>Ga0123339_10003429_pt1 | contig 10530 bp, 8 predicted proteins | sample lystaG_FD_89956 | JGI IMG/M metagenome (GOLD analysis project Ga0123339, IMG submission 89956) | Glacier valley bacterial and archeal communities from Borup Fiord, Nunavut, Canada, to study Microbial Dark Matter (Phase II) -... | ecosystem: Environmental > Aquatic > Freshwater > Ice > Glacier ... | reverse complement strand
GAACACGCCCCATGGCGCAACGCAAATACTCGTTCGGGGGTTCGGGGGTTCGGGGGTTCAGGTGCGCAGGACGTAGGACGTAGGACGTAGGACGTAGCCGCGGCCGCATCAGTGACCCGACTGCCGTCGGGATGGTCGTGAGCAGAAACTTCTGACCAGCGTCGAATCCGAACTTCGGCCCGAGGAACAGCACGAAGACCGACCACATGCTCCAGATCGAGAAGCCGATGTGTTCCGACAGGATCGAAAAGACGAGATTGCGGCGGGCGACTCGGTTGCCGCCTGCCGCCCAGAAGGCCGGATCCTCGGGCCGCCAGTCATCGATCCAATGGCCACCGCGACCGGTGCCCGTCGCAGCGGCCCCTTGGATCGCAGGAGCGAAGGTGGATGTCGACAGGACGGTCTCTGCGGGAATGGCCATCGGGTTATACCTCGCGGATTCGTGGGGGAGTGCCCCGAAACCTAGAGATCGGGGATTTCACCGTGATTGCCGCTGCGGGTCGCAATGTGACGTTCAGCGCACGGCATCGAAGATGCGCTGTGCGTTTTGCGACTGTGAGTTCTGGGGGAGAGCAGCGCTCAGCTCGGAGGCGTGAACGCGTCCACAGCGGTGACGCCGTCTGCGGGGTAGTTGATGTTCAGCCCGTCGATGCCTGCCGCCAGAAATGCCCGGTAGCTCGCTGGGTTCTCGAGCCGCTTGTCGTTGGGCCATACCCAGATCACGTAGCCGGCAGCGTGCGCTTTGCTGATCGAGTCAGCGGTGATCACCGTGGTGTCCTGGAACTTCGGCGGCAACTGCAGGATCGTCATACCATCCGGTAGCGGAGTCCCGCCGAGCACCCAGGCGGCGGTCGCCGCGAGACCCGGAGTCACGACGATGTCAGGAGCAGCAGCGTGGAACGCGGCGACAGTGGCGTCGTCGAACGATGTCACCGCCGATGCATCGGCGCGATGCATGTCGTGGAGCATCGTGGCGAGGGCGATTGCCGCCTTGGCGGCCGGTGCTCCCGAACCCTTGATCTCGATGTTCAACGGGATGTCCGGATATCGGGCGATGAGGTCGCTGAGTTTAGGGATCGTGAAATCATCAGGCGTGTAGCCGACAGGCGGCGCAACGGCGCCGGTGCGCAATCCACGGTAGATGTAGGCGCTGTCCGGCTTGCCCGTGCACGTGCAGTCGGCGTTGAACCAATAGGCGTTGTCGAGTTGTGACAGCTGCGCATATGTGAGGTCGCCGACGGCGCCCTTGCCGTTGCTCGTACGGTCCACCGTGTCGTCGTGCTGGATGACGAGCACGCCATCAGCACTGAGCAGCACATTGAGATCGAGCACGTCGACACCGGCCTTCATGCTCTCGCCGTAAGCGAACATTGTCGAACCGGGGAACTGATCCTCGCCGCCGGTGTGCGCAAGCACGATCGGGCGACCGAGGTGCAACAGTGCGGCAATCGTCTTGGCGTGCACCGGGGCGCTCGCCGGCACCGTAGATGTCGTCGGTCGGGCCGCCGAAGACGGTGTCGTCGGCTGTGGTGTCGGCTGTGGTGTCGGCTGTGATGTCGGCTGTGATGTATTCGACGGTGGGTTGGTCGAGGGCGGCGTCGTCGTGGTTGCGGCGACCGTCGCTGGGGGTGACATCGCCACCGTGGCGGTCGACGCCGAGGCACCCGATCCAGTCCCTGCGGAGGAGGAGACGGAGCTGGACGAGCACCCGGCGAACAGCGCAGCGGCCGCCAGTACGGCGACGCCCGTTCTCATCCGGCCGAGGTGCAACATCAGGAGGCCGTGGCGACCGGTTCGTTTTCCGCAGCACCTGGCCAAGGAGCTTCGCCCCTCGCCTGCGCGGCGATCGAAGCAAGCGTGAACCCTTCGAGGTGTTTGCGCATATAGGCGCCGGCGTTCTGCCAGACGCTCAACAGCACGCATTGGCCCTCGTGGTCGCAGGCGCCATCGTTGTGCGGTTCTCCGAAGTCGCCGAGCGAAATCGGACCGTCAGCTGCTGACAGGATCTCCGAGAGCAGGATTTTGTCGGGAGCGCGCGACAACACATAGCCGCCGCCGACGCCACGTTTCGACCGCACGAGCCCTGCGCCCTTCAGTGCCAACAGGATCTGCTCGAGATATGGCTGCGGCAGGCCGGTGCGCTCGGCAATATCGCGGACCGACGTCGGACCGGATTCGTCGCTGTGCAAGGCCAATGACAGCAGAGCACGACAGGCATAGTCGCCACGGGTAGAAACACGCACGTCCACATCGTAGGGCCGTTGCGGTCGTCTTGTCGCCAGGCCGTCGACGCCCCGGTTTCCCACCCAACCCTCCGCGTTGCCCGCGCAGAGGGTTGGGGCCGTGGACGGGTCCGCCGAAACCCTCCGCGTTGACGGCGCGGAGGGTTTGGGCCGTGGACGGGTCCACTGAAACCCTTCGCGACGTTTGTGCCGATTGCTCGATGGTGTCCGAAACGCCTTCCCTCGAATGCAGTTCTCAAGCATCGAGGAGGCGCCATGCCTGATCTCACTCCCGCAGCAATGCACGTGTTTCGCCGCCAACACGGCAACGCCACCGCTGCCAGCTCCGCACGGCCGGAGTCGCTGGCGAAGCCCGCCGTCGTCTCATCGACGCGGGCGTCTTGCATGTGGCCTACCGGTCGGTGCATTTCGTCGTCTCTCATCCTGAGTCGCCGGAATCGCGATGTGCCGCCCTCTGCCTTGTTCATCCGCAGGGATTTGTGACTGGTACCAGTGGAGGGCGGCTCGAGGGGCTGCGCTGGATGCCACGAACGTCCGAGATCTCCTTCTGTTCGCTGCACGGGTGCCCACTTCCCGCGGTCGATGGCGTTGTATTTCGTCAATGCCGGTCGATCGAACCGATCGACATCCAACGACGATCAGATGGCATCAACGTCGCCAGCCCGTGGCGACTCGCGTTCGACCTCGCTCGGGAACTCTCGTCCGACGCACACGCGTCCCTCGTCGGGCAGCTGCTGTCCGAGCGTCGGTGCATGCTGGCGACGATGTCCCGAGTTGGGCGACGTCTGATTCATCCGTCTCGACCGGGTTCGCTGCAGTCCGCCACCACGTTGACGAACCGTGTCGCTGGCTCAGCCGCCGAATCGGACCCCGAGCTTCGAGTGCTCACGGCGTTGCGCGACCGAGGCGTTCCCGTTACCGCTCAGCACAGACTCCCGCAGCTCCCGGGTGGCGGAACCATTCGCATCGATATGGCCGTCGTCGATCTGCAACGGGCCGTCGAAGTCGATGTCCATCCCCATCACCTCCTGCTCGAAGGGACCGCTCGCGACAAGCGGCGGGATCGGCAGTGCCACCTGATCGGTGGGAGGTGGAGCGCGTCACACCGCTCGATCTCGCCGAGTTCGAGGGCCTCATCGACGAGCTGGTCGAGTTGAACGAGGCCCGCTCCCACCGCCAAGTCGCCTGAAACCCCGCCGCAAAGGGTTTGGGTGGAGTTTGGGTCCGCCGCAACCCTCGTCGGCGTTGCTGTGGTCGAGCATCTCCTGTGCGAATCGGTCGCAGCGATCGCGCTGCTCGTGCGGCATAAGCTCCCCGTTAGGCACGTCCACGTGATGGACTGGAGCGGTGAGCGCTCCCGAGCCAATCCTGCCTGCCTACGGAGACGCCTCGATCCGCGGCATTGTGCCGGCGATCTTCGCTCCGCGGGGGACGCGATCGTTGCCGTCATGGTTCCCCGCTCTGGCCAGCGGTGCCAGGCAGGTAGTGCTGCTGGTGCTCGACGGGTTGGGGTGGGAACAGTTGCAGCAACGCGCCCACATCGCACCGACGCTCGCCGGCATGCAGGGCGGCCCGATCACATCGGTCGCGCCGACGACGACTGCGACGGCACTCACGTCGATCACCACCGGTCTCACCCCCGGTGAACACGGCGTCGTCGGCTATCGCATGGAAGTGCGAGGTGACATCATGAACATGCTGCGCTGGACGACCAAGTCAGGCGACGCTCGCCGGGTCCATCTGCCGGTGGAGATCCAGCCGTTCCCGACGTTTCTCGGTGAGGACGTCGTGATCTCCAACAAGATCGAGTTCGACACCACCGGTTTCACGCAGGCGCATCTGCGCGGCACCCGCCAGGTCACGTGGCGGTTGCCGTCGAACATCGTTGTCGACACCAGGTCGCTGCTCGCCAAGGGGGAACGTTTCGTCTACCTGTATTACGACGGCATCGACAAGGTCGCCCACGAAAAAGGGCTCGACGAGTACTACGACGCAGAGTTGCGCACCGTCGATCGTCTCGTCGCCGACCTCATCGACGTCTTGCCGAACGATGCTGTGCTGCTCATCACCGCTGACCACGGCCAGGTCAGCATCGGCGACAACCTCGTCAAGCCGGCGCCGGAGGTGCTCGCAGCGACCCGTATCCAGTCCGGAGAGGGCCGTTTCCGCTGGTTCCATGCAAAGCCCGGCGCAGCCACCGACCTGCTCGACGCGGCCTGCGGTGCGCACGGCGATCAGGCCTGGGTCGTCTCCAAGGAACAGGCGATCGCCGACGGCTGGTTCGGGCCGGTCGTCGCACCACCGGTTGCGGTTCGCTACGGCGACGTCGCCGTTGTGCCGTTCGAGGCGGTCAGCATGGACGACCCCGCCGATTCCGGTCCGTTCCCGCTGGTTTGCCGCCATGGGTCGCTGACTTCGGCAGAGATGCTCGTACCATTCCTGGCAGCGCGGCGGACCTGACCGATGCGTCGCCGCTGTGGGCGGCATCGCCATGTGAGCCACTGATCGAGGAGCGAGATGTCCGACACTGAAGCCCGAGGTCACAGCAGCGTGAGCGCCGAAGAGTCGCAGCGAACCGAAGTTGTCGATCCGGGCGGGCCGGGCCATGAGGCCTTGGTCGTGCCGGCTGAGGCTGCGCCGACCGAGACGATCAGCGAACCCGGCAAGGTTATGCGTATCGGCTCGATGGTCAAGCAATTGCTCGACGAGGTCAAGGCCGCGCCGCTCGACGCCGCCAGCCGAGAGCGTCTTGCCGGGATCTACCAGCGTTCGATCGATGAACTGATGACGGCGATGTCGCCGGACCTGCAGGGCGAGCTGCGCTCGATGGCGCTGCCGTTCCAGCCTGGCGAGGTGCCGAGCGACTCCGAACTGCGTATCGCTCAGGCGCAGCTCGTCGGCTGGCTGGAGGGCCTCTTCCACGGTATCCAGGCGATGTTGATGGCCCAGCAGATGGCGGCCCGTCAGCAGCTCGAACAGATGCGCCAACTCCCACCCGGTGCCCTCCGTCAGGGCATGCCGGACGGCATGGGTATGCCGCCGGGCGCGCCGAACGGCGACACCGCCAACGACCGCCCCGGCACATATCTGTAGTCAACGTGCTCAAACCACAGGACCAGCGCGCATACTTCGAGTAAAATCACACCACGAGTATCACGCGAATCACGTGCACGGTCGACGAGCAAACCCTCGCGGAGGTCAAGTCAGTCGCTCCGAAGGGCGAGGTCTCGGCGTTCGTTCTTGACGCCATTCGCGACAAACTGCGAGTAGATCCAGTGATGCGTATGTTGCGTCAGCTCGACGAGATCTATGGCCCGGCAAATGATTCGGCAATCGACGCCCGAAGCCGAGGAGCGGGCGGACAATCTCGTTGCACAGCTCGATGCGATGAAAGGTGAGGTCTATGACGACTGAGCCGCCGATGTCGACGGATCGTTGTCCGGTGCTCGACGCGGGTGCCGTGATCAAGATCGCGCGTGGCGACCGAGCAGTGAGGCGCCGGCTCGAGAAGGCACGGGTCCGTGGGGTCGAGATGTTCGTACCGGCGGCCGTCGTTGCCGAAACCGTCCGTGGTTCTGGGCCACGAGATGCTCCGGTCAATCTTGTCATCAGTTCGACGGACGGTGTGAGCCTTCTCGACGAAGCGACCGCCCGTCGAGCCGGTCGGCTCCTGGGTGAATCCCGGTCGAACTCCACAGTTGACGCGCTCGTCGTCGCTGAGGCGCTGGCGCGACGACCCTGTTCGATCCTTACCGGCGACCCAACCAATCTGTCGGTGCTTCTCGGCGCCCACCGCGGGGTCCGCATCGTACCGATCTGATCTCATTCTCTCGACGGGGCGCTTTCGAGGGAGCGAACACGCGGTACTCTCGAACGACACGTTTGTAGTTCGAGACGTAAACAGAGAAGCAGATCGTTGAGCGGAGGAGGCTGGCATCATGGGTGATTCGTTCACACATTTGCATGTCCATACCGAGTATTCGATGCTCGACGGTGCTGCCCGCCTGGACGAACTCGTCGCCAAGGCAGCGGCGGACGGCCAACCGGCACTCGGGATCACCGATCACGGCAACATGTACGGGATCCTCGACTTCTACAAGGCGTGCAACAACCAGGGCGTCAAGCCGGTCCTCGGGATCGAGGCCTACATGGCCCACGACACCCGTTTCGAACGGCCGGCGCGTCGTGGCCGGGTCGACGATTCCGGTGGTGACATCGAGGGCGGCAAGAAGCTCTATTACCACCTCACGCTGCTCGCCGAGTCGAATGAGGGCTACCGCAATCTCATCCAGCTGTCGTCGTTGGCGTTCATGGAGGGTTACTACTACAAGCCGAAGATCGACTGGGAACTGCTGGAGAAGTACCACGGGGGGCTGATCGCCACGACCGGGTGCCTCGGCGGTCACGTGCTGCAGTCGTTCCTCAACGGCGACCACAAGGGTGCGCTTGCCAAGGCCGGCCGCCTGCAGGACATCTTCGGCAAGGACAACCTCTTCGTCGAACTCCAGGACCACGGGCTGCAGGCGCAGCGCGACACCAACCCGCTGCTGATCGACCTCGCCCGCAAGATCGGTGCCCCGCTGTTGGCGACGAACGACTCCCACTACACCCATCGCGAAGACCACACCAGCCACGATGCCCTGCTCTGTGTCCAGACCGGTGCGCTGATGAGCGACCCGAAGCGCTTCAAATTCGAAGGCGAGGAGCACTACCTCAAGAGCTCGTCGGAGATGCGCACACTGTTCCGGGATTTTCCGGAAGCCTGCGACAACTCGTTGTGGATCGCAGAGCGTGCCGACGTGACGATCGAGTTCGGCAAGCCGTTGCTGCCGAACTTTCCACTGCCGCCCGGCTTCGACAACGATGCCGCCTACCTGGAACATCTGACGTGGCTGGGTGCCTCGCAGCGCTGGGGCGACGTCCTCGGCAGCGATGTCGTCGAGCGGATCTCCTACGAGCTCAAAGTCATCGCCGACATGGGTTTCAGCTCCTACTTCCTGATCGTCTGGGATCTCATCAAGCACGCCAAGGACGCCGGAATCCGCGTCGGCCCCGGCCGTGGTTCCGCCGCTGGGTGCGCCGTCGCCTACTCCCTCAAGATCACCGATCTCGATCCGATCAAGTACGACCTGATCTTCGAACGATTCCTCAACCCGAGCCGCATCTCGATGCCGGACATCGACATGGACTTCGACTCGCGATACCGGGACGAGATGATCCGCTACGCAGCGGACAAGTACGGACGCGACCACGTCGCCCAGATCGTCACCTTCTCGACGATCAAGGCGCGAGCCGCTGTCCGTGACGCGGCACGGGTGCTCGGACTCCCGTACGGCATCGGCGACAAGGTCGCCAAGGCGATGCCGCCACTCGTCATGGGCCGAGATACGCCGCTCAAATACTGCTTCGAGGAAGCCGACAAATACCGCGACGGCTACAAGGCGGCCGGAGAGTTGAGAGCGATGTACGACCTCGACCCGGAGGTCAAACGCGTCGTCGACGTCGCCAAAGGACTCGAAGGACTGCGGCGCCAGGACGGCATCCACGCCGCCGCCGTCGTGATCACCAAGGACCCGCTGACGACGTACCTGCCGATCCAACGCAAACCGGAACCCGGCGGTGACCCGACGAATGCACCCGTCGTCACGCAATACGAGATGCATGGCGTCGAGGATCTCGGGCTGTTGAAGATGGACTTCCTCGGGCTGCGCAACCTCGACGTGATCTCCGACTCGCAGACGATGATCAGAGCGACGAGAGACCCCGATTTCGACATCGACACGATCAGCCTCGAAGATCCACCGGTCTACGAAATGCTCGGGCGCGGCGACACCATCGGCGTGTTCCAGCTGGAATCAACGCCGATGAGGGCGCTGCTGCGGGCCGTCGCTCCCACCGACTTCGGCGACGTCAGTGCCGTGCTTGCGCTGTATCGGCCAGGTCCGATGAGCGCCAACATGCACTACGACTATGCCGACCGCAAGAACAACCGCAAGCCGGTCGAGTTCTTCCACGCCGACGCCGAGGCCGTGCTGTCGGACACCTTCGGGCTGATGATCTACCAGGAGTCGGTCATGCGCGTCGCCCAAAAGTTCGCTGGTTACACCCTCGCCGAGGCGGACAACCTGCGCAAGGCGATGGGCAAGAAGTCACGTGAGGTCATGGCTGCGGCACGGGCCGCATTCGAGAGCGGGTGCGAGACGACGGGCTACGGCGACACGCTCGGCAAGGAACTGTTCGACGTCATCGAGAAGTTCGCGGACTATGCCTTCAACAAGAGCCATACGTACGGCTACGGGCTCGTCACCTACCAGACGGCGTTCCTCAAGGCGCACTACCCGATCGAGTACTTCTCATGCCTGCTGACGAGCGTCAAGTCGACCCTCGACAAGGCGGCCATCTACCTGGCCGACTGCAGGGCATCGTCGATCCGCGTCCTCAACCCGGACATCAACCTGTCGCTGATGGACTTCGCGCCGTTGCCGTTGGCGCAGATGCCCGCACATATCTCGCTCCCACCCGGCGCACCCGGGGCGATCACCTTTGGGCTGTCGGCCGTCCGCAACGTCGGTGCAGGCCTCGTCGAGGGGCTGCTCGCCGAACGCGACAAGGCCGGTCCGTTCACGAGCTTCTACGATTTTGCCGAGCGGGTCCCCGAACCGGTACTCAACAAGCGGACCGTCGAATCGTTGATCAAGGCCGGAGCCTTCGATTCGCTCGGGCATCACCGCAAGGGGCTGATGACCGTCTTCGAACAGATCATCGATTCGACTGTCGTACGCCGTCGTGAACGCGACCAGGGCGTCATGAGCCTGTTCGGTGATATCGGCGCGTCCGCCGGCGGCGGCTTCGACGAGCGCGTCACGATCCCGGAGATCGAATTCGACAAGACGCAGCGCCTGCGTTTCGAAAAGGAAATGCTTGGATTGTACGTGTCGGACCATCCGTTGATGGGCATCGAGACGGCGCTGCGCCGCAAGGTCGACTGCATGATCGGCGAACTGAGCGAGCGCGAAGAGGGCTCGATGATCACGATCGGCGGCGTCATCACCAACCTCGCCCGTAAGTACACAAAACGGGGTGACATGATGGCGACATTCGTGCTCGAAGACCTCCAGGATTCCGTCGAGGTCACCGTCTTCCCGCGAATGATGACCGAACAGGGCCACAAGTTGGCCGACGACGCCGTCGTCACGATTCGCGGCCGGATCGACAAGCGCGATGACACCGTCAGCTTCATGGCGTCGGAAGTGACGGTCGTCGAAGGACTCGATGCCAACGCTCCACCGTTGCACCTGCGCATGCCGCTGCACTCGATCACCGAGTTCCGCATGGCGCAGTTGAAGAAGATCCTCCGCGACAATCCGGGTGACTCGATGGTCATCCTGCACATCGGCGACAACAAGGTCGCCCACCTACCGGACGACTTCGGTGTCAACCTCGATCGCGTCGTCGGCGAACTCCGCGTCGTCTTCGGCCACGACGTTCTCTAGTCGAGTCGCCACGACTCTGATAGCCCTGTTTGTGCCGATGACATGCGAAAATAGCGGAATGTGGCCGACAGATCCACGTTCGCTTCCCGCAAACGGTGAATTTGCTGGCAAAATGGGAGTTCGCATTTGCCGGACACCCGTCCGGCCGACACCAACGCCGGGGAGCGGTCACCAACGATGGCGATCCAGGTCATTACCAGGGATAGTTCAGCACTTACCGACGCCGATCTCGACGAGATGGGTTCTATGGGGGGAGCGTTCGATATCGGCGCGCTCTCGAAAGCCAAGGATTCGTGGGTGCTGTGCACCATTGCGAGGGTCGACGAGCGGCTGCACGGGATCTCGTTTTCGACGCTCGAGCGCATCGGCGGAACGCCCTGTGTGCTGCTGGGATTGATGAGCGTACGCCGCAATTCCAAGCGCGACCAGGTACTCAAGGGTTTGATGGGTGAGGCCTACCACCGCGCGCTGATGGCGTTCCCGGACGAGGACGTCGTCGTCGGTACGCGGTTCGTCGAGGCCGGGGCGATGGAGGCATTCAAGTCGTTGTCGGAGGTCATTCCCCGCCCGGGTCATCGTGCCGTCGGCGAGGAGCGGGCGTGGGGCCGCCGTCTGGCAAAGCGCTTTGCAGTCGACAGCGCGTACGACGAGCAGTCGTTCGTCGTCAAGACCAACGGCCAGTCAGGTTTCCTCGACTTCGAATCATCGAAGCCGGACAAGGTCACGCCGGAAGTCGCCGGTCTGTTCGACACCGTCGTGCCCGCCAAGGGCGGTGTGTTGATCGTTCACGGTTG
>Ga0123339_10003428_pt1 | contig 10532 bp, 10 predicted proteins | sample lystaG_FD_89956 | JGI IMG/M metagenome (GOLD analysis project Ga0123339, IMG submission 89956) | Glacier valley bacterial and archeal communities from Borup Fiord, Nunavut, Canada, to study Microbial Dark Matter (Phase II) -... | ecosystem: Environmental > Aquatic > Freshwater > Ice > Glacier ... | reverse complement strand
TCGGTGCTGAGGCCGATTTGCTGGGTAGCGTCGAGGGTTTGGTCGACCACGGCCAGGGCCTGGCCGGCGCGCACCGGCTGGCCCACCTGCGCGGAGAGGCTGACAATGCGGCCGGTTTGGGGCACCACGACCCGGCCCTCGCCGCCTGCGGCTGAGGAAACGGTACCGTAGAGCGTGAGGCGGTTGTAGGTGGCGGAGTAGCCGGCCAGGGCCGTGCGCACGCCAAACAGAAACTGGCTTTCCTTGGGCAGGGCCACAGCGTCGGCCACGGAGGGCGCGGCGGTTTTGGCCGGCTCGTCGTGGCCAGGGTGGGCCAGCAGGCTAGCGGGCGGAGGCAGCAGGACGGTGAGCACCACCGCCACGGCAGCCGTAGCAGCGAGAATTTTAGGCGTGGTTTTCATAGACGGGAGTCGTGGAGGTGGAAACGGGCGCAGCCGAGCGGCGACGCATGAGCAGCACCGTGAGCAGGATGCCCAAGGCAAAGGCCCCGACCAGGGCCAGAATGGTTTTCCAGGAAGAGAAAAGCGAAGTGGCCACAGCCAGGGGGCCGGGGGCCACGGGCAGCTTCTTGCCCACTTCCAGGCCTTGCAGCGCCATGAGGTCGGCCTGAGCGCCGGCTACGACGTTGACGGCGAGGCTGTACTTCTTATTCTCGGGGAAGGTGCCCTCGACCAGGTAGCTGCCGGGCTCCTTCTCCGATAGTTCGAACTTGAGCGCGGGGGCTTCGGGGCAGGTGACGGTGAGCTTGGCACCTTTGATGGGCGCGTTGGTGGCATAGTCGGAGATGAACAGGCGCATGTCGGCGTCCTTGCCCTTCTCGAGGGGCTCGAAGCGCAGCATGAGCTCAAACTTTTCGGAGAGGGCCGAAACGGAGAAGGTGGTGGGGAAAGCGCCGCCGGAGGCTTTGGCGGTTTCGCCGTGGTCCTCGCCGCCGTGGGCGTGGGCCGGGGCCAGGCGCAGCAGGATTAGCAGCACCAGCAGCAAGGTGGTTTTTAGGGAGGGTCTCATAAGCTGGGGTTACTGGCCGCGGAGGTAGTTGAGCTCGGTGATGGCCTGCCGGTAGTCGCGGATGGTGGCCAGGTAGTTATTCTGAATCCCAAATGCCTGGTTGAGGCTCTGGATGAAAACGAGGTAGCTGATTTCGCCGGCCCGAAACAAGCGTTGCGACTGGCTGATGATGGCCGTGGATTGGGGCAGGCCGGTCTGCTCGAAGTAGGTAAGCGAGGCAGAAAACTTGCGGGTGTCGGCCAGGGCTTGTTGGTATTGGGTGCCGAGCTCCAACTGCTGCACCTGCACCTGGGCCTGGGCGGCTTTGCTGCGGGCCGTGGCAGCTTGCAGCTGCGAGCGGTAGGTCCAGAAATAGAGCGGCACCGACACGCCGAGCTGCAGGCGGTACTTGTAGGGCGACTCGGCATAGCCCTGGTTTTGGTAGCCCACGGTGAGGGCCGGCGTGCGCCGGGCCCGCACCAGGCTGATGCCGGACTGGCTCAGGCCCACATTTTGGGCGTAGTAGGCCAGCGTGGGGCTCTGGGCCAGGGCGGTGCTGTCCTGCGCGGGCAGGCTGCTGAGCAGCTCGGTGCCGACGCGGGCTAGTTCCTGGCCGGAGCGGCGCAGGTCAGTGCCGGTGGTCAGGTCGGCTTCGGGCTGGCCGAGCAGCAGGCCGAGGCGGCGCTGGGCCGAGCGGCGGTCGACCACGGCCTGAGCCAGCTGGTTGGCCACCTGGCGGGCTTCGGCCTCGGTGCTGATGCGTTGGAGGGAAGTGACTTCGCCGGCTTTGAAGAGGCGTTCGGTGGCTATTTGCAAAGCCCGGAAAAGACTGTCTTGGTAAGTGAGCTGGCGCACCTGGGCTTCGCTAACCTGCAGGGCGAGGTAGGCCAGGCGCACGTTGCGGCGCACGGTGGCGCGGTTCACGTCGAGGCCGCGCTCGGCCAGGGTGATGCCGGCCTGAGCGTTGCGGGCCTGCTGGCGGTACACGGTGGGGAAGTCGATGGTTTGCACCACGCCGGGGGCCCACCGCTCACCAGTCGGGGCCGAAAATAGGAAGTCGGGGTTGCGCAGCGAGAAGCTGCCGCGCTTGAGGGCCCGCTGCTCCTCGATTTCCTGGGCGGACTGGCGCAGGCGCGGGTGCCGGCGTAGGGCCAGGACTTCGGCGCTGTCCGGGCGCACGACGACCTGCTGGGCCACGGCCGGAACGGTGCCGAGAGCCAGCAGAAGCATCAGCAGCCACGCGGACCAGGAAGTGCTTGGTTGGGTTTGCATGAGAATTACGGGGCATACGCCCCGCGCCGGTTGGAGGGCACGGGGCGGGTATTCCAAATAGTGAGGCTATAGAAGCCCTAGCTCCGGTTTAGGCTTTCTTTTCCAGCGTCATTTCGCAGGTGGGGCACTTGCCGGGCTTGTTGCTGCGGCTGCCTTTGCAACCCATGGGGCACTCGTAGACGGCGGCGATGCTTTTCATTTTGCCGCCGTTCTTGGCCTGCCAGTCCTTGAACTGCTGTATTTCCTTTTGCTGGGCAGTTACCATCCCCTGCGCCATTTCCTTGAGCTTGGTGTCGCGGCCGTGGGCTACTTCGGCCTTGGCCATGTCGACGGCGCTCTGGTGGTGGGGCACCATCATCAGGGCATAGTCGGCATCGATGTTGCCGGTGGGCTGGCCCATGTTCATCATGCCGTCCATGGAGGTTTTCATGGCGCCGGTAAACGGGTCGGCGGGGTCCTGGGGCTTGTAGTTGGTGGGGGCACCGTCGAGGCGGGTGGCAATGGCTTCGAGGTCCTTGATTTCCTTCTGCTGGTCGGCGCTGATTTTCTGGGCCATGGCGCGCAGGGTGGCGTCTTTGCCTTCCTTGAGCTCCAAGGCCGACATTTCCACGGCGCCCTGGTGGTGGGCCATCATCATGTGGGCGAAGTCATGGTCGGTGTTGCCTTCGGGTTTGAAGGCATCAATGTTTTTCATCATGGTGTTCATGGCGGCTGCCATGCCGGACGTGCTGGTGGTACCGCCGTCGGCCATTTTGGAGTGGTCCATGCCGGTCATGCCGCCGGTGGTATCAGCCGGTGCGGTGGTTGCGGTGGTGCTGGAATCAGCGGTTTTGTTGTCGCCGCAGCTGCTGAGCAGGCCGGTGCCGATGCAGAGGGAGGCGAGGAAGAAAACAGGCTTTTTCATGGGGTTGGGTTTGAAGGGTTTGGAGGTGAGTTAGGCTTTGACGTTAACGGTGAAGTTGCCGGTGCGAATCTGGCCGGCGTGGTTGAACTGCAGGAACACCCGGTAGAGGCCGGGGGCTTCGAAGCTGGTGTTGAAGCCGATGTTAGGGCCTTTGTCGGCTTGGTCGTTGGGGTGCACGTGCAGGTAGCGCTCGGTGTCTTCGCTGATGACTACGACGTGGCCAAGGGCTCCGAGGTAGTTGTCGAGGTCGGTGACGGGCTGGCCGCCTTTAGTGAGGTTGATTTTCATGGCCAGCAACTGGTCCACTTTCAAGGCTTTGTCGAAGGAGAGCGTGGCTTGGTAGCCGTCCTGGCTCCATTGCATCTGGTCTTTACTGAACTTGACCGGGGTGTATTTCGGGCCCTGCACCGTAACGGGCTGGCGGCCGAGCTGGTGGCCGCTGCCGGCGGGCGTGTAGTCCTGAAACAGCACGTAATCGCCGCCCTTGGCGAAGGTGAAGGGGGCGCGGTAGTTGCCCTCGGCGGTGTATTCGGGGTGCTCGTGGTAAAAAGTCGAGAGGTCTTTGCGCACGATGATGAGGTGGATTTTCTTCTCATGCACCACGGCCAGCGGCACGGGGGCTTTCTCGTTGCCAACTTCCTGGGGCGTGTAGGTGAGCGTGACGGGCTGGCCGGCGACCAGCTGCATGGGTTGGGGCGCAAACTTCATCTGGTAAGTTTTGCCGTTGCTCACTTGGTCGTTATGCACCAGGGCCATGCCGCACTTGGGGCACTTCTGGCCCTCCTTGGTGCTGGTGACTTCGGGGTGCATGGGGCAGGCGTAAGTATGGCCGCCGGCGTGGCCAGCGGTGCTGTCGGCCACCGCATCGGTGGGCGTGGTGACGGTATTAGTGGCACTGCTGGACGAATCAGAGGAGCAGCTGGCGACGGTAAATAGACTGGCGCTGGCCAGCAGGGAAGCGAGGAAACGGTTCATTAATTAGGGGAATTGCTTGGTAATGGGGGGCTGAGTGAGCGATGCACTCAGGCCTGGAATTGCTGCCAGAGGACGAAGCCCACGGCGGCGGCTTAGGCGGTGTAGAGCAGGCCGCGAAGCAGTTGGCGGAGCGGGCCGCAGGGTGGCGGGCCGGCGGCCGGTTCGCAACAATATTTCATTGCTGGGAAGGGAAAAACCCGGAAGATGGAGGGGATGAAGGGCCGGTTTAGGCGGCGCGACGGGCAAACGAAAAGGCCCGCCCCGGACATAGCATGGCTATGCCGGCGCGAGCCTTAGCGCGTCGGAATAATCAGACAGTCAGCGACTGGATAAAAATGCGGATGTCGGGTATTTTGGGGGGCAGGTGCCGTAGGGGCACTAGCTGCACGGCGAGGTTGCGGTTCCACTGGCCCGCGTGGGGGTGGAAGTGGAAGTCTAGGGCCTCGGGCAGCAGGGCCGGTGCGGGGCTGAGCAGCTGCTTTTGGCTCGGGGTGGTGAGCGAGGAGAGCAACGAGGCCGATTTGTCCTTGCAGCAGTCGTGGCTGCGGGTGGATTTCTTGGAGTGGTGTTTATCGCCGTGGTGGCCGGCCTTGGCGATGCCGTGGCCGTGGCAGCCGGGGTGGCTGGGCTTGGCGGGAGCTCCGTCGGCGCAGTGACTGGCCAGGCGCGTGGCTGCCATCGGCTGGTTCATGGTGGCGCAGTAGCACTGGCCCGCGAACACGTTGACGAAGACGAGCAGGAAGCTCGTCGCCAGCAAACGGCGGAAGGGGAACAGGCTACGGAACATATCGGGCCGGGCTACACACAGCAACCGCAAAAGTAGGCGATTAGCCGGAAGCGGTGGAACGGCTCCTTTACCGCGTTTCGGGCGCAAGAGTTCCACTTGGGTTGCCGGGACCATTCTGCCCGGACGAATAAAGGCCGCTAGTTGATTGCATTGCCAGGAAACAGCAGCGAGGTGGCATACCATAGGAGCAGGGGCGGTAGCCAAATTGTGTAAGTCCCAAGCATGATTTTGTAAGCCATTTGCCACGCTCTGTCACCGAAGTTCTGGGATTAGCCGTAGCGGGACAAAAAACTTGCAGATACCCCGCGCTTCATGAATTTTGCTTCCGCTCTGGCTCCCTTTCGCACGCTGCGCAACCCCGTGTTTGCCCGTCTTTACGCTGCGCAAACGGTCAGCCTATTGGGCGATGCGCTGACCTGGGTGGGGCTGGCGCTGCTGGCCTTCGAACTGGGCGGGCAGGAGTCGGCGGGCATCCTGGCGTTTGCCCTCACGCTGCGCGTGACGGCCTTCGTCCTGCTTTCGCCGGTGGCCGGGCTGCTGGCCGACCGCCTGAACCGCAAGCTGATTCTGGTGACGGCCGACGTGGTGCGCATGGTCATCATCTGCCTGCTGCCCTTCGTGACGCAGGTGTGGCAGGTGTACGTGCTGATGTTTGCTCTCAACGCCTTCACGGCCTTTTTCACGCCCACTTTCCAGGCCGTGCTGCCGGCCGTGACCACCGACGAGGAACTGCCGCAGGCCATCAGCTTGTCGGGGGCCACCTACGAGTTACTGGGGGTGTTGGGGCCGGGCTTGGCGGGCGGGGTGGCGGCGCTGCTGGGGACGCGGGATATTTTCTTTGTGGACGGGGCCTCGTTCTTAGTGTCGGGCATCCTCATCCTGACGCTGCCCGCCCAACTCAGCAATGCCGCGCTGGCCGACGAAAGCCGCATCACGGTGCACACGGTGCTGGAAGGCACCCGCCGCCTCTGGCGCAACGGCCTGATGCGCTACGCTCTGCTCATGGAACTGGTGGCCGCCGTGAGCGGCGCCCTCATCCTGGTGAATACCGTGGGCTACGTGAAAGGGCAGCTGCACCTGAGCACCGCCCGTTACGGGTGGGTGATGTCGGCTTTCGGCATCGGGGCCACGGTGGCGGCTCTGCTGGTAGGAGCCCTGGACAAGCGCTTGGCCCGCACCACGTTTGTGCTGACAGGCGCTTTATTGAGCAGCCTGGCCGTGCTGCCCGCCAACCACGCCGGCCTATTCCCGTTGCTGGTGCTGTGGCTGGTGGCCGGCGCCGGGCAAAACTGGGTGAACCTCTCCACGCAAACCATCATTGCCGAGCAAACCCCAGAGGAGTTTCAGGGCCGGGTGTACGGCGCCCACTTTGCGTGGAGCCATTTGTGGTGGGCCTTCGCCTATCCGCTGGCCGGCTTTCTGGGCACCCATTATGCCACCGGCTCGTTTTTGTGGGGCGGGCTGGTGGCGCTGGCCCTGCTGGTCGGCACATGGGCACTGAACCGCACCCCGGCGGCGGTGGAAAAGTAGTCGCTCGTTCGTCCGCGTCTAATGCGCCGTGTGGGAATGCCAGGCGACAAATTATGCAAGTCTGACGCCGGATTCCGTACCACTTAGGACCATAAACAGCCTTTCCTTTGTTCTGTCTTATCACGCTAATTTTACGCGACGTAAAAGATGCGCTGCGAGCTATTTAAGCGATTCTAATTATGTCTCCTACCAAAAATACAGAAACTGCGACCCTCGACATCGAGGGCATGACGTGCGCCTCCTGCGCGTCGGCGGTGGAAAAGTCGCTCAGTCGGGCGCCGGGCGTGCAAAGTGCCCTGGTCAACTTTGCCACTGAGAAAGCCACCGTGCACTATGTGCCGGGGCAAGCCAGTCCGGCCACGCTAAAAGAGGCTGTGGTGAATGCAGGCTATGGCGTCACGGAACGGGCACCGGACACCAGCGCCGCCGACCGGCAGGCGGAAATTGACCGGCAGAAGGCGGCGGCTTATGTCAAGCTCAAGCGGCGCTTTCAGGTGGCCGTGGGGCTGGCCGTCGTGGTCATGGCACTGAGCATGCTCATGCTCTGGCCGGCAGCGATGCAGCGCGTGAACATGCGCTGGTTGAACTACGGTCTGCTACTGCTCACGCTGCCGGTGCTGCTCTACAGCGGGCGGGAGTTCTACAGTTCGGCTTGGAACGGCTTTAAGCACCGGGCAGCCAACATGGACACGCTGATTGCCGTGGGCACGGGCGCCGCCTTTTTATACAGCCTGGCGGCCACAGTGGCACCGGGGTTCTTCGAGCAGCACGGGCTAATGCCGGAAGTATATTATGACACCACGGCCACCATCATTGCCCTGATTTTGCTGGGCAAGGTGCTGGAGCTGCGCGCTAAAACGCAGACGTCGGCGGCCATTCGCTCGCTGATGGGCCTGCAGGCCAAGACGGCCCGCGTGGTGCGGCCCGGCGGCCAGGAAGTGGACGTGCCGATTGAGCAGGTGCAGCTCGATGACGTGGTAGTGGTGCGGCCCGGCGAGAAGGTGGCTACCGACGGCCTGATTACCGAAGGCAGCTCGGCCGTGGACGAGGCCATGCTCACGGGCGAGAGTTTGCCAGTGGAGAAGAAGGCCGGCGACCCGGTGTTTGGGGCCACGCTCAACAAAACCGGTTCCTTCCGCTTTCGGGTGACGAAGGTGGGCGCTGATACTATGCTCTCGCAGATTGTGAAGCTAGTGGAGGATGCACAAGGCAGCCGGGCCCCGATACAGCGGCTGGCCGATAAGGTCAGCGCCATTTTCGTGCCCACGGTGGTGGTCATTGCGATTCTGACGTTTGTGCTGTGGTTTGATTTGGCGCCGGTGGCCACGCGGCTGCCACTGGCCTTGGTCAACTTCGTGGCGGTGCTCATCATTGCCTGTCCCTGCGCGTTGGGGCTGGCCACGCCCACGGCCATCATGGTCAGCACGGGTAAGGGAGCCGAGTATGGCGTGCTGATTCGCAATGCGGAGGCTTTGGAGAAGGCGTATAAAGTGAACACCGTGCTGCTGGATAAGACGGGCACCATTACCCGGGGCGAGCCGGCCGTGACGGACTTTGTGCCGGTTGCCGGTCAGGACGCCGCGCAACTGCTGCAGTTGGTGGCGGCGCTGGAACGACAGAGTGAGCACCCCTTGGCAGAAGCCGTGGTGCGCTATGCTGATGCGCAGGGGGCGGCTCAATTATCAGCCACTGAATTCCGGGCCATTGAGGGCAAGGGTGCAGCGGCCACGGTGAACGGCCAGGTGGTGCTCATCGGCAACCAAGGGCTGCTGAGAGATGAAAAAGTAACCTTTTCGGAAGCATTGACCAAGCAGGCCGAGCAGTTATTGAACCAGGCGAAAACGGTGCTGTATGTAGCCGTGGCGGGGCAGGCCGTAGGACTGATTGGGGTGGCCGACACCGTGCGCGATACCTCTGTAGCCGCCATTCAGAAGCTGCAGGCCCTGGGCATCGAGGTGGTGATGATGACCGGTGACAACCCGCAGACGGCCGCCAAGGTGGCCGAGCAAGTGGGCATCAAGCGGTACTTCGCCGAGGTACTGCCGAGTGGCAAGGCTGGCAAGGTGAAGGAGTTGCAGGCCGAGGGGCGCGTGGTGGCGATGGTGGGCGACGGCATCAACGACGCGCCGGCCTTGGCGCAGGCTGACATTGGCCTGGCCATGGGCGGCGGCACCGACGTGGCGATGGAAGCGGCCGGCATCACGCTGATGCGCTCGGATTTGAACGGGGTGGTGACGGCCATCGAGCTGTCGCGCCAGACCATTCGCACCATCAAGCAAAACCTGTTTTTCGCCTTCATCTACAACACGCTGGGCATTCCGATTGCGGCGGGGCTGTTGTACCCCTTCTTCGGGTGGCTGCTCTCGCCCATGCTGGCGGCCGGGGCCATGGCCCTGAGCTCGGTGTCGGTGCTGACGAACTCGCTGCGCCTGCGGGCTTTTAACAACAAGTAAACCTCGATACCATGGATACGACGGCAGTTATTGTGACGATGGTGGGACTGGGCCTGGCGGGGTTCGTGCTTTGGTACTTCTTCTTTTCGGCTCGGCAAACGGCCAGCGCCGTGTCCTCGTCGAGCGGGGTGCAGGAAGTGGACATCACCGTGAAGGGCGGCTACTCGCCCGACGTGATTGAGGTGGAGCGCGGCAAGCCCGTGCAGCTGCACTTCTACCGCGACGAGGAAAACAGCTGCTCGGAGGAGCTGCTGATGCCGGATTTCAGCATCCGGCGCGACCTGCCGGCGTTTCAGACCACGCTGGTGGAGCTGTTGCCCAAGGAGGCGGGGCGCTTTGAGTTTACCTGCGGCATGGGTATGCTGCGTGGGACCTTAGTGGTGAAATAAGCAGCCTGACGATGACGCCCGAATTAAACGCCGCGGGGCCCACCGGGCACCGGCTCCTGATTAAGAATATGGTGTGCCCGCAGTGTATTCGGGTGGTGGGCGAAGAGCTGGCTGCCCTGGGCCTGACGGTGCGCCGTGTGGCGTTGGGCGAGGCCGAAGTAGCGACGGCCGACGGTACCGAGCCGGACTGGGCGGCCGTGCGGGCGCGGCTGAACAAAGCGGGCTTTGTACTGCTCGAGGACTCGCGGGCGCAGCTGGTGGACCGCATCAAAATGCTGCTGGTGGGCTTGATTCATTACCCGCCGCCCGGGCCGCGCCTGCTCAACTAATCCGGCTACCTGGCGCAGCACCTGGGCAAGGATTACCACCACCTCTCGCTCTTGTTCTTGTCATCGGAGGGGCTGACCATTGAGAAGTTCATCATCCGCCAGAAGGGAAGGTGGAGCGGGCCAAGGAGTTGATTAACTACGGCGAGTTACCCATGGTTGAGGTGGCGCAGCAACTGGGGTACAGCAGCCTGGCGCACTTGTCGCGGCAGTTTCGGCAGGTGACGGGGCTCACGCCGACCGAGTTTCAGCGGCTGGGGCCGGAGAGCCATGCTCGGCAGAGCTCGGATGCGCTGATTTAAGTAGTCGGCCAAAAGTAAAGGTGCAAAGGTATTTGGGGCTTACTTGGGGATATGTTAGCTCCGCTCGCGTTGGACGCGCCTGAAATCGAAACCCTGGAAGCCTGTGCCTTGCGCGGCCCGCACCCGCGGATGCGGCGACGGGCGCAGGCCGTGTTGGCCCACCACCGGGGCCTGTGCATCGACCCGTTGGCGGCCGCCTTCGGTGCCCGCCGCAACGCCGTCAGCCGCTGGCTCTCGTGCTGGCAGCGCTTTGGCCGGGCGGGCCTGGCCGAAGGCCCCCGCGCGGGCCGCCCGCCCAAGCTGCCGGAGGCGGCCCAAAAAAAGTAGCCGCGTGGTTGGGCGCGGCCACCCAGCAGGTGCGCCGCTTCGTGCCGCGCCTGGCCGACGAGTACGGCCTGCACGTGTCGGGGCGCACGCTCCGGCGGCTGGCGCGCGCGTTGGGCTACCGCTGGAAGCGCTGCCGGCGCAGCCTCAAGGCCCGGCGCGACCCGGACGCCTTCGCCGCCATGCGCACGCACCTGCGCGGCCTGCACGCGGCCGAAGCCCGGGGCGAGTTGGCCGTGGTGTACGTCGACGGGTGCCGCTTCTCGCGCCAGGCCCCGGGGCC
>Ga0123339_10003427_pt1 | contig 10536 bp, 6 predicted proteins | sample lystaG_FD_89956 | JGI IMG/M metagenome (GOLD analysis project Ga0123339, IMG submission 89956) | Glacier valley bacterial and archeal communities from Borup Fiord, Nunavut, Canada, to study Microbial Dark Matter (Phase II) -... | ecosystem: Environmental > Aquatic > Freshwater > Ice > Glacier ... | reverse complement strand
GACAAGAACATAGAGCTTGTTTTTAACTACCTCGATGAATTGATTACTAAACAGGAAGATACCACACCTCGAAAACATATTAGATATCAGATAAAAGAATTACATTTGTCTGATTAACAACTTAACCCAACTGATCATGCCACTTAAACTTATTCCTATTTTCATTTTCTTACTCGCAACCATCCTGCTGGCAGGGTGCAGAGATAACAAAGTAGTTTTAATTGCAGACAATGGTTTGCTAAAACTTTCAATAGTAAATTCCGATCAGGCACTTTGGAAATATACGATACTCAAAACCGGAAAAGCCTTTTCGTTTCGGGCGCCTGAGTTTGAAATAGACGGCAAACTAGTCCGTACAAGAATGTCTTCCATCAAATTGGCAAAAAGCCCTGTCAGATTAAAAAACGGGGTCAATGAATATTCGCTGGAAGGGAGTTTGTCTGAAATGCCTGACATGATCCTTAGGGCCACTTTTCAGGTTTCCGATAACAATCCAATTGTCAGGTTCAGGTACGATCTTTTAAGCCAATTGGATCATCAGCTTACCAAATCAACAGGCCACGATCAGCTCAATTACCTGGGTGTTTCACTCAAGGGATTTCCCGCAGCCAAGGAAATCAAGTTCTCGGAATTCAATGAAATGGTACATAGTTTCTGCCTTTCGGAGCGAATTATTGAGGAAAGCCATTTCACCGAAAACATCCGCCTGATGGGGCCGCTGGTGATTGCTTCCGATGGCTCAAACTCTTTCCTTGTTGGATATGAACATGGATCGCAGTCGCCCGATCATTTTCTGGAATTCAACCTTAAACCCGATCGATCCATTACACTTCAGGCCGTAAAGGGCAATTATTACAGCGGCTATCAGATCAATAAAAATCAATCGTACCAGACCATCTGGTTCGAAGCGGGCGCTGTTGCCGGTGATGAGGATTTGCTGGCCAAAAACTACCGCAGCTTTGTGCTTCACCAGATGAGCCAAAATACTGAAAGCCGCAAACCCTATATCTTCTACAATACATGGAATTTTCAGGAGCGCAACCGCAACTGGTATAAAAAACCCTACCTGGCCGACATGACCTTAGACCGTATGATGCAGGAAATAGAGGTGGCCCACAAGATGGGCATTGAAGTTTTTGTGATAGATGCCGGGTGGTTTGAAAAGACCGGAGACTGGACTCCCAGCCTGAAGCGCTTCCCGGATGGAATCAAAAGCATCAGCCAAAAGCTAAAAGACAATGGCATGAAACTGGGTTTGTGGTTTAATCCTACAGTGGCCGCTGTATCCAGCAATATGATTAAAAACCACCCTGACCAGATGCTTACCATGGATGGCGACAAAGGTAAGCCTTTCCCGATTTGGGAAACCGAAGTCAGTCATAGCATGTGCCTGGTGAGCGATTACCGAGATGCCTTTGCCGACGAGCTGATAAGGCTGAACAAGGAACTGGGGGTTACTTATTTTAAATGGGATGCCATTGGTCAATACGGGTGCAATGATTCGCGCCATCATCATGGCGGCAATGATAATTCACCCAAGGAGCGCATGGAATCGTATGGCTTCGAAATTTGCAAGTCAATGACTTATGTAGTTGATAAACTGGTGCAAGCTTGCCCCGAGGCCATTGTCGATTTCGATATCACTGAAGGGGGACGTGCTGTTGGGCTTGGATTTCTTTCTGCAGGAAAGTATTTCCTGATCAATAATGGGCCGTATTTTTTCAATTACGACATCCCCTTCGATCGTGAGAATGGACAATTGAACATCTTTTTCTACCCTGGACCTGCCCGGACATGGATTTGCCGTACCCCCCTTACTTACGACAAATGGATACCCACATCACTTTTCCTGACCCATTATCTGCCTGATGATCCTTATGAGAACCAGTCGATTGCTGTTGGATCGCTCATCCTGGGACAAAATGGAATATGGGGCGACCTGCCAAAAATATCGAAGCAAGGTGTTGAATTCTTCGCAAAAACCCTTAGACTATACAAACAAGTGCGAGATGATATGACTGAAACCACTATGACCCGTGATGGCGCAGTGGGTGGGAGCCCTGAGGTGTATGAGAAAGTGAATCCTGAAACCGGAAAAGGAGCAATCGTTGTGTTTTCCAGTCATGCAGGTACCTATAGCTACATCTCCAAAACAAAAGTAAATCCTAAACATTGGGAAACAAGAGATACACAAGTAAAAATACTACCTTCGGGGATGGTTAAAGTCGATGTGAAATTTAACACTGCCGAAGCCAAGATTATCTTTTTCGGAGTCAGTGAGTAAAAAATAAATTAAAATCACAGGACTCATTGCCTGCTTTTTTCTATGTCCCGAGACCTCAGGATGAATTTATGTGTTTAATTATAAAAATATGAAATTACAACTATTGTTACTTCTTATACTCTGTTATACGTTAGCTTTTGGACAACCAACTCAGAATATAGATTTACTTTCAGGCGAAAAAGTATGGTCTGGCATCATCAAAGACGGCCAGAAAATGCCTTATGCCTTGGGTTACAAATACAACTTTTATGCCAACAACCAGGACAACCAGATTCAGCCTTTGCTTTTGGGAAACAAAGGTTTGTGGGTATGGAGTGAAGAACCTTTTGCATTTGAAGTTCAGGCGGATAAAATAGTCATTTCAAATGCTAAGGGAGAGGTAAAATATGGACACTCCGGAAGCAGTCTGGCTGAGGCACGCAAATATGCTTCTGAACACTTCTTTCCAGCTTCAGGTAAAATGCCCGATGAATTATTGTTTTCAAAACCTCAGTACAATACATGGATTGAATTGACCTATCATCAGAACCAGGCTGATGTGCTGAAATATGCCCAGGCCATTCTGGACAATGGCTTTTTGCCCGGGGTAATCATGATTGACGACACGTGGCAGGAAGATTATGGCAAGTGGAACTTTCACCCTGGCCGGTTCCCCAATCCCAAACAAATGATGGCCCAGTTACACCAGATGGGCTTCAAGGTGATGCTTTGGGTATGCCCTTTTGTTAGTGCCGACCAGACCATGATCGTGCAGAAGCTGATGAAGGACAAAGCGTTCCTAATGCAGCAAAAAGCCGATAAACCCACTTGGGAAAAGGCTACTGATCCGGCTATGATCAACTGGTGGAATGGCTATTCGGCCCTGCTTGATTTCACCAATCCCAAAGCGGTGAATTGGTTCAATGAACAGCTCGATGGCCTCGTCAAGGGCTATGAGGTAGATGGCTTTAAGCTGGATGCAGGTGACATGAATTTTTATCCCGCTGATGCACTGCCCATGATTCCCTCATCGCCCAATCGCCAGTGCGAATTGTATGCTCAGTTTGGCCTTCGCTTCCCGCTCAACGAATACCGTGCCTGTTGGAAAATGGCTGGACAACCATTGGCACAGCGTTTGCATGATAAGAACCACAACTGGGAAGATGTTCAAAAACTGATTCCACACATGGCTGCCGAAGCTTTGGCCGGGTATACGTTTTCCTGCCCTGATATGATTGGTGGGGGAAACTGGACAAGTTTCATCGACCTGAAATCCTTCGATCAGGACATGGTCGTACGTTCAGCACAGATTCATGCCCTGATGCCCATGATGCAATTTTCAGTGGCTCCCTGGCGGATACTGGATGCTCAGCATTTGAATGCAGTGAAAAAAGCAGTCAGCATAAGGGAGAAATATACGCCGCTGATCCTTGAACTGGCCCACCAATCAGCCAAAACAGGCGATCCGATTATCTGCTCAATGGAGTATTATTTTCCCAATCAAGGGTTTGAAAAGGTGATTGATCAATTCATGCTCGGCAACCATATATTGATAGCTCCGGTGGATAAAAAAGAAACCAGTCGCAAAGTAATTCTTCCCAAAGGCAAATGGACCGATGATTTGGGGAAAGCATACAAAGGTGGTAAATCCTACACAATGGATGTACCTATCGACAGAATTCCTATCTTTACCCTTGTTAAATAAATTAAAACTGGTTGATACAGACCGGCCAACATAAACAGATTATTAAATAAATTAAATCATGAAGAGAAACATTTTATTGACTTTATCATTGGCAGGTGCACTATTAACAGCACTGCCGGGAGTTTCACAAACAGTGAACCAACTCACCCAGAAAGAGAAAAAAGAGGGATGGAAACTTCTTTTCAACGGCCAGAATTTCGATGGCTGGCGCCAATGCAATGGCACGGCTATGCCAGCTAACTGGGTGATTGAGGAAAAAGCCATGAAGGTTTTCACGGGCAAGGATAAACAACCCGGGCAGGGCGCTGATGGTGATATTCTTTTCTCAGACAAGAAGTATAAGAACTTCGAACTTTCAGTAGACTGGAAAGCCAGCAAAATGGCCAATTCAGGAATCTTTTACAATGTACGCGAAGTACCGGGGCAACCAATTTATTACGCGTCTCCTGAAGTTCAGGTACTCGACAATGTGGATGCCTCCGATAACAAAGTCGACAGTCACATGGCCGGTTCACTCTACGACATGCTCCCTGCTGATCCTAAAACCGTTCATCCTGCCGGCTCCTGGAATACCATCGTTATTTCTATGAAAGATGGCAAAGTCACCCATACTCAGAATGGTGTTAAAGTGGTTACCTATACCCTTTGGACTCCTGAATGGGATGCAATGGTTGCCAAAAGCAAGTTCAAAACCTTCCCTGGCTTTACCGAAGGAATTGCAAAAGAAGGTTTTATTGGTCTTCAGGATCATGGATACCCAGTGTGGTTCCGTAATATCAAGATCCGCGAATTGTAATTACGGGTATTCGGAAGATGTCAATACTTTCTTGTTTCTTATTCCTTATTGGATATTAGATTTAAAATAACAAGAAATGAACCTACTCCGAAAAGTCTAATTTTATGTAAGAGTTTAAAGTTGCGTGCCGATCAGGGATTAACTTTAAACTTTTCAAAGTAAAATAGACCTTTCGGAGTGGACTCAAGAAATAAAAAATAAGAAATAAGGAAGTGCTTTTACCAGAAGAAGGGCTGATAAGCTTTTTACTTTGAATAGCCGCATAGATAAAGGTGTCCGGCTATTTTTTTTTGTGACAATGAACCCTAAGTGCGTTTATTGCCAACAATAGAAAAGCCAAACTGGTTGAGGGTAGTGATTTGAATCCTCTCATATTTCTTGTGCCTTAACCAGATGGCAGCCAGATCGGAGGGAATCTCAAACCTGAATTCAGGGGTGAAGATGTCCAGTAAATCAATGATTTCTTCTCTGTAGTTGGGCGCGTGCTTACGCTTGATCTTCTTTGCCAAAAAGGTAACAGGGAATACAAATATAGTCAATAATATAAATGATAGCTTCAATGGGAGCCTGCTGGTTATGTTTCTCAACATCAGGATGGCCTTGTGGATGATTTTTTGTTGGGGATGATACAGCCACAGGCATATTTTACCCCCACTTATTAAAATAGGTTCTATCAGTAACAATGATAGTTCGGTGTTGTTGGTATGATGGATCACTCCGCTGGAGTAAACAACATCGAAACTTACTTCTTCAAAGGGCAGGTATTGTAGGTCGCCCTGGATATACCATGCATTTTTAACTTCATTGCGCTGGTAAGCATTTTCAATGGCCTTACTCAATTCAACCCCAATGGCCAGTTTTGATAATTCCGCAATTTTGGAAGTCATTACCCCATGCCCGCAACCCACGTCAATCACACTTTTCTCCTTGAAATAAGCGCTGCTCTCACCTACCTCACTAAGGAATATAGAGGAGAGCTTCGAAGTGTCGTCATGCCATATCCGATCCTTCTTCTCAGCATTTAAAAAGCTCCATTCAAATTCAAAACTGATTTTTGTTTTCCTGTTCTTCTGAATGCAATAATTTAACAGCCCTTTGAATTCCTTTTCAAGATTTACTTTGATGGTTTGATAATCAGCCAAATGCTTTGAAATAAAGTCAGCATAATCATAAATTGATTCCAATAACATCCTGGGAATTCCATCAATAATAGGAAATACAAATCCTGTTTCAGAAAACAACAATCCTTCCTTAATTTCAGTAACCAGCTCCCCGGAGTAGGATTTTTCAAATTCTGAAATCAATACAAATCGTAAATCAGTTTTTGTGATAGGGCACTTTAAAAACTTTAATAGCTCATATTGCATGGTACTGAATTATAATATACACTAAAGAAATAAATGATGTAAAATTGATGATTTATAGCTTCGATACAACTAAACAAAAGTAATACAATCATTCAATTCCACTGCATAAATCTCCTCCTCCCAGCTTTAATTTCTACTTCACCATTTTAGGAGTTTAAATTACCCTCAACCTTAATGCCTATGGTAGGTTTTTAATCAAAAATAAATTCAAATAAAATCAAGAATATAAATTCTCATCCTCCTCATTTTGCACATATTGATGCAGGCACAAACAAGCAATCTGCAAAATTCAGATAGTTACTTTAGTACTATCGCCTACCCGTTTGAAGTACATTTTTTGAATCTGCATATTCAGGATTAGCACCTTTTATTTTATTCATAATCAGATCATTAACTGTATCCACACAGGTAAACGAACTGTCGCCCCCTTTTATTGACACTCTACAAGCCAGGTTAGCTATGACCTGTTAACCTTTCAATTTATCTGTACAATAATCTCATCCAGTGAACGTTTTGGAACATGGTGCACATGTTGTTCATCACGCCAGTATTTTACATCTCCTTCTTTCATTTCATCAAGCACCACAATTTCTTTGGGTTTGCCAAGTGCCAGTACATGGATGATCTCGAACTGATCGGAAAGGCGCAGCAACTCTCTCATTTTGTTGCGGTTGACCGAGTATATGATGCACCCGCCATATCCGGATTCAGCAGCGCCCAGCAATATGCTTTGAGTTGCAATTCCGTCATCACACAAGTAATTTCCTGAAACCAGGGCATCGTGCAACAAAATTATGTATGCTGAAGGGCGCTCACCTTCCTCCGGCCCTTTCCAATAAGGAAGATAACCAGCCCAGGCCAAGTGTTCAAATATTTCAGCATTCAGGGCCACATCGCTACTGATGATGTATTTTAGCGATTGAGCATTTCTTGCAGAGGCCGAACACCGAGCCAAATCAACCCAACTGGTTAACAGCGCTTTGCTGATACGTTGCGATTGGTAAAACCTCCGGTAACTACGGTTCTTCAGGATAAGATCTTTTAACATGGTGATCAATTGTTGGTTGTGATTGCGACTTTCTTTTATTTAGGAATAATTGTATTTACTATTAAGGACGGCCAATTTCATGGACCCCCTCTTTTCAATCTAAAATATATTTCAAAGTTGCCAATGTAGTTAATATTTATAGATTAGATATTTAATATGAATATATTACTGCTTGAAGCTTCCCCGGGGGAAAGCCATTTTAATAGCAACAATAATGAAGTAGCCTCATTGCCAGGCCATCCATGCATGAGATTGCAATCTTACAAAGCTTACACGACAGTCGTAAATCACCTCTTATTCATTTCCTGATCCTTTGGTTTTATTAAAAGTATTCATCTTATATTTAAATCATACATTTCGATTATAAAGTCAATACAAAGTCAATACAAAGTCAATATAAACTCAAGTGTTAATAGGTTATTAATAGGTTATTAATAGGTTATTAACAGGTACTAAATTGGTTACTTTAACCTATTATAAACCTGTTAACAACCTATTATAAACCTATTGACACTTGAGTTTATATTGAATTAGTATTGACTTTGTATTGAGTTAATAAACAATTGGCATGTACTATTAAATAATAAAAGCTGTCCTTAAGGTCAGGAGAAGTAAGAGGAATATAGTTTGAAGGGTTTTTATTTCTTGATTTGACCCCTGTGTCTTATGTTTCAAAATTGAGTATCCGGCATTGGAAAATTACATCGAACTTGATGCAATGGTTTTTTTTGTATGTTTGCATACCAGAACAGAACGACCTAATTATTTACAGCATGGAGAGTAAGTTTCATTTCAAGGTAAACCCGCAATCAAACCTGTTGAAGTTTCAGCAACTGATGGATGCGGTCAATGAAGCTGTGAGCCGTAACCTGCTGCAGGTGGGTGATGTTCTGCCCTCCGTGAACCAGCTTTGCAAACAAAGCGCCTTGTCGCGCGATACGGTCTTCAAGGCTTATGCTGAATTGAAGAACCGTGGGGTGGTTGAATCGGTGCCCAACAGGGGATATTTTGTTGCCAAAGCAGTCACCAAGGTATTTCTGTTTCTCGATACCTTCAAGGCCTACAAGGAAGTGCTGTACGGTTCGTTTTTGGACAGCCTGCCCGAAACCATTGCCATCGACCTTCATTTTCATCATTATAACATTGATGATTTTGAGAAGATCATCAACGAAAGCCTGGGCAAATATACCAAATACATCATCATGAATTTCGACCATCAAAGGGTGCCGGAAATAACGAGCCAGATTCCTGCCAGCAAGTTACTGGTCATCGACTGGGATGTAAATGTGCAGGAGGGGATCTCTTCCATCCATCAGGATTTTGGTCAGGCCCTGTACGATTCACTTTATAGTGGCATCGACCTGATCAGAAAATACAAAAAGTTCATTTACCTGTATCCATCGTTCACGTATCATCCCAGGATATCAGTTTCTTATTTCGAAAAGTTCTGTATTGATTTCAAAATAAAACATAACACGCTTTATGATTTCAAGAAGTTTGATCTAGAGAAGGGCGAGCTTTATTTACTGGTGAGCGACCGTACATTGGCCCTTTTCCTGGATCAGTGCGAGGAGAAAAATCTAATTCCGGGGCAGGATGTAGGGGTAATTTCTTACAATGAAACGCCTATGAAAAAATATGTAAAAGATGGAATCACCGTTATCTCTACCGACTTTACCCTGATGGGAAAAAAGATGGCTGAATTTGTTACATTTGGAGAAAAAATCAATAAGATGATTCCCAGCAGGCTTATAATACGGAAATCTCTTTAATTTTTAAATTCAAATTAAATATTGTTATAAAACAGGCTTAGTTATTTTGAGATTGGAAATACAAAAAGTAGATTTGCACAGCATACCAGAACAGAACGGTTCTGTAATATTAAACCTTAAACACTGAAACAATATGTACTTATTAGGCTTCGATATTGGTAGTTCATCCGTAAAAGCATCTTTGATTGATGGGCAGACCGGTAATTGTATCTCATCGGCTTTCTATCCCAAACAGGAAATGAAAATTACGGCTTTGCAGGCTGGATGGGCAGAACAGGAACCAGCACAATGGTGGGAAAACTTAAAATTGGCTCTTCGTGATGTGCTGGCTGAATCGAAAGTTGAACCCCAGTCAATTGATTCGATCGGTATCTCCTATCAGATGCATGGACTAGTAGTTGTTGACAAAAACCAGCAGCCCCTGCGCCCTTCCATCATCTGGTGCGACAGTCGTGCCGCTGTCTATGGCGATAAAGCTTTTGCTGAAATTGGTGAAAAAGAATGCCTTGCCAACCTGTTGAACTCTCCAGGCAACTTCACAGCCTCCAAGTTGAAATGGGTCAAGGAAAATGAGCCTGAACTGTATGCCAAGATTGATAAGATCATGCTACCAGGCGATTACATTGCCATGAAGCTTTCAGGAGACATAAAAACTACGGCCAGTGGCTTGTCGGAAGGCATGCTGTGGAACTTCAAGGAAAACACTGTAGCCGATATGGTGATTGATTATTACGGATTCGAGAAATCGTTTATTCCTGAAATTGTTCCGACCTTCTCAGTACAAGGAGTTGTGAATGCAAAAGCAGCCGCAGAACTTGGATTGGCAGAAGGAACCAAGATCAGTTACCGTGCAGGTGATCAGCCCAACAATGCACTATCGCTCAATGTATTAAATCCTGGTGAAATTGCCACTACAGCAGGTACGTCAGGCGTGGTATATGGGGTAAGCGGTGAAGTTAAATACGATCCTTATTCAAGGGTCAACACCTTCGCTCACGTCAACCACACTACTGAAGCCAACCGCCTAGGCGTATTGCTTTGCATCAACGGAACAGGAATCCTGAATTCATGGTTGAACAATAACATAGGAAACAAAGCCTTCACTTATGAAGAAATGAACCAGAAGGCCGCGCAGGTAGCCATCGGTTCTGAAGGTTTGAGCATTCTGCCATTCGGCAACGGAGCAGAACGTGTACTTCAGAATAAAAACATTGGGGCCCAGATCTCGGGACTTGGGTTCAACACCCATACCAGCGCCCATTTGTTCCGCGCAGCACAGGAAGGAATTGTGTTCTCATTCAAATACGGGATGGAAATCATGGAAGGGATAGGCATCAAAGCCAAAGTAATCCGTGCTGGAAAAGCCAATATGTTTCTCAGCCCTATATTTAGAGAAACTCTTGCAGGCGTTTCAGGAGCAACCATCGAATTGTACAACACCGACGGATCAGTAGGCGCTGCACGAGGAGCCGGTATCGGATCGGGTTATTATGCCTCGGCCAAAGAAGCATTCGCGAGTCTACAGAAACTTGATACCATTGCTCCTGACACGAACAAAAAGGCGCAGTACGATGAAGCCTATCAG
>Ga0123339_10003424_pt1 | contig 10540 bp, 8 predicted proteins | sample lystaG_FD_89956 | JGI IMG/M metagenome (GOLD analysis project Ga0123339, IMG submission 89956) | Glacier valley bacterial and archeal communities from Borup Fiord, Nunavut, Canada, to study Microbial Dark Matter (Phase II) -... | ecosystem: Environmental > Aquatic > Freshwater > Ice > Glacier ... | reverse complement strand
CGGCGACTCCGACCACCAACAAGTAAGCAGCCGCTTGACCACGCCACCGGACGAACCCCTCGACCTCGACGAGGACGCCCCCGACCCGCCCGCGCCGGCCTACGCCCGGACCCGCGACCTCGTCGAGATGGTCGTCCGCGTCAAGGCCGAAGGCATGCGGCTCGACCAGTATCTGCAAATTTACTTCCACGACTTCAGTCGCTCCGAGCTGCAAAAGGCCATCGACGGCGGGCACGTCACCGTCAACGCCAAGCCGACGAAGCCGAGCTACAAGGTCCGCAACAACGACGCGCTTTTCGTGCAGATGCCCGAGCCGCTGCACGACGCGATCATCCCCGAAGACATCCCGCTCGAAGTCCTCTACGAGGACGAGTGCGTCGCGCTGATCAACAAGCCGCCCAACATGGTCGTCCACCCGGCCCGCGGCAACTGGTCGGGCACCCTGGCCAACGCCCTGGCGTTCCGCTTCAAGGAGAACCTGAGCAACGCCAACGGCACGTTCCGCCCCGGCATCGTCCACCGCCTCGACCGCGACACCAGTGGCGTCATCCTCATCGCCAAGGACGAGGTCACGCACCGCGAAGTCTCGCAGCAGTTCGAGTCCCGCAAGATCCACAAGGAGTACGTCGCGCTCGTCACCGGCGAACTCGACCGCGACAGCGACTACGTCGAGGCGCGGCTGAAGCACCACCCGACGGTCCGCGAGCAGATGATCGCGGTGACCGACCCGCTCGACCCGGACGCCAAGGACGCGTGCAGTTTTTACGAGGTGCTCGAACGCTTCCGCGGCTTCACGCTCGTCAAAATCCAGCCGCGGACCGGCCGCACGCACCAGATCCGCGTCCACCTGGCCTACGTCGGCTGCCCGGTGCTGGCGGACCGCGTCTACGGCAGCGGCGGCCAGTTCTCGCTGGGCCAGGCCGCCAGCGGGGTCAAGCCGGCCGACGACGTGGTCCTCATCAAGCGGCAAGCCCTGCACGCCTTCCGGCTGCGGTTCAAGCACCCGAAGTTCGGCCGCTGGGTGGAGGTCGAAGCCCCCCTCCCCGCGGACATCCGCGCGACGCTCGAAGTCTTGCGTGAGCAAAGGCCGGTACGATAGAGCCGAGAAAAACGTTTAGCCGCAGAGACGCAGAGTTCGCAAAGAATACCAAATCTTTAACATGGATTTGGTATTTTTTGCGAACTCTGCGTCTCTGCGGCTAAACGTTTTTCTCTCCCTGCTACTTCATCGGGGTCGGCGGGGGGACGGTCGGGGCCGCGTCGGCGGGGGCGGGGTTGATCGTGATTTGCACCTTCGGCCGCATCTGCCCGACGACCGCGGTCCGCAGGTGCATCGCGTAGACGGCCCGCACGTCCTCCTTGACGAGGTCGAACTTCTTCGGCGTGCCCGGCTTGCGGTCGGTCACGAGGATCAGGTGCTGGCCGAACTCGGTCTCGACGGGGTCGCTCAGTTGGTAGGCGGTGAGCTTGAACGCCGCCTCGGCGAACGGCTCGACCATCTGGCCGACGCGGGGGAAGAAGTTCAGGTCGCCGCCGTCCTTCTTCGACGGGCAGGTCGAGTGGTCCTTGGCGAACTGCGCGAACAGGTCCTCGACCCGCTTACTGCGGGCCTGCTCCTTGGCGAGCGCGTCGCCCGGGGCGGCGGCCGACGCCTTGTCGCCCTCGGCCGTGAGCGTCGCCTTGATGTCGGCCAGCTTCTTCTTGGCCTCGGCGACCTTGGCGGCGTCGGTGCCGGGGGTGATCAGGATGTGCCGGGCGCGGACGATCGAGCCGTCGAACAGGTCGGGCCGCTTGTCGAAGAACTGCTGCAGCGACTGGTCGGTGCCCTGCTGCTTGAGGAACTTGTCCCACTTCATCTGCGCCGCGACTTCGACGCGGAACTCCGCCTCGGTCAGCATCATCGCCTCGAGTTCCTTGGCGTAGTCCTTGTTCGACTTCTTCAGCTCGCCCTTGAGTTCCTCGAGCAGCTTCTCGACCTCGGGCGGGCTGACCTCCATTTTGAGGAGGTTGAGGTACTGATCGATCAGGGTGTTCTCGACGAGGTGGTTCAGGATCTCCTTGCGGGCCAGGCCGTGCTCCTCGACGGGGAACTGCCGCAACGCGCGCCACACGGAAACCTCGGGGATCGGCTGCGTCCCGACGGTCGCGGCGATGCCGGTCGGCCGGGTGACGGGCGCGACGGCCGGGGCCGGGGCCGGCAGCGTGCCGGTCGGCACGGGGGCCGGGGGGGTGGCGGGGGCCGGCACCTGGGCGGGCGTGGGGACCGGGACCGGCGTCGGGGTCTGGGCGGCCGACGTGCCGGCCACGGCGGAGGTGAGCAGCAGCGCGGCCGCGCGGCGGGTGAACAGTCGCATCGGTTCCATCCTCAGGGGCAGTCCGCCCGGCGTCGTGCCCGGCGTCGTTTTGCTGACCGGCCGGCGACGATAGCAACCCCCCCAAGGTGCGCCGAGGGCAATTCCCCCCGATTCGGCAGAATCTCCTGGCACGCCACCTCAGTCCGCGGGCGGGATCCTGGACGCGGTGTCTCGAAAACAATTTTGCCGCGGAGACGCAGAGTTCGCGGAGAGAACCAAACTCAAGTTTTGGTGTTCTCCGCGAACTCTGCGTCTCCGCGGCAAACATTCTGACCTGACACCGAAGCGTCAGAACCCGCCCGCTCGCGTGGGCGGCGCGACGGGGAGACTACGTGTGGGCGGCGTCGAAGAGGACGAAGGCGAACGGGCCGAAGATCAACACCGGCAGCCAGGCGGCCGGCGCGGGGGCCAGGATGTCGTTCTCGCCCAGGAACTTGCAGCCGTAGAAGACGATGTAGAAGACCACGCACAAGATCAGGCACAGCCCGACGTTGACGAACACGTTCTTGTTCTGGTCCCGCAGGATCACGCCCAGGCCCATCAGGACTAGCAGGACGCCGACGAGCGGCCGCGTGAAGCGCATGTGAAACACGACGGCGACGTTGGCCTGGCGGCGCGAGTCGGGCCGGGCGAGCGCGTCGCGCAGTCGGGCTGTAGAGGCGTACAGGAACGAGTTACCGGTGCTGGTGAGCGCCTCGAAATCGACCTCGGTGGTGCGGAGGAAGTAGACGCCGCTCGAGACCCGCTCGAAGTAGGCGGGCAGCTTCCCCTCGACGCTGTCGGGGGTCGTCTGGTAGAGCTTCCAGCCGCCGGACTGGGGGCCGCCGGCCGGCGGGACGTAGACCGCCTCGCGGGCGGTGAGGTGCAGCATCCCCGTCGGGCTGTCGTCGGGGAAGGTCAGGCACAGGTCGAGGACCTTGCGCTCCTTGGGGTAGCCGACGTAGCCCTCCAAATGCACACCGGAGGGGTCGAAGGCCCCGCGCACCGGGACCGCCTTCTCCTGGTTCGGGTCCTTGCGCGGCTTCTGCAACTCGTCCGCCACGGCCGGGATGAACAACTCCTGGTTCAACGGCCCCATCAGGATCGTCACGAGGCAACCGGCGAGGATCGGCCGGACGACCCGCTGCGTTGAGACCCCGGCCGAGAGTTGCGGCAGTAACTCGTTGCTGCGCTGCATCCAGGCGACGCTGAACATGGCCGCGATCAGGGTGATGAGTTCGCTGAGCTGGTTGAAGATCTTGGCGACGTTGGCGGTGTAGTAGCGGACGATGTGCCGCAGGTTCTCGGCCATCGTGCCGAGGGTGAACTCGTCGAGGTTGGTGAACAGATCGACGATGATGTAGAGGCTCAACAGACTCGTCAGCACGATCAGGTACGAGCGGACGTAACTGACGAAGTAGAGGCGGTCGAGGGTAGTCACTACTTGCCCGCCGGCGCTGTGGGGTGGAAGTCGAGGATGTACCGCTGCAGGTAGTCGTTGCCCGCGGTCGCCCCGAATGTGCCGAAGCCGTTGGCGCGGAGTTCGCGGACGACCTCGTCTTTCGAGCGGCCCTCGAACTCCATGCGGTAAATCGCCGTCATGAAGCCGGTGCGGTGCAGCCCCGCCTTGCAGTGGATCAACACCGGTTGCCGCTTCGGGTCGGCGACGATCTTGAGGAAGTCCTCGACGAGCTTGGGCCGCGAGCCGCCGTCGTGCGCCAGCGTCTCCAGCACGCCGCCGTCGAGGGACACGTATTCGACGTTGTTGTCTCGACAGATGTCGCTCTCGAGGGTCCGCGGGGCGTCGAGGTAGGTCGTCGGGCGGTCCCAGAACGAGTCCGCGATGTACGGGTCGCGGGCCTCTTCTTGCAGGTTGATGACGGTCTTGATGCCGAACCGTTTGAAGGCGTCGCGGAAGCCGTTGCCAGTAAGTTGCCCGCAGCGGTACAGCTTGCCCTCGGTGACGACGCGGAGCCGGCGGGCGTGGTTGTACTCGGCGCGGTAGTAGAGGTAGACCGTCGCGACCACGGCCAGCACGACGGCGGAACCGAGGGCGGGACGCCACAGCGCGAAGAGTCGTCCGGCGGCGAGCATGGCACTCCTCATAGTCACCGCGTACCGAGGGCGGACCGGACTGTCAATTTCAGAATTCCACCGCGGAGAGGATTAAAACGACTTCCCGCAAAGACGCCAAGGAGGCAAGGAAAACCGAATTCAAGTTTTGTTTTCTCCGCGCCCTCTCGTGCCCTCTGCGGTGAGTCGTTTTCTACTTCATGCCGTCGATGTTCACCTGCGCTGCTTGCAAGACTTCGCCCGTCGAGTCGTTTTGCACGAAGGCGACGAGCTTTAGGTTTGTGAGGGCCAGCGGGCGGTCGGGGCGGGGGAAATCGCCCTCGGTCTTGGCGTACTCGTCGAGGTACTTCGCCAGCTTGCCGCGCAACTCGTTCACGTTGATCGCGGCGGTCACGTCTTGCGTCTTCTTGGTGAGCGGCTGACCCTTGACGCCGCCGGGCATCTCGCGGACGACGGCGCTGTGGTAGCGGATGCCGTTGCCGCCGCGGTAGCGGACGCGCTCCTCGACCAGGGCGAAGCGTAGCACCACCTTCTCGCCGGGGGCGTCCACGGCCACGGTCGCCTTCGCGGTCCCGCCCTTGTCGCCGGGGGCCACGCTCAGCGCGATCGTGGCGGCGGCCGGGAGTTCGAGCGCCTTGTCGAGGGCGGCCTTGAACTCGCCGTACTTCGCCTTGGCAGCGGCGACCGGGCCGCCGCCCTTGGGGCCGGCCTTGCCGTTGACGAACACGCTCGGGGCACCGGTGATCTGCTCGGCGTACAGCCCGGCCCGCTCCATGCCGTCGAAGCTCGTGAGCGGGTCCGGCGCGGGGACGTGGAAGTGGTAGTTCAGCACGACCAACTCGGTCGGCTTGTAGCCGGACAGGAGCGCGTCGCAGGCGACATCGACGGCGGCGCACGGCGGGCACTCGGCCCCGGTGAACACTTCGACCAGCGCGACGCGGTCGGACTTCGCCTTGCGACCGGCGAACGGCACCGGCTCGAACGGCCGGGTCTCCTTGATGTAGTCGGCGAAGTCGCGGGCCTCCAGTTTCACCACCGACGCGGCGTACTTCTTCGCCTCGTCCGGCTTGCCGGCCTTGGTCAGCACGCGGGCCAGGGTGTCGAAGACCTCCATCTGCTGGGCGACCGGGGCGTCGTCGGAGAGGCCGCGTTCGGCCCGGCGGATCTGCGTCAACGCGATCTCGCCGTAGCCGTCCTGGTCGGCGAGCACCCCGGCGATTTTGAGCGTCGTGGCGTTGTCCCAGCGGGGGCCGTAGCCGGCCGAGGTCTTGGCGAGCTTATCGACGACCTGCCGCACCTCGTCGGCCGACAGTTTCTTGGCCGCGGCCTGGGACAGCACGGCGAAGCCGGCGTCGAACAGCGCCGGGCCGGCGTCGAGTTGCTGCACGCTCTCGCGGGCCAACTCGACCGGGTCGTCGGCCCTCTTGAGCTTCGACGGGTACAGTTCCGTGAGTTGCAGCGGCCCGCCGAACTGGTTGAAGGAGCCGGCGATTTTCTTGCCGTCTTTTGCGACCGCCCCGTCGAAGTTGAGGAACTCGCGGCCGCCGAACAGGACCGCGAAGCGGACCTTGCCGTCGGCGACCTCGAGCCGCTCGACCTTCGGCTCGGCCTTGAGCTTGGCGGAACTGTCGAGGAAGTCGCCGACCCACTTGCCCTCGCTTTGCGAGAAGGCGAAGAGGAAGGTGATCGCCTCCTCGCCCTGGGTGACGCGGAACTTCCAGCGGCCGGCGACGGGCGGCTCGTCGGGCGCGGCCAGGGCGGTGCCCGTGAGGACCAACGCCGCGAACAGGGCGACGCAGAGGATGGTGCGGGTCATCGGCACGCCTCGGGGCGGTGGGGGGCGGGAGGGTCCAGACACGATACAGGAAACCGCCCGACGAAAAAACCCGCCGGCCCCGTCCGTGTCGCGGGGGCCGGCGGGTTTCGAGTGCCCGGGACAGGACTTGAACCTGCAATCCCTTTCGAGAACCAGCACCTCAAGCTGGCGCGTCTGCCAATTTCGCCACCCGGGCAGTGGTCATCCCGCATTATGACGGCCCGCCCGAACATTTCAAGGGGGCCACGCCGCGATCCCCAGCGGAGACACGCCGCCCGCCCCGCGGGTTCACGCGGCCGACGGGCGACCCCTGTCCGGGCGGCGCGGTTTCGGTTGAATGAGCCGCATGGAAGTGCTGCTGACCGCCGAACAGATCCGCGTGCGCGTCGGCGAACTCGCGGCCGAGATCCGCCAGCAGTACGCCGGCCGGCCGTTCACCGTCGTCGGCATCCTCACCGGCAGCCTGGTCTTCCTGGCCGACCTGATCCGCAAGATCGAGTTGCCCCTGCACATCGGCCTGATCGAGGCGTCGAGTTACCGCGGCACGGCCACCTCGGCCGGGACGCTCGTCGTCCAGGACAGCCTGCTGCCCGACGTGGCCGGGCGGCACCTGCTTTTGATGGACGACATCCTCGACACCGGCCGCACCATCAGCACCCTCGTCGAACACATGAATCACCGCGGCGCGGCCTCGGTGCGGACATGCGTGCTGCTGCGTAAGATCGGCCGCCAGCAGGTCGCTTTCGAGCCGGACTACACCGGCTTCGCCATCCCGGACAAGTTCGTCATCGGCTACGGGCTGGACTTCAACGACGACTACCGCCACCTGCCGTTCATCGGCGTCCTGCCCGACCCCCCGGCCGACGGCCACGCCTAACGATCGGTGCCCATGCCCCGCGTCCTGTTCGTCGCCTCGGACCTCGGAGCGTCCGGCCCCGCGAGGCTGGTGTCGCTGCTCGCGCCCGCCCTGCCCCGCCCCCGATTCGAGGTCGCCGTCGTGGACCTGACCGGGGGGGCGTCGGACGTGCTTTTGGGCGCGTTGCAAGCCGCCGGGGTGCCCTGCTACCACGCCGCACTGCGGAGGCTGACCGACCTGCGCGGCCTGCGGAACTTGCACCGCGTCGTGTCGGCGTTCGCCTCGGACGTGATTCACGTCGGCGGGCCGAAGGCGGCCTGGGCACTGTCGTTAATGTCGTCGGCCGGCACGATCCCTTTCGCGAAAGTCGTCGCCTCCGGCCTCGACGCGCCGCGGCACGGCCTCGCCGCCTGGTCGCACCGCACGCTGACGGCGCGAGTCGCCCGCTTCGTCGCACCTACGCAGGCCGAGGCCGCACGCTACCGGGCCAACGGCGTGCTGGCCGGCCGTGTCACGGTCATCCCGCCGGGGGTCGCCGCGTGCGGGCCGCCGCCGGACGGGGCCGCGTTTCGCGCGACCCTCGACATCCCCGCGGGGGCGCGGCTCGTCGTCGCCGCGGGCCGGTTCGACCGCGTCGCCGGGCTGAAGTCGGCAGTCTGGGCGTTCGACGTGGTCAAATACGTTGCCCCGGACTTGTACCTCGTCCTCGTCGGCGACGGGACGGAGCGCGAACGCCTCGGACGCTTCGCCAAAGCGCTGGGGTTCGACGACGACCGCGTCCGCTTCGCCGGCCTGCGGTCCGACCTGCCGGCCGTGCTGGGCCTCGCCGACCTCGTCTGGGTGACGCACGAGCGCGGCGGGGTCAACGTCGCCCTGGAGGCGATGGCGGCCGGCACGCCGGTCGTCGCCTTCCGCACCCCGGACCTGGCCGAGGTGGTCGTCGAGGGCGTCACCGGGCGGCTGGTGGCCCCCGGCGACCGCGTCCGCCTGGCGGCGGTGGCCAACGAATTGCTCGAAGCCCCCGACGCCGCCCGCGCCGCTGGCGAAGCGGGCCGGCGGCGGGCGGCGGAGCACTTCGGCGTCGCCGCGATGGCGTCCGGCTTCGCGACCCTCTACGATGAGTTGGTCCGTACCCCCCCTCCCGCGGCGGACCCCCGATGGCGACCGGCAACGTGACCACGGTGATCCTCGCCGGCGGCAAGGGCACCCGGCTCGAGCCGCTGACGCGCGACCGCGCCAAGCCGGCCGTGCCGTTCTGCGGCATCTACCGCATCATCGACTTCACCCTGTCGAACTGCCTGAACAGCGGCCTGCGGCGCATCCTGGTGCTGACGCAGTTCAAGTCGCGGAGCCTCGACCGCCACATCCGCCGCGGCTGGAACTTCCTCAGCCCCGAGATGGACGAGTCGATCGAGGTGCTGCCGCCCCAGCAGCGGATCGACGAGAACTGGTACAAGGGCACCGCCGACGCGCTCTACCAGAACATCTACAGCATCGAGAAGGACTCGCCCGACGAGATCGTGATCCTCGCCGGCGACCACATCTACAAGATGGACTACCGGCGGATGGTCGAGGCGCACCGGGCCACGGACGCCGACCTGACGATCGGCTGCATCCCGGTGCCGCTCGCCGAGGTGAACCAGTTCGGGGTCGTCCGCACGCACGCCGACGGCCGCGTCAGCGGCTTCGACGAGAAGCCGGCGACCGCCCCGCCGATGCCCGGCGACCCCGACCACGCCCTGGGGTCGATGGGCATCTACGTGTTCAAGACGCGGGCGCTGTTCGAGGAACTGTGCGAGGACGCGGCCAAGCCGGAGAGCGCGCACGACTTCGGCAAGGACGTGATCCCCGCGATGATCGCCGACGGCCACCGCGTCTACGCCCACCGCCTCCAGGACGAGAACCGCAAGGCGCTGCCCTACTGGCGCGACGTGGGCACGCTCGACGCCTACTACCAGGCCAACCTCGACCTGATCGAGATCGACCCGCAGTTGAACCTGTACGACCCCCGGTGGCCGATCCGCACGGTCCATTCGCAGTCGCCGCCGCCCAAGTTCGTCTTCCAGGAACCCGGCCCCGACGGCGTCGTCCGCCGCGGCGAGGCCCTCGACAGCCTGATCTCACCCGGCTGCATCATTTCCGGCGGCCGCGTCCGCCGCAGCGTGTTGTCACCGGGCGTCCGGGTGAACAGCTACGCCCTGGTGGACGACTCGATCCTGTTCGACGGCGTCGATGTCGGCCGCCACTGCCGCGTCCGCCGGGCGATCATCGACAAGGACGTGAAGTTGCCGCCCTACACGGTGCTGGGCTACGACCTCGACTTCGACCGCCGCCGCGGGTTCACGGTGACCGAGCAGGGCGTCGTCGTCGTCGGCAAGGCCGAGCCGCCCGAAGCCTTCCTGGCCCCGAACGCGCCGCCGGGGTGAAGTGCGGGCGAGCGGCCCACGTGAGTGAGCTGTTCCAACCCGGTGCGCGAGTGACTGTCCCGGGCAAGCGCCGGAACCTTCGGACTGGTTGCGTCCGCCCATTCCGGGCTGGAACAGCCCACTCACGTGGGCCGCTCGCCGGGGCTCACGCCAGTCGCTCCCACAACAGCAGCGCCGTCACGGTCTTCGCGTCCCGGATGCGGCCGTCGAGGCACATCGCCACGGCTTCGCTCAGGGGCACTGTCACCGACTCGATTTCTTCGTCGGGTTCGAGCGCCGTCGGCCCGGCGGTCAGGCCCTCGGCGACGAACAGGTGCAACTTCTCGTCGAGGACCCCCGGCGACGCGAACAGGTAGCCCAGCGAGCGCCACGTCGCCGCGGTGTAGCCCGTCTCCTCTTGCAGCTCGCGCCGCGCGGCGTCTTCGATCGGCTCGCCGACCTCGAGGGTGCCGGCCGGGACCTCCCACAGGGTTTCGCCGACGACCCAGCGGTGGTTGCGCAACAGACAGACGTGGCCGGCGTCGATCACGGGCAGGATGACGACGGCCCCGGGGTGGGCGATGGCGTCGCGGCGGACGACCGTGCCGTCGGGGGCCGTGGTCGTCTCGACGTAGACGCGGATGCGGCGGCCGGTGTGGACGAGTTCGCGTGCCATGGCTGCACTCGGGGTGGACAGTTCGGGGCCGGGGGGGCATAAGTGCGGCCGGGCGAGGGTATGGTATGGCGTCGGCGCGGCACGGCACTCACTGGGCGCTCGCGGGGTTGTTGGCCCTGCTGGCCGGCGGCGGCCTGCACGCCGTCGATCCGCCGAAGCCCGCGAACGTCACGCCGCCGTCACTGCCGACCCCCAGCGTCCCCGTGTCGGTGCCCGCCCCCGCGTCCGGGCCGCTCAAGGCCGTCACGCCGGACATCCCGCCGCTGGGCCTGACGACGTTCGCGCAGATCGACGGCCTGGCGACCGGCAAGACCGTGAGCGTGCCGCTGCAAGAAGTCACGCTGCCGGAGGCGCTGCCGCCGGCGGAGGCCCACGCCGGCT
>Ga0123339_10003419_pt1 | contig 10546 bp, 9 predicted proteins | sample lystaG_FD_89956 | JGI IMG/M metagenome (GOLD analysis project Ga0123339, IMG submission 89956) | Glacier valley bacterial and archeal communities from Borup Fiord, Nunavut, Canada, to study Microbial Dark Matter (Phase II) -... | ecosystem: Environmental > Aquatic > Freshwater > Ice > Glacier ... | reverse complement strand
TCGTAGTCGGCTATGAGCATCAGGCGGGTCAGAGGGTCGGGAGGAGCAACGGGGGCAACAGTCATGTGTGGCTCGAGCTAAAAGTATATCCGCTCGAGCCTGCACCAAAGGAGAGAAGTGATTTGTTCTAGGTCGCCGCGCCTTGAGCGCTTCTCAACTTAACTCGAGCCAGCTCAATCGAGCCGAGTGCTACTGGGTCGGGGTTCGGTGGGAATGTAAGCGGTTTGAGCGTCCACAGGCGCACCTTTGCCGTCAGCACTTTTGTCGTCAGCGTGGGCGAGTGTTTTCCGGCGCTCGAGCAGCGCTTTCCCAACCCAGTAACCCACTCCTATCACCAGGGCGGCCAGCAGCAGGAACTTGAGCAGGGCAGCAATGAGGCCCACGATGCCCAGCACCAGTGCCCCCAAACCGCGCAGCAGTACGCCTGCCAGCCACAAACCTACGATAGCGAGCAAGACGATGCCCGCCAGTTTAGCCACGCCCTCGAGCGAATTGTTGAATTTGAGTTTCATGCTTCTCTTTACGGGGTCTCGAGTGATGAAGTTGCGTGAGACGCTCGAGTAAACTCGTTTCATGCGGGTTGCGGTCATCAGCGACGTTCACGGAAACGCCTTTGCGCTCGAGCGTGTGATTCGGGACTTGCTTTCCGAGTCACCGGATTTGGTTCTCAACCTGGGAGACCAGGTGTACGGACGCGCTGACCCCGCTCGAGCCTACGCGATGCAGCTCAGTCTGGGCGCGGTGGAGGTGCTGGGCAACTGCGAACTTCTGCTCGAGCGAGACGACGCTCTGGCAAGCTGGATTCGGGGTCAGCTCCCCGACGATGCGCTCGAGCACCTGACCAAGCTCCCCCTCAACTCGAGCGTCTTGAGCGGTGAACTCCTGGCCTGTCACGGCGACCTGACCGACCCAAACGGTCATCTGTTCTGGTCCTGGCAGCGCGGACCGTACCAGACCGACACGATTCCTGAGCTGCGCCGCAAGCTCGAAGGCATCTCGGCTCGAGTGGTGCTGTGCGGCCACACCCACCGCGAGGGCATGACCGCGCTGGGAGACACGCTCATTGTCAATGCAGGCGCGGTGAGCGCTCAAATTGACGGCGACCCCAGAGCGCGCTGGATTTTGCTCGAGCGCCGTGGGGGTCGCTGGAATGCGGATTTCAGGCGGGTGGTCTACGACTGGAACGCCGCCGCAAGCTGGGCGCTCGAGCACGCGCCAGACGCACAGGAGGAAGCGGCGTATCTGCTCGAGGGTTGAACTTGGACATCTGGCTTATCCATCTCTAGGCCAAGTGACAGACGGCACGCTCGAGCCATGCGGCTATGCTTTTAGCGTGCTCGAGGGTGGCTTGAACGAGTTGGGAGTGCGTCTCGAGTTTGCTTGGGAGAACGGTGGCTTGCCAAGGTACAGGAGCAGGTTTGAGTCCTGCGGGGCGCTCTGAAAGTCTTGAGGTCAAACAGCAGTGACACTTGTTTGTCGAACGAGAGGAAGCGGGGGCAGCACCCGCCAGGACCGCCACACGCATTCCTAGCTCAAATGGATGAGAGCACTGGTTTACGAAGTCAAAGGGTACAGGTTCGAGTCCTGTGGGATGCACCACCGCTCTAGGACGATGAATCCATCGTTCCAGAGCTTTAAATATCGTCTCTTCGTCTAGTGGTCAGGACGCTTGGCTCTCTACCAGGAAACAGGGGTTCGACTCCCCTCGAGATGACCAATCAGAGTTTGTCGGAGGTAGGCCCATGAATCAAAAATCTTTCCACCCGGAGCAGTTTTCGTAAAGCCCACTCCCAACTTTTAAAAGGACTCTAATCATGAATATTGCACACCTCGAGCGGCCTTTTGCTCGCATAGGCGCTCGAGTTAAATTGTCCGATCGTGCTTCGCGCCGTCGTTGGAACGCGCCCGATTTTTCGCTGAACATCCGTGAGGACCGCCGGGGCGAGTATTTCGAGCTGGTCATGCCCGAGTCCACCGCGCTCGAGCTGGGTGTGGTGGACACACGCCCTGAGCAGCGGCACCTGTTGCTGCACGTTATGCGAGATGGACAAAAAGACAAGTTTCTCTGCGGTCACGACGAGCGCCACTGGTTCACTTGCGTGGTGCCAGGAGACGGCATCTCGAGCGTGCGGGGCGCGATGCAGGCGTTGCGGCCTCCCGCTGTGCTCGAGGCCCTGACTCAGGCGGGTTTGCGCCCTCGAGAAGCGAACCGCCGCCACAACGCCGCTTTCGTGCGTCAGGGCGAATGGTTTTTTCTACCCGTCCCAGACTCTGAGGTGGACTCGAGCGTGATTCACACGAATGAACCCCTCTCTCGAGGGTGGGGCAGTAAGCCGCACTGGGTCGAGAAAATCGTGCGTGTCGGTGGTCAAGCGGTCTATCATGATTTCATGACGGGCAAGGTCATCTCTGTAGAACGTTACATCCACCTGCGGCAGACGCAACCAGGGTTTAACACTGGAAATTGGAGTCAGAGATTCCAAGATGCCACGGTTTACGCCACCGGATGGGTGCGCCACTCCGACCACGCCACCCTACAGCTCAGGGGTTGGCACCGCGTCCTGATGAACACCGAGGGCCAGGCTCGAGCGGCGAGGCATGTGGTGTTCCTGGATTGATTCAATCGAGGGGCTTCAAACCCCTCGCTGTGCGCCCTTAGCTCAATGGCTAGAGCAGTGGATTCCAAACCCGAAGGTTGCAGGTTCGAGTCCTGCGGGGTGCGCCAAATAATACGCTCGAGCGAATCAAATGAGGCGATTAGGCACGTTCGATATTCTCGCGCTGTTCAAAATCTATGCGCTGCTGCGCCACTTCTCCCATGTGCTCCATAGCCCAACAGGTCATGGGCCTGAGCACTTCGTTGTATAAGCCTTGGCCCAGTGAGGTCAGCGCGTAGTCCACATGCGGCGGCACCACTGGGTGCACTGTGCAGCTAATCAAGCCGTGGCGCTCGAGGTCGCGCAGGGTTTGGGTCAACATGCGCTGGCTCAGGCCCTCGATGCTTGAGAGCAGTTCCCCGTGGCGCTGGCTGCCACCCTGGAGCTTCGAGACCATCAGAGCGCTCCACTTGTCGGCAATCATGTCCAGCACAGCGTTCGAGGGGCAGCGCTTGCGAAAGATGTTGGCGGGCTGAGCTGGGTGATAGGTGGGAAACGGGGTAGGCATGAAGTCATCATCTCCCTCGAGCCGACCCCCAACTACGTTCACAGGTACAAAACAGTGCGTATGGGTAGGGCGAGTACCTACCTGGGCAGGGCGGTTTCAAAGGGTCACACTGATTGGTGGAGGAATTGACATGAGCGCTAACCCCAACCCCGTTCGCCCTGGCTCCACCAAGCGCGTCTTGCTCATCGCGGCTAACCCTGCCGTGAGCACCCAGACCGGCTGGCCTATCGGCTTTTGGTACGCCGAGGTCACACACCCTTACTGGGCCTTCACCGAAGCGGGTTACGAAGTCGAAATCCGTAGCCCCGACGGTGGCGACCTGCGGGCCGACGCTTACAGCGACCCTGAAGACCCCAGCGGGTATAGCGCCCACGACCTGCTCAGCCTGGGCTTCAAGAAGAGCGAGGCGCACGCGGCTCTCTTGCACGGTACTCAGAGCAGCGCGGGTGTGCAGCTCGAGCACTACGACGCCCTTTTTGTCACCGGCGGCCAGTCGCCGATGTACACCATGCTCGAGCACGCCGGGCTGCACGCGCTGTTCGCCCAGTTTCTCGAGGCGGGCAAGGTGGCCGCCGCCATTTGCCACGGCACCTGCCTGCTCTTGAAGGCCAAAAAATCTGACGGTACTCTCATTGTGGACGGCAAAACCTGGACTGGCTTTGCCAACAGCGAGGAGCGCTACGCCGACGACTTCGTGGGGCAGCGCATCCAACCCTTTTGGATAGAAGACGAGGCGCGGGCGCTCGAGCACACCAACTTCATCGTGGCCCCCATGTTCAGCGCTTTTGCCTACCGCGACGGCAACTTTATTACTGGTCAGCAGCAGTACAGTGGTGCGAGGGCTGCTGAACTGGTCATCGAGGCGCTGGGCCGCTAAGCTTGGCGCACTCCAGCAGCCTGGATGTTTGTATGGGCGTTTGGCAAACGCTTTTCACCGCTCGAGCCAGAGCCAAATTTGCTCGAGCGCACCGAAACTTTCCCATGAGAAAGGGCGCACGTTGGTGCGCCCTTTCAAACTTCAACTCGAGCGAAACTCGCTTACTTGCGATAGGTAGGGTCCAGAATCTTCTTACGCAGACGAATATTCTTCGGCGTAATCTCCACGTAATCCTCGTCCCCGATGTACTCCAGCGCGTCCTCGAGCGTGAGTTTGCGGGGCGGGGTCAGGCTCATGGCGTCGTCGTTGCCGCTCGAGCGCACGTTGGTGAGCTTTTTGTTCTTGCACACGTTTATGTTGAGGTCGTTTTCACGGCTGTTCTCACCCACAATCATGCCGATATACACTTCGGTGCCGGGGTCAATAAAGAACGAACCGCGCTCTTGCAGCTTCCAGATAGAGTACGCGAACGCCTCGCCCGCTTCCATGGCAATCAAGCTACCGTTCTGGCGCGACTTGAGTTCGCCGGCCCACGGCGCGTAACCGTCGAAGATGTGGCTCATGATGCCCTCGCCCTGGGTCATGCTCAGGAACCCGGTGCGGAATCCGAACAGCGAACGCGAGGGAATTTTAAACTCCACCTTCACCCGGTTGCCCATCGGCTCCATGTTGACCATCTGACCCTTGCGGCTTTGGAGAATGCCGATAACGCTCGAGGAGAACGCGTCCGGCACGTCAATCACCAGATGCTCGAACGGCTCGAGCTTATCGCCGTTTTCGTCCTCGCGGGTGATGACCTGCGGCGCACCCACCTGCACCTCGTAACCCTCGCGGCGCATGGTCTCGAGCAAAATACTTAAGTGAAGCTCGCCGCGACCCGAAACCAGGAACTCGTCGGCGCGCAGCTCTTCCACTCGCAACGACACGTTGGTCATCACCTCGCGCGTCAGGCGGTCCCGGATGTGGCGCGAGGTCACGTACTTGCCTTCCTTGCCCACGAAGGGCGAGGTGTTGGGCGCGAAGGTCATGCTCACGGTGGGTTCGTCCACGGTGATGATGGGCAGCGCCTCGGGTTCGGCGAAGTCGGCCACCGTTTCGCCAATCTGCGCGTCCTCGATGCCGGCCAGGGCCACGATGTCCCCGGCGCTCACCTCGTCCATCTCGATGCGCTTCATGGACATGTGGGTGAACGGTTGCACCACCCGGCTTTTGGTCATGGTGCCGTCTTTGTGCATCAGTTGCACAAATTCACCCTTCTTGACCGTGCCGCGCTGCACCCGTCCAATCACGATGCGGCCCAGGTACTCGTTGTAGTCCAAATTGGTCACGACCATCTGAAACGGCGCGTTGACGTCCACCGCAGGCTGGGGGCAGTGCTCGAGCACCATGTCGAAGAGTTCGTGGAAGTCGTCCTGGGGCTTGTTCAGGTCGCGGTAGGCTTTACCTTCCCTCGAGATAGAGTACAGCACCGGAAAATCGAGTTGCTCGTCGGTTGCGCCCAGTTCGGCCATCAGGTCAAAGGTCAGGTTGACCACCTCGTCGGGGCGCGCGTCCTGGCGGTCAATCTTGTTGATGACCACGATGGGGCGCAATCCCAACTCGAGCGCCTTACGCAGCACGAAACGGGTCTGGGGCATGGGGCCTTCGGCAGCGTCCACTAAGAGCAGGCAGCCGTCTACCATGCCCAGTACCCGCTCGACTTCTCCACCGAAGTCGGCGTGTCCGGGGGTGTCCACGATGTTGATTTTGACGCCCTTGTACTCCACCGCCGTGTTCTTGGCCAAAATGGTGATGCCCCGCTCGCGCTCGAGGGCGTTGGAGTCCATCGCCCGCTCCATGAGTTCCTCGCCGTGCGCCTGAACCGAGGTTTGCTTGAGAAGCCCGTCTACTAGGGTTGTTTTACCGTGGTCGACGTGGGCGATGATGGCGATATTGCGATATTCCATGAATTCTCCTGAGAGGTCGCCCTGACGGGTCGGCCTGATTTCAACCGCTCAACTCGAGTGGGAAGCACAAAGCTAAAACGCAAGGTAAGGGTTTAGCGTCATGTCCACGCAAGCGCGTAGCTGCACATGGGTGTCATATGCACGCTCGAGCGCTGTAGGCTCTCTTAAGTTCTCGAGCGCTCTAAAGGAAGTGAAAGAGTCCTCGAGCAGCCCAAACTTTTAAAGTATAGCACACGCCGGAGCGAGAGCGAAGGGCAAAATCAAGGATAATATGAAGCCCCACAGCAGGCCCTCGAGCAAAGGGTTTCGCACTTTGCCAAACTTTGATTTATCGCTTACACTGAGTAAAGTTAAATTATCTTCAGTTTTCCCATCTTTGATAGGAGCGCTCATGAAAACCCGTTCTATCCTTGCTTTAACCCTCTCGAGCGTGCTGTTTTCCTGTTCTGACAACCTTCCCAAACCCAATCCCAACCTGATCAACGCAAACCAGGGGGGCAACGTCTCGAGCCAGAACGGAACCCTCGAGATTCCCGGTGGAGCGCTGGGAAAGAACACCGAGATGACGGTGAAAGACGAACCCGACAGCGTCTCGGGAACCCCGCCTGTGGGCGTAAAAAAGGTGCTGTTCACTACCCAGAGCATCATGGTCGGTGGGATTGACGCCAACACTGTCGAGGACGATGCCCTGACCCTGAATAAGCCCATCACCTGGAAGAGCAAGTGGAAAATGGAAACACTGGGGGGAATCCCTGAAAATCTGGCCCTCTTTCAGGTCAAGAGCGGGAAATGGGTACGCTTTGCAAAGGCTGATGTGGAGATAGACACTAAAAACAAGTGGTGCAAAATTGAGTTCAAAGCCAAGATGGATAAGAGCTTGATTCTAGTTCTGGGTCTGGTTCAGTCAGAGAGTTACAGCAGTTCCCGCTAACAGAGAATTGACCCACGTTTTGCCTGCCCACCATGACCTCGCTTCCAACTGCCCTTGAATCACTCGAGCAGGCCGTCTCAGATGAGGTGTGGCTGAAGCAAGCGATGGCTCTGGGTCGGGAGTACCTTCAACTCGGAGACCTCTCGAGCGCCGCACTCGAGTTGGCAGAGCGCACCGTGGGGTGTGCGCGTTCTCTGGACCACACTTATCTTGCGGGCGCGCTCATTACACTCGCCTTGTTCAATTGGCGTAGGGGAGATTGGGTATCGGCCATTGCTAACCTCACTGAAGCAGGTGAGCAGCCTCATCTGGGTCAAGACCTCCCCACCCAATTGCGCCATTTAACCTCGTTGGGTGCGGTGTTGCATTCGCTGGGCGATTTGGAGGCCGCCGCTGAGCGCTACAGCGAAGCTTTGAGTCTGGCCCACCGCCTTCAGGACACCACTGGAGAAGCTCGAGCGCTCAACAACCTTGCGCTGATTGAGCAGCAGCTTGGGCATTACCCCGAAAGTCTGGCACTGTTTCAGCAAACCCTCGAGCGGCGCGAGGCGGCGGGTGATGAGATTGGAAGCTGTCGAACCCACATCAACATCATTGGGCTGTACTTATCCTGGCTCGAGAAGTCTACTGTTGATAATGCCGATGAGCTGTTATGGCAAGCCCTTAAACATGTAAAAGTGGCACAGCGGTTGGCACATAAACTGGACAATGCCTTTTTGTGCGGCATGTGTGCTTGTTATTCCGCTCGAGTGCGCGTTTTTGCTAAAGACTACCCGGAAGCTCGAGTGCAGGTAGAACTGGCCTTCAAGTTTGCCCAAACCCTCGAGAGTGCAGACTTCACCGCCAATGCTCAGGAAGCGTTGGGACTGCTCGAGCAAGCTCAGGGACACTTCGATGGGGCGCTCGAGGGGTATGAACAGGCTCTGAGCGGCTTTCAGGACCTCAAACAGCGAGACCAAGAGATTGGGCTGCACCGCAGACTTTCTAAGCTGTACCGCATTACAGGGCGCTTTGACTTGGCGCTCGAGCATACCGAAGCGGCGCACATTCTGGACGTTCAGGTGCGCTCAGAAGCGGCTCAGAAGCAGATGGAGGTTCTGACTACCCGCCGTCAGCTCGAGGAGGCACGGCTGCGGGGTGAACTCGAGCGGCTGCGTGGCGAAGAGCTGGAAAAACTGGTGGGGGAGCGCACGGCTCAACTCGAGGCCGCCCAACAGGAAATGCTCGAGCGCCTTGCGGTGGCGGCTGAGTTCCGCGATACCGACACCGGAGAGCACACCAAGCGGGTGGGCGAAAGGGCGGCGGCGGTGGCCCTTGTGCTGGGCTGGGAGGCGCAAACCGTAGAAATTCTCCGCAACGCGGCCCGCCTGCACGACCTGGGAAAAATCGCGGTTTCGGACACCATATTGCATAAACCGGGCAAACTCACGCTCGAGGAGTTCGAGACCATCAAGAGTCACACCACCGTGGGGGCCAAAATGCTCGAGCGCACCACCTCACCCTTGCTTCAGATGGCCGGGGTGATTTGTCTGAGTCACCATGAAAAGTGGGATGGGACGGGCTATCCACAGGGTCTGGGCGGTGAAAACATCCCGCTCGAGGGCCGGATTGTGGCGGTGGTGGATGTACTCGACGCCCTGACCAGCTCTCGCCCCTACAAACGCGCCTGGACGCTCGAGGAAGCGCTCGAGGAGATTCGTACTCAGTCTGGACGGCATTTTGACCCGCAGGTGGTGGAGGCGTTGTTTGTTGTGCTCGAGATGGGAGCGATGAACAGTCCAGAACAAGCAAGTTAAATCTGACCTCGGGTGTAACTCAAGTTCATGGGTAGAGGCTATCGCGCCTGGAACGACCTCTTCTTATGAGAGTTACCTCAGTTCTGGAAAAACTCTACAGGAGAGTTCTTCCGGGCCGCTCGAGCGAAACCCGCTCTCTAGCGAGGGTGCAACTCAACTTTGCGAGGTAGCGTAAATTCCGCCCAGAAGGACTCCCCTGCTTTTGTGCGCGTTGCTGTCTTGGGCAAAACGGCACCCCACGGGGCCTGCCCGCTCACAAAAATATCCCGTGCTTCGCAACACTTCGTGAACCTACACAGCAGGGGGGAACTCAAGACTGTACCACTCGAGCTTTTAAAGTGCCCCCCTGTAAAACAGGCTCGCGCAGCTTCCCGCAGCGGGCAGGCCCGGAAGGTGCCGCTTAGACCAAGACAGCACGGGTCTTGCGTGACTACGCAAGGGGGGTCCTTCCAACCCGCTTGAGTGAACCCTGCATTCCTGAGTTGCACCCCTCTAGCGAAGCCCTCGTTCTAACGAAACCCTGCCAAATCGCTCGAGAGTAGGAAAATACAGTCGCTCTTGGCCTCGGTGCGGACCACCACATCGAGCTTGGGGCCGGGAACGAACTTGCTCAGGTCAAAGTAGTACACCATGCTTCCTGCCCACAGCTTATCAGCGCCCTGCTTCCAGTCGGTCAGGAAGTTGGTTTTATAGGGGCGCACCAGGGTGCCGTCTGCCGCTTTAACGGCCACGTTGTAGGCGTCTCGAGCTTTCTGAATGGGGAGTCCCGCCATCTGCATGTAGACCCGTAAGTTGCCGTCCGGGAGAATTTTTTTGGCGTCCTCGAGCAGCTTGGCGGGTTCGGGGGTGTCGAAGTTGTCTCGAGCACTGGCGGCACTCAGAAACACCACGTCGGCTTGGCCGTTGACCAGCAGCCCGGTGGGGCGGCTGCCGCCTTTAACGTAGTCGGTGGGGGCGGCTTTCCAGTTGGTCACGCAGGCTGGATTGCCGCGAAACAGCGACACCGCACCGGGCGTGCCAAACTCTCCTGTCTTGACGGTAAGGTCGAGCGTGGCCACCGTGTTCAGACCCTCGCTGCGGAGAAAAGCCGAATCAATCACTTCCTCGGTTCCCTTGAGGTCCAACGCGGGCGTCCAGGCCAGTGCGCCCTGACACAGCAAAACACTCGAGACCAGCACGGTGTGAGCAAAGGCAGCTTTCTTCATATGCAGTATCCTAAAAAAAGGCGGTGAGATGGGCGTTGCTGAATTTATCATCTCGAGTCAGGATGGGAGGGGCCATGAGCGATGAGGGATGAGCGATGAGCTTGATTCAAACTCTGTTGCGTGCGTCCTGCTCGAGTGTTCTGAACGTGAATTGGTGGGACGCAAACTTGCCTAATGCTCGAGCTGTTCCCTCTCACGCGGGGATTTATACTTGGGGAATGTTGACCGCGCCCGCCTCCACCCATTCCCTGCTCGAGAGTGCTAAAAAAGCGGCTCGAGGGCTGGCTCAGAAGAATAGAAACGTCGCGCTCGAGCATATTTCACACGCCCTGCTCGAGTTCGAGGCCGAGATTCTCGAGGCCAACGTTGTGGATGTGGCGCTCGAGCGACAAAAAGGAACCTCCGACGCGCTGCTGGACCGCCTCAGCTTGAGTCCCAAGCGGCTCGAGGCTGTGCGGGAAGGCATTGCTCAGGTTGTAGCCTTGCCCGACCCGCTGGGACGGGTGCTCGAGGGCTGGCGGCACGAAAACGGCCTGAGTTTTGAGAAGGTGACGGTTCCCTTTGGGGTCATCGGTATGGTCTACGAGTCGCGCCCGAACGTGACCGTGGACGCCGCCGTGCTGTGT
>Ga0123339_10003418_pt1 | contig 10548 bp, 6 predicted proteins | sample lystaG_FD_89956 | JGI IMG/M metagenome (GOLD analysis project Ga0123339, IMG submission 89956) | Glacier valley bacterial and archeal communities from Borup Fiord, Nunavut, Canada, to study Microbial Dark Matter (Phase II) -... | ecosystem: Environmental > Aquatic > Freshwater > Ice > Glacier ... | reverse complement strand
TTGCCACGTGAGGATCTCGTCGCCGTCTCCATCGCGCAACTCAATGATGACGTCGGCCGGGGCCATGTTCTCGGGCAGCTCGGCCGCAATATGGTGCGTCGTTCCTGGTACCAGGGTGGTGACGCGCTCAGCAAGCAGCACACCCGACGCCGTCGCAATCCGCAGTGTGCCGGAACGGACGGCGCGGGTGACCGCGAAGCTGGCCGAGATCCGGTCCTTCTCGATATCGACGTGCACAGCCGCGTCCACATTCGCCTGGTGCGCCACGCCGATGGCCGGCAGCGGGTACCAGAACTGGGAGAATGTCTTCGTCTCTCCGGGCAACAGCCAGGAGAAGTCCGGCTGGTTGTCCGTAAACACTCCCGCCATCAGCTCGATGTAGGGGCCGTCGGCGTCTGTGAGCAGGTCGTCCCAGGCGTGCCCGAACGGCGCGTCGCCCCAGGTCCACTGCTTCTTGCCGGGCGAGACGCGTCGGTCGGCCCAGTGCACGAAACCGGCCTCCTTCGCATGGTCGTACCCGCCGAAGAAGCCTTCATGCGAATCCACGATCATGTATGAGGTGGGCACCGGGATGTTGCGGTAGAAGTCGATCCGGTCAGCGCCGGGTCGCTCCGCAGCCAACGCGGGGTAGTCGACCCCGTAGTATTTCCGGTCGGCCGCCGGAAAAGCCGTGATGGCCCGGCGGGCATGATCGGCGACGTAACGGACATCCTGAGGGAAGAAGGACTGGTAGTCCTCGTGCACCAGAGCGGCCACATTCGCCCACCACAGGAACGTCTGACGCTCATCGGTGCGGTTGTTCAACCGTACGACGAGCTCGACCACGGACCGGTCAGGGTGCAGCCTCACTCCGTGCATGCCCTTCATCCGGGCGAAGGGGTCGTGGTCGCTACACCAGACGGTGACGCTTCCGTCCGCCCCCTCCTCGATGAATGTTTCGACCGGCAAGAACGTTGCCGGCCGGTGATGTTGAGGCCAGTTGAACTCCACACCGCCGCTCATCCAGGGCCCGGCGAGGCCCACGAGAGCCGGTTTGATCACATTGTTGCGGTAGAAGAAGTCGTAGTCGTTTGTCTTGTCGTAGCCGATATGGATGCGTCCGCCGAGCTCTGGAAGGACCACAATGCGCAGGTAGCGGTTCTCGAGGTGCACCGCCTGCCACTCGCGCGGCTCCGGGGCGGACGCGATCCGTTCGGTGAAGGGCATGGGGTATACGCGGCCGCTCGACCCCTGGTAGACCCGACGGTCGAGGTACATCGGATACTCACTGGCGTCCTCGGGGGCATAGGTCGAGATGACCAGTGGTTCACTCCACGCGACGGCACCACCGGCGTCGATTCGAGCTTGAAGGACAGCGGGGGCGTCAGCGAGGGTGATGGACGCATCGATCGTTGTAGGCATATCGCCAGACTAGAAAACCGCTCCCTCCCACGGGAATAGCAGAAGAGCGGAAGTAATCTGGACATTTCTCTGATTTCGGAGATGCCCATGTGCGGTCTTGTCAGGGGAGTCGCCTGCAGCGATTCTCTCGGAGGTTGCCAGGTTGGTGACAGTTGGATTGTCCATAGTTGCGAGCTGGAACGTGCATTCACCCGTGACCTCATCGGTTACTAGCGTTGGAAAGTACTCAGGGTTGAGTGCGGAGGCGCCCTCAACTACTCACTGTCAAGAGGACACCAATGACCAACCTGAAACAGCCACGCACACGCCGACAAGGGCTGGGAACGCTCATTCTCAGCGCAACCATGGCCCTAGTCATCAGCGGTTCCGCTCTCATCGCCGGCCCTGCCGCTGCCCAACCAGCGACAGGACCCGCTCAAGGGGCCGCGGAACCAGCGGGTACGGCAATCGAACTGATTGATGGCACCAATGTCGTCAAGCAGTACGAGAGGGTTGTCCCGTCCTTCGACGGATGGGATCACCGGCAGCCCACCCGGGACTATAAGTCGCTTGACGGAAAGTGGAGATTCAAGTTCGACCCCGAAGATCGCGGTCTGAGCGAGGAGTGGTTCGACCCAGAAATTGATGAGAAGGCGTGGGATGAGGAGCAGGTTCCAGCGGCATGGGACCTCTACGACACCCCGGAGTTTGCGTCATACGACGGTGCCAGCTTCGGGCAAGGAACGGCTTTCGCCGACGGATACGCATGGTATCGAACGAACCTTTCTGCTCCCGCATCCTGGGCCGAGCAGGACATAAGACTGAATTTTCTCGCAGTCAATTACCGCGCCGACGTTTGGGTGAACGGGACCTTCTTGGGAACGCACGAAGGCGGCAATACTCCGTTCTCCATACCGGCAACGGACGCGATTCAAGCGGGCGAACCCGTCAGTATCGCCGTCCGGGTGTACCGAGGCCCCTCCTATCCGGACTACGCGACCGGGGAAAACCCAGTGACGGATGACTCCGCGATCCCCTACAAACCGGTCGATTATTGGCCGTACGCAGGCATCACCCGTTCTGTGTGGCTCGAAGTAACCCCAGAAGTTACCATCAGCCGGCTCCTCGTTGCCGCAGACGGTGCCACCTTCGACGGGCGGGTAGTGATCGAGAACATGACCGATGATCGCGTAACCGGCCAGGTGACCGTCGATCCAGGCAAGGCGACGGGGATGAAACCAGTGGCCAACCGGTACTCGATCGAAGCCGGCGGGACCGCCGTGGTATCCGTTTCAGGGCCCACTCCAGACGCCCCCCTCTGGTCTCCCGAGACCCCGACGATGCTCAAAGCGACAGCGCGGCTTATTCCTGATGAGCGAGGCGGGAAGAAAGACCAGCTCACAGCCAAGTACGGGGCGCGCGACCTTCAGGTCGATGGCTCAGCGATCACGATCAATGACGAGCAGCAGTTCCTCAAAGGACTCAATTGGCATGAAGAGAATGCTCAGCGAGGACGCGCGATGACTGTGAAAGACCTCGGCCGCGAATTGAGCTCCGCACAAGGGGCCGGTGCGAACTTCCTCAGGAACTCCGTCTACAATCGCCATCCGTACGTGTATGAGTGGGCGGACAAAGAGGGAATGCTCATCATGGATGACCTGGACAATATGTGGCTCAACACGCCACAGATTCGCCATCAGACCGAGCAGTACGGGCTCTCCAGGGCGCTTGCATCGATGATGGCGTGGAACCAGCACAACAACCCTTCTGTCGTTCTCTGGGGCCTGCAGAATGAATCCGAGATTGACTCCGGGGGTACGTACTACCGGGCCTGGATTCAGGACATGAAAGACGCCGTCAAAGCCGTCGACATCACTCAGCGACCAGTGACCTGGGCATCATCCACCTCGAACGATCCAGCCTTCGATATTGCTGATGTGATTGGGTTCAACGAGTACTTCGGCTACTTCTACGGTGCGAGCAGCGATCTGGGCCCAACCATCGACGACGTCCATCAGCGGTTCCCGGACAAACCGATCCTGATCACCGAAAATGGGACATGGTCCCTACCCGGCAACCACGGCTCGCCCGATGTTCAGGGAACGGAAGAATGGCAGGCTGCGTACTTTCAGGAGCATTGGGACCAAGTGGTGGTCCGTTCGGACTATGTCGCCGGTTACGCACATTGGGTCCTGAAGGATTACAAGGAGCGAGCAGGATATAACCAGTCCTACAACGGTATTTCGGTTCTCGGTCTCCTGTCTTTTGATGGGACGAAGAAGCTGGTTTACGAAACATTCAAGAATGCGTCACTGCCTCAAATCGCCCCGACCGCACGCTGAGCCGAGCATACGAAGCGTGGCCGGCCTCACGGAGTATTTGGTGACCTCGCGCCGCGCTTCGTCGGGTCATATTCCGCGGAGTGGTCGGGAACATAGACCGGAGGTGCGTGTTCGCGTAGCGGATCCATCTCCGGTCCGAGGCGATACCGAGCAAGTGTTGGGCGACGACAAGGCAGAGCAACGCAATGTCTGTCAGGGACGGCGGCCACCAGGGACGGCCCCGCCTGGAAAACCCCAGCGCGGGGATAGTCCGATCGTCTAGATGTACTGCCCAGAGAGGTTAGTTAACCGGCTGATCGGCGGGTGGCCTCCGATTGCGGTGTGGGGCCTGTGGTGATTGTATTCGTGGATCCACGCAGGGAGGGCGTTTCGCCGCGCTGATTCGGTGGCGTAGAACCGACTAAAAGCCCACCCGTCGGCCATTGTTCGGTGGAAGCGTTCGATCTTTCCGTTGGTCTGTGGGCGGTAGGGTCGGGTCTTTTTGACCTTGATCCCGAGGTCGTGGCAGGTGTCGCGCCAGAGATGTGACTTGTAAGCGGAGCCGTTGTCGGAAAGGACCCGTTCGACGGTGATGCCGCGGGCGGCTAACCAGGACACCGCCCTTCGGAGAACGCCCACTGCGGTGGCAGCGGTTTCGTCGTCATGAATCTCGGCGTAGGCGACGCGGGAGTTGTCATCGATGACGGTGTGCACGAATGCGGTGCCGGTCATCGCGTGGCGGCTGGGGCTGCGTTTGACGCCGTTTGTCGCCGCTTTGTTGCGATTGCCTTGCTTCCGCCCGACGTAACGCCATCCGCCGCCATCAGGGATATTGCCGAGCTTCTTCACGTCCACGTGGATCATGGCGCCGGGTTTGTCGTGCTCATAGCGGCGCACGACCTCACCCGTCCGGACGTCGACATGGTGCAGTTTGTTGAGTCGGCAGCGCACCAGGACCGAGTGCACCGTTGAGGCCGGCATGCCCAGTTTCGCCCCGATCGCGACCGGTCCAAGACGCTTCTTCCACCGCAAATGCACGACCTGGCGAACGAGCACCTGCGGGGTCTTCGTCGGCATGTGGTGCGGGCGGGAGGAGCGGTCGCTCATCCCGTCTTCGCCCATCGCGGCATACCGGTCGGCCCATCGTTTCGCGGTCGGCCAGGACACGTTGTAGATCCGAGCAGCGAAAACAATCGATTTGTGGTCGTCGACGATCAGGCGCGCGAGTCGAAGACGGTGACGGGGAGTCAAAGCAGCATTAGCGTGGGACACGAGGACCTCCTGGTTTCTGAAGTGAACAGCCTTTGACAGCTCCACTTCACAACCGGAGGTCCTCGCTCGCCTTCAACGACTACAGCGAGTCGTCACATCCACTCAACCTGCTTGGGCAGTACATCTAGATGGACGCACAGTGTGTTCAGGACGGTGTTTAGATCTGTCTTCACACACAGGGTTTAACACCCTCCGCCTTCGATTACCAGCGTCCACGCGGGGCAAGTCAGATCTGACTAACCAGGTGCCGTTAAAGTCGATCGATTGGGACTCACTCCTCTAAGCGGGGCTTTGGTCAGCATGTGACCACAATGCCCATCAACGATGGCGGGTCCATCGTTTTGTCCAGATTCTCCATCGGAAGACTGCTGCTAGTCGGCCTTCGCCGCTCCTACTCTAATAACACACCCGATTCCGAAGCCGCTAGATTCCCTTGCTCTCTTTGGTCGGCGGGACGCAGTCACATTCACTCGACAACTGATCAAATAGTGATCTGTGTCAACCATCTCGATGAGGAGTAAACAATGAGGTTACGGCAAGCAGCAATCGTTTCGGTGGTGGTGGCCGCGGTCCTCGGCACGGCCGCCTGCAGCGGCGGTTCGCCCGAATCTACGGATTCCGCAGGCGGCGGCGTCACAGAACTTACGTTCTGGTCCTGGGTACCCGGAGTCGACAAAGCAGTCGACCTCTGGAATTCAGAAAACCCCGACATCCAGGTCAATCTGGAGGCGACCCCTGCCGGTAGCTCTGGTACGTACGCCAAGATCTACGCCGCTCTGAAGTCCGGAAACGGCGCGCCAGACCTGTCCCAGGTTGAATACCAGGAGCTGCCCGGGTTCATTCTCGAGAACGGCTTGGTTGACCTCGGACCGCTCGGGATGGACGACGTGAAGGACACGTTCTCCGACTGGCAGATCTCCCAGTCGACCTTCAACGACACAATCTACGCCGTGCCCCAAGCGTCGGGACCGATGGGGCTCTACTACCGTGCAGACATCTTCGACTCACTGGGCATCGCCACGCCGACCACCTGGGACGAGTACGCGGCCGCGGCCCAGACGATTCACGATGCGAACCCCTCGCAGTACATCAACACCTTCCCGCCGCAGAACTCCGCATGGTTCGCGGCACTTGCGTGGCAGGCCGGCGCGAACTGGTTCGGCCTGGATGGCGACACCTGGACCGTCGACATCGACTCGGCTGAGACGCTGAAAGTCGCCGAGTACTGGGACGGCCTGAGGGAAGCCGGCCTGATCGCTACGATCCCCGACTTCGCCAATGAGTGGTACAGCGAGCTGCAAAACGGGAACATCGTGGCCTGGCCGTCCGCCCAGTGGGGCGGCGAGATCATCGCCGGAAACGCTCCGGACACGGCAGGGAACTGGCGCGTTGCGCCGATGCCACAGTGGGACGCGACCGGCGATTTCGCCAGCGCAAACTGGGGTGGCTCGACAACTGCCGTGTTGAAGGGGACGCCCAACGCCGAAGCCGCCGCGGAGTTCGCCATCTGGTTGAACAGTGATCCGGAGAGCATCAATCTTCTCGTCGAGGGTGGTTACGGTTGGCCTGCCACAAAGGACGCATTGGCCAGCACCGCGCTCAATCAGCCCGACGACTTCCTCGGCGGGCAGAACGCCAACGAAGAGGTATTCGCCGAATCCGACGCCGCGGTTGACGTCGATTGGGGCTGGATCCCCACGACGGCCGCGACCTACACCGTCCTCAACGACGGTTTCTCGGCCGCCATCGCCGGCAACGGCACATTCGTGGATGCCGTGAAGGCAGCGCAGAGTGCCACCATCAAGGCCCTTGAAGACAAGGGCCTCAAGGCTAGAGCTGGGCAGTAGGCGTTCAGGAGGGGCCGGCACAGAGCCGGCCCCTCCGCCCCAGATTCGACATCGAACGAAAGCGTCACCATGACATCCACACGCACAAGAACGCGCCTCGCCGTGTTCGGCTTCCTGGGGCCGTTCCTCGCGCTCTTCATAGCCACCATCGTCTTCCCGCTCGGCTACGCCCTCTTCCAGAGCGTGACAGCGACCGCACGATCCGGAGCATTCGGCGAGGGAGGCGGCACCACGGTCTTTGTGGGCCTGCAAAACTACGCTGCTGCGCTGAGCGACCCCGGCTTCATCAGCAGTCTGGGCCGGGTGGTTCTCTTCGCCGTGGTCCAGGTGCCGCTCATGATCGTCCTCGCTACGGCGCTCGCGCTGATGCTGGATGCGGCATCGGCGCGCGGAGTGAAGCTCTTCCGCTCTGCCTACTTCCTGCCGTACGGGGTACCCGGCGTGATCGCATCGCTGCTCTGGGGCTTTCTCTACACGCCCGGGATCAGCCCGGTCATCGATCTGGGCAAGGTCTTCGGGCTGCAATTGGACTTCCTCGGCGCGGAAACCGTGCTGTGGTCCATCGCCAACATCGTCATCTGGCAGTACGCCGGATACAACATGCTCGTGATCGTCGCCCAGCTCAAATCGATCGACCGAGACCTGTTCGAGGCGGCAGCCATCGACGGCGCCAGTTCCTGGCAGGTGATCACGCGAATCAAGCTCCCCCTCATCGCCCCTGCGATCGTACTGACCACCGTATTCACCATCATCGGGACACTGCAACTCTTCGCGGAGCCGCTGGTGCTCAAACCGCTATCGAGCGCCATCACTTCCAGTTACACCCCGAACATGGCTGCGTACAACCAGGCCTTCACCAACAACAACTACAGCTTGGCCGCCGCCGAATCGGTGCTCCTTGCCTTGGTCGCGTGCGCCTTCTCCTTCGGATTCCTGAAGCTCATTGGCCGGAGGCAGAACGCATGACCGAGACATCCACCCTCGACACATCCACCCGAGCCGTCACGACGGGCACCGAGAAGCCGGCGAAGCCGACCCGCAAGGCCGGCTCCCGGCGCGGCGGACCCGCACGAATCCTGCTGCCGGTCGGGCTCGCGGTCGCCGCGATCTACTTCCTCTTCCCTGTGTATTGGCTCGTGATCGCCGCCACGAAATCCACGGGGAGCCTGTTCGGCTCGTCGGGGTTCGTGCTCAGCGAGCCGCAGTTGTTCCAGAACCTCGAAAACGTCCTGACCTACAACGGCGGAATCTACCTGCGCTGGGGCCTCAACAGCATCCTCTACTCCGGAGTCGGCGCGATCGTCGCCACCATCCTGTCGATGTCGGCCGGATACTGCCTGGCGAAGTTCGTCTTCCGCGGCCGCGAATTCTGGTTCAACGTCATCCTTGCCGGGGTGATGATCCCCGGCACAGCCCTCGCCCTGCCCTTGTTCCTCATGATGAGCCAGCTGGGTCTCGTCAACACCTACTGGGCGGTGCTCATCCCGTCGATGGTCAGCCCGTTCGGCGTCTATCTCGGCCGGATCTACGCGACCGCGGCCGTGCCAGACACCCTTCTCGAGGCATCCAGGCTCGACGGCGCGGGTGAGGCACGCATTTTCTTCACCCTAGTGTTGCGCCTGATGACCCCGGCCGCTGTGACGGTGTTCTTATTCCAGTTCATTGGCATCTGGAACAACTATTTTCTGCCGCTGGTGATGCTCTCCAACCCCGACCTGTATCCGGTTACTCTCGGCCTGGTGAGCTGGCAGAGCGTCTCCGACCGCAACCCCGAGCTGTACCAGCTCGCCATCGGCGGAGCCTTCATGTCGGTCATCCCCATCATGATTGCAATCGTGAGCCTGCAGCGCTTCTGGAAGGCCGGCCTGACCGAAGGCAGCGTCAAAGGCTGAGGCACCTCTCGACCTATCCGCGGCCTGACCACACACTCGCACCCACAGAAAGACTTTCTATGAACACCGATTCCATTCGTACCCCGTACCACCTTCCCGACCGACTCACAATCTCGTTGTGGGACTTCACCTGGTACACCCAGACGATGCCGGGGGAGCCCTTCGACGATCTCGACCGCGCATTCGCCGAGGCCAAGGCGCGTGGCTACAACACCGTGCGCATCTGTGCGGCACCCTTGCTGTTGTTCGGCGAGCACGCCATTAATACCAGCATGCTAATGATGGTGAACATGGGCGGCGAGACCGGTCAACGCACCCGCTGGTACGACGCTGCCGGCGGGGCCACGCTTGACGGCAGGGCCCACCTGCTCGCTCTGTTCGAAGCCGCTGACCGCCACGACATGTTCGTCATCGTCTCGTCGTGGGAGTACCAGCAGAGTCCGGCTTTCCTTACAGATTCGTCCTGGCACGACATGGTCCGGGCCATCGCACCGACGGAGCGACACGCGGCCCTCGCCCGGGCCGAATCCAAGCTGGTCTCGTTCGTCAAGGCCGCCGGGCTCGGTCACCGCATCGCATATGTCGAGATCCACAACGAAGTCGACCTCTCCCGCCTCGACGAAGTTCCGTGGAACGGGCTCGACACCTTCTGGGCCCAGAAGCCGTACCTAGTCAACGCCCTCGACATCCTGCAGCTGGACCATCCCGACGTACTGTCAACGGTGTGCTACGGGGTCCCGCCCCACCTCGATCTCGAGTCGGTTCCGGAGAACGCCCAGGTCGCGCACGCTCACTTCTACGTCTACGGCGTGCTCGCCGCACTGGAGGCGTGGGCACAGGTTCGTGTGGCGCCCCCTATCTTCCCTACTCCCGAACTGAAGTCCCTTCTCCGGGACGACGCCCCCGACTTCGACGACTGGACCACCTCCATCGAACCGTGGCGCCTCCAAGCGACCGGGATCACCACAAGCATGTTCTACGCCTTCGACTGGGTCGACCCGGTGAAGTGGGATGCATGGCTGTACCGAGCGTTCGGCGACCACGAGATCGCAATGAAGGAGGCCATCGATACAAGGCTCCGGGCCGTCGCGACTTGGGCCAGCCATCGAGGCCTGCCCGCTGCCGTCGGCGAAGGCTGGATCGGCTACACGCCTCTCGACGCGGAGTTCGAGGACGGACCGATCGGTCAGTACCTCGCGGCCTTCGCCGTGCAGCGCTGCCAGGAGTTGGGCTACTGGGGAACGATCGTCGGATCGAATTCTGCTCCGCACCACCCGGGCTGGGGAAATGTGGCGTTTCAGTTGAAGCTCAACACCGAGTTTCTGGGCGAGCCCTCCCTGGCTCCCGCTCTCGTCTGAGCCTCGGTCCACCGGTCAGCATGGCTAAGCGCCGGCGGCGGCTGTTGTAGAAGCCCTCGATGTAGGCGATGACATCGCGTCTGGCGTGCCTCTTCGTGGCGTAGACGGTGCGGTAGACCCGTTCGTCCGCGTCAGCCTCGGCAAGAACCCGGCACTGTCCCTGCTCGGTTCGCGCATGTGCTTCTAAACGCGCCGACGACGGACGGCACGACTTCGACTTCCTGCAGCGGCGCTGCGCGATCGCCAACAGGAAGCTGGCGACCCTGCTCGAGCCCGGCTGCACTGAGTGGCTCGAGTTCGCGGCGACGTCATCGGCGCGTGCGGTGCTCGGCGGTCTCGACAACACCGATATGCCAAGGCGGGGTTCCGTCGGGCGTGGAGGTCTTGGCGGGCGCCTATTTCTGGTGCGCTCGACCGGAGTAGGCGTTTACCCGGACAAGGGTCCTCCCGCGCCTGATGACGTCCGGGATGACTGACC
>Ga0123339_10003416_pt1 | contig 10549 bp, 8 predicted proteins | sample lystaG_FD_89956 | JGI IMG/M metagenome (GOLD analysis project Ga0123339, IMG submission 89956) | Glacier valley bacterial and archeal communities from Borup Fiord, Nunavut, Canada, to study Microbial Dark Matter (Phase II) -... | ecosystem: Environmental > Aquatic > Freshwater > Ice > Glacier ... | reverse complement strand
TCGCGCACCCGGCGCTCGGCGAGCAGCCGACCCAGCAGCGCCAACCCCGGGTGGGGGTCGGACGTGGCCGGGTCAGCCCTCGTCCTCGACGGCTACCTCGAGGCCGGTGGCAACAGCCTCGACACCGCCGACGTCTACGCCGGCGGGGCGGGGGAGGAGCTGCTGGGTCGGCTGCTCGCCGAGCGCCGGGTGCGCGACGGCGTCGTGCTCGCCACGAAGTACGGCTTCGCCGCCGGGGGCGGTGCGGTGAGCGGCGGCTCCGGTCGGGCCATCATGACCCGGGCGGTCGAGGGATCGCTGAGGCGGCTGCAGACCGACCGGATCGACCTGTTCTGGATGCACCTCTGGGACGGCTTCACCCCGGCAGAGGAGGTGCTGCACGGCATGGTCGACCTGGTGACAGCGGGCAAGATCCGCCACTACGGCTTCTCCAACGTGCCGGCGTGGTTCGCGACCCAGGCCGCGACGCTGGCCCGGGCCAACGGGCTGCCCGGGCCGGTGGCGGTGCAGCTGGAGTACTCCCTCGTGTCTCGCGACATCGAGCGCGAGCACATTGACGCCGCAACGGAGCTCGGCCTCGGCGTCGTGCCGTGGAGTCCCCTCGCCGGGGGCTTCCTCACCGGCAAGTACCACCGCGACCAACCGATCCAGGCCGGCTCCGGGCGGTTGTCCGGAGCCAACCCCTTCGGCGACACGAAATTCACCGAGCGCAACTGGGAGGTGCTCGACGTCCTGCGCGACGTGGCCGGTGGCCTGGGGCGGCCGCTCGCGCAGGTCGCCATCGCGTGGCTGCTCGGACGGCGAGCCGTCGACACCGTGCTCGTCGGTGCCCGGACGCCCGGACAGCTGGACTCTGCTCTGGCGGCGTGTGACCTGACACTGCCCGATGACGTCCGGAGACGCCTCGATGCGGCGGGGGCACCCGACCTGGGCAACCCCTACGGACTCTTCACCCAAGAGATGGTCGACGCTCTCAGCGGTGGCGGCAGGAGGGTGCGGCTGACCCGCTGACCAGTTCGCGGACCCGTCCCCGGGCTCCAGCTCGAGCTCGAGCTCCTCTATCAGCGCACCAGTCCGGTTCGTTCGTCGCCGATGACCGTCAATACGAGGGTAGCCACGGCGCCAGGCTAGCCGCGCTGATCTCGACCGCGCCCACCCTTTCCCGCTGACCCGCCCGCCCCAGACTTGACGCTGCGTCAACGCACTCGACGCGCGGCCCACCAGGCGTCAACCGAGCCGACGCCGCGTCGAGTCCGCTCCGCCCCCCCCGCCCCCCCGCACACGACTCAGGGTCGACGCACCTGACATCAGGCGTACGGGGCGTCAGCTCCCCTGACGCTGCGTCGAGTTCAGCCGGGTCCGCGCCGGGTCCAGCAGCTGCGCGAGGTGCAGCGCTGGGCGGTCACGCAGGTCGGCGACCTGGGTGCGACAGGAGAAGCCGTCGGCCAGCACCACGGCCGACTCGTCGGCGTCGAGCGCGGGCAGGAGCTGCTGCTCCGCGACGGCGACCGACACCTCGTAGTGCCCCTGCTCGACGCCGAAGTTGCCGGCTAGACCGCAGCAGCCGGAGAGGCGCCGCACGGCGACCCCGGTGCGGCGCAGCAGGGCCTCGTCGGCGGCCCAGCCAAGCACCGCGTGGTGGTGGCAGTGCGGCTGCGCGATGATGCTGGTCCCGGCGAGGTTTGGGGGCTCCCAGCCGTCGGTGGCCGTCAGCAGCTCGGCCAGGGTCCGCGTGGCCTCAGCGACCAGCCGTGCGTCGGCCTCGAGCTCGGTGCCGGCGAAGAGCTCGAGCGCGTCGGAGCGCAGGACGGCGGTGCACGACGGCTCGATACCCACGACCTGGACCCCTTGCCGCACCTGAGAGGCCAACTCGCGCAACGTCTTTCCCAGGATACGACGGGCCCCGTCGAGCTGGCCGGTCGTGATCCAGGTCAGGCCGCAGCACAACGGCGAGCCGGGCAGCCGCGGCGCGTAGCCCGCCCCTTCCAGCACCCGCACGGTCGCGGCCGCGACCTCCGGGTCGAAGGCGTCGCTGAAGCTGTCGGCGAAGAGCACGACCGGAGCTCCACCCGTGTCGGAGGCGCTCCATAGCGAGTGGAACGGCTTGGCCGCGAACGCCGGCACCGAGCGACGGTGGTCGACCCCTGCGCTGGCCTTGGCCAGTCGACCCAGCCCCGGGGTGCGCAGAGTGGCGTTGGCAACAGCAGCGAGACCCGGCACCCGCCCGACGAGCCGCGCCCACCGGGGCAGCCAGCCGAGCGCGTAGTGCGACCTGGGACGCGGCCGGTGCCGGTAGGTCTGGTGCAGAACCTCCGACTTGTAGGTCGCCATGTCGATGCCGGTCGGGCAGTCGGAGGCACACCCCTTGCACGACAGGCACAGGTCGAGCGCGTCGTGCACGGCGGCATCGCGCCACGACAGGTCGCCGCGCACGACGTCCTGCAGGATGCGCGCCCGCCCCCGGGTGGAGTCCTTCTCCTCACGGGTCGCCAGGTAGGACGGGCACATGACCCCGTTGGCTCCGGCGTTGTCGGCGCGGCACTTGCCGACCCCGGTGCACCGGTGGACGGCCTGGGACAGGTCACCCCCGTCGTGGGGGTACGCGAAGCCGAGCGCGCGAGCTCCGTTGCTTCGTAAGGGCTGTACGCCATCCATCCGCACGTGGGCGTCGACCTCGTCGGGATCGACCAGCACCCCGGGGTTGAGCAGGTGGCCGGGGTCGAAGGCCCGCTTGACGGCCCCGAAGAGCGCGATCGCATCCGGGGAGTACATCCGCGGGAGCAGCTCGCTGCGGGCTCGCCCGTCACCGTGCTCACCCGACAACGAGCCGCCGTACCGCCCCACCAGGTCGGCGGCGTCGGTGAGGAAGGCCCTCAGCACCTTGGTGCCGTCAGGCCGGTCGAGCGGGTAGTCGAGCCGCACGTGGAGGCAGCCGTCACCGAAGTGCCCGAAGGGCGCCGAGGTCAGGTCGTAGGACGACACGAGCGCGTCGAAGTCGGCGAGGTAGGCCCCCAGCTTCTCCGGCGGCACGGCAGCGTCCTCCCAGCCGGGCCACGCCGGCCGCCCTGAGGGGGCGCGTCCGGCCAGGCCTGCGCCGTCCTCGCGGATCCGCCACAGCCGGGCCTGGGTCGCCGGGTCCTCGACGACGAGGGACTCGATCCCGAGGCCGGCGCCCGAGAGCAGGCGGGCGCGCTCGAGCAGCTCGCCGCGCTCGTCCCCGACGAGCTCGACGAAGAGCCACGCCTCCCCCCGCGGCAGCGGTGGCACAGCGCCGGCGCCCCGCTGAGCGAGCAGCACGTCGACCAGGCGGCGGTCGAGCCCCTCGCACGACGTGGGCCCGTGGGCGACGACGGCCGGGGCGGCCTCGCCGGCCGCGACGATGGTGGGGAAGCCGATGGCCACGACCACCCGCAACGGGGGGTCGGTGACCAGCCGCACGATCACCTCAGTGAGCAGCCCGAGGGTGCCTTCCGACCCGACGAGGGCTTTGGTGAGGTCGAAGCGCTCAGGCAGGAGGTGGTGGGCGGCATAGCCGGAGACCTGCCGGCCGAAGCGGCCGAGCTCGGTGCGGGCGGTCGCAAGGTATGGAGTGACCGCCTCACGCGCGGCAGACACGACGCCGTCGGCGCCACGCACCCAGGGGACGCCGGCGGCGTCGTACCCGGTCTGCAGGATCTCGCCCGCCGCGGTGAGCATCTGCAGTCCGGCGACGTTGTCGTCGGTGCGTCCGTAGGCGAGCGAGCGCGACCCGCAGGCGTTGTTGCCGACCATGCCGCCGATCGTGCAGCGCGGGTGGGTCGACGGGTCGGGGCCGAAGCGCAGGCCGAGCGGCATCGCCTGTTTCTGCAGGACGGCGTGCACGGCGCCGGGCTGCAGGGTGGCCGTACGGGCCTCGGGGTCGAGGGAGAGCACCCGGCCGAGATGCCTGGAGAAGTCGACGACGATGCCCGGGCCGACCGCGTTGCCCGCCACCGAGGTACCGGCCCCACGTGCGGTCAGGGGGGTGCCGCTCTCGCGTGCGACCTCGAGGGTGGCGGCCACCTCGTCGGTGTCGCGGGGCCGTACGACCACCAGCGGCGGGACGCGGTAGAGCGAGGCGTCGGACGCGTACATCGCCCGTGTGCCGGCGTCGTCACGGGCCTCGAGACCGCGAGCGCGCAGGGTAGCGACGAGATCGCGCGTGACGCCCGTGGCACCGGTTCGGGGTGGCATCGCGGGCATGGACAAGTCCGTCATGAGTAACATGTTACTCGTGCCGACCGAGTCCGTCCTGCTGGGGCTGCAGCTGCCGCCCGACGCGCCGTCGCTCGCCGACAGTGTGGCGGCGGCGGTCCGCGACGGGGTGGCCCGCGGGCTGCTGGTGCCCGGCACCACGTACTCCGTCTACCAGCTGGCCGACGAGCTCGGCGTCTCGCGCAGCCCCGCACGGGAGGCCCTGCTGCGCCTGGGCGAAGCCGGGCTCGTGACCATCGTGCGCAACCGCGGCTTCCACGTCGTGCGCCCCACCGCGCACGACGTCGAGGAGATCTTTGAGGTGCGGCTGGCCCTCGAGCCGGCCGCCGCACGCCGCCTGTGCGAGCGCGGCGAGGACGCGGCGGTGGCGGCGGTGGCGGCGGTCGGGGCCGCGTACCACGACCTCGCAGTCGCAGCCGGGTGCGGCGACGAGCCGGCGTTCTGGCGAGCGGACCGTGCCGTGCACGACCGCATCCTGCGCGGCGCCGGCAACGCGCGCGCCGCGGTCATCGTCGAGCGGCTCCGCGCGGCGACGGTGCTCCTCGGCGCCCCCACGACCGCGACCGGACGCTCGCTGCTCGAGATCTGCGCCGAGCACGAACCGGTGGTGCGGGCCGTGCTGTCCCGCAACGGCGCCGCCGCCGAGGCCGCCATGCGCACGCACCTGACCCGCACCGGTGCGCTGCTCGGCGAGGCGGCAGGCTGACCGACGTCGCCGACGTCGCCGAGGTCGACGAGGACGACGAGGACGACGAGGACGAGCCTGTCGGTCAGAGCAACCCCGAGGCTTTGTCACGCACGACGATGTCGGCCTCGCCCGTCGCTGTCGTCGTCGGCAAGGCCCGCGAAGGTCGTGGCCCCGGTCGCGATGAGCACGCGGCCGCGGGCGGCGTTGCTCCACTCCGGCTGCACCTCGATCGTGCCCGGCAGCGTCTTGATGTCGGCCCGGCCGGTCCAGGCGCGCCTGTCACCGATCGACACCGCAGATCCGGCCGACCGACGAAGCAGGGCCCAGCCGATCTGGACTCCCCAGGGGGTGACCCGGATCGGGGTTGGGACCGGATCGTGACCCCGAGGTGACCCACCGGGCCCTCAGACCTGGCGGTAGGCCGCGTCGGTCACGTCGGTGACGAATATGAACCCGGGCGCGTGAGTGATCGCGAACGGAGGCCTGGACGCCATCAGTGCGGCCTGCGGCGTCACCCCGCACGCCCAGAAGACGGGGACGTCACCGTCGCGGAGGTCGACGGGATCGCCGAAGTCGGGCCGCGCCAGATCGACGATCCCCAGCGCCTCCGGTGCGCCCACGTGCACGGGAGCCCCGTGCACGGCGGGCAACCGGGCCGTGACCTGCACCGCCGTCACGACCTGTGCTCCCGGCACCGGACGCATCGAGACCACCAGCGGCCCGGACAGGCGACCGGCGGGCCGGCAGTCGCGGTTCGTGCGGTACATCGAGACGTTGCGGCCCTGCTCGATGTTGCGCACGGGAACGCCCGCGTCGAGCAAGGCCGACTCGAAGCTGAAGCTGCACCCGATGAGGAAGCTCACCAGGTCATCGCCCCACAGGTCGAGCACGTCGGTCGGCTCGTCCACGAGCACGCCGTCCCGCCAGACCCGGTAGCGCGGCAGGTCCGTCCGCAGATCGGCCCCCGGGGCCAGGACGGTGGCGGTGCTCCCTGGCTCGGTCACGTCGAGCAGCGGCACCGGCTGCGGGTTGCGCTGCCCGAAGAGCAGCATGTCGAACGCCCACTCCTTCGGGAGGACGACCAGGTTGGCCTGGGTGTGACCGGGCGCCCAACCGGAGGTGGGAACGGCGAGACCCCGGCGGTAACGGCCGCGGGCCTCACCCGGCAGCTGTGCTGCCTCCGTAGCGAATCCGCTGTCCCCGGTCGCCGTGGTGGTGGTCATGCCGCCTCCCCGCGCAGGGCGTCGAGCAGCTCGACCAGCGAGTCCTGCAGGTAGTCCTCGAGCCGGGTGGCCGCGCGCTCGAACTCGCGCGCCTCGAGGAGGTCGAGCAGCTCACGGTTGCGGTCCACGTACTTGTGGTGCAACCGCTCCGGGCTCGCCGCCGCATGGAACGCCAACCGCATCTCCGCCAGCAGTCGCTGCGTGACCTGGTCGGTCCGCGGGCTGCTAGCCAACGCCACGAGGTCCTGGTGAAACTGCAGGTTGGCCGTCCCCACGGCCATCCAGTTGCCCCTTCCCGCCGCCGACACGGCAACCGCGAGGTCGGTATGGAGCGCGCCCAGCTCGCCCGGCGCGACGTCGACCAACGAGCGGATGACCCCGCACTCGATCATCCGCCGCAACCGGTAGAGGTCGCGCAGGTCGGCCTCGTCCATTTGGCGCACGAACATGCCCCGGTGCAGCTCGTGCACGAGCAGACCCTCGTGCGACAGCATCCGGAAGGACTCCCGCAGCGTGTTGCGCGAGACGCGCAGGGCCACGATCAGCTGCTCCTCGGGCAGGTGGGTCCGCGGCGCGAGGTCGCCCTCGATGATCCGGCGCCGCAGCACGTCGGCAACCCTCTCGGCCGTGCTGCTGCGCTCGATGAGCCCGACGTCGTGGGCCACCTTCTGCACCCACGAGGGGGGCGGAACGGCACCGGGGTCGGAGCGGGTCAGGGGGGTCGACATGAGCCCATGTTCTCGCTTACTGATGCTGACGGCAACAGATTGCCCGACAAAAGCCTTGTGGGATTGTTGAACAATCGCTACCTTGACATGATCCCAGGCAATACGTGACACCGGATCGCGGAGCCTTGTCAACAACCTTCGGAGCGTGCCATGTCACCCGTCCCCCCCGACCCTCCCGCCTCGTCCTCGTCCTCGTCCTCCTCCTCCTCGACCGTGACCCAGGCGGCCCAGGCGGTGCCCGAGCCGGACTCGTCCCTGGGCGCCCCCCTCAGCGGGCGCGGCAAGTTCCTCGGCGCCATGTTCCTGATGGCGACGTCTGCGATCGGGCCCGGGTTCATCACCCAGACCGTGACCTTCACCGACTCGATGAAGGCGGCCTTCGCCTTCGCCATCGCCGTGTCGATCGTCTTCGACGTCGCGATCCAGCTGAACGTGTGGCGGGTGATCGGCGTCTCCGGCCGTCGCGCCCAGGACCTCGCCAACAGCGTGCTGCCCGGTGCGGGCTACGCCCTGTCCGCCCTCGACGTGCTCGGCGGGCTCGTCTTCAACATCGGCAACATCGCCGGCACGTCCCTCGGGCTGAACGCCATCTTCGGTCTCGACGTGCGGATCGGGGCGGCCGTCTCCGCCGCCGTCGCCATCGCCATCTTCCTGGTCCGTCGGGCCGGGCTGGCCATGGACCGGGCCGTCGTCCTCCTCGGGGTCGTGATGATCGCCCTGACCACCTTCGTCGCGATCAAGACCAGGCCCCCGCTGGGTGAGGCGCTGCGCCAGACGGTCTCCCCCGACACCGCGAGCTTCCTGGTGATCACCACGCTGATCGGTGGCACGGTCGGCGGTTACATCGTGTATGCCGGCGCGCACCGGTTGGTGGACAACGGGATCAAGGGTGAGCGCTACGTCCCGCAGATCACCCGCAGCTCGATCACGGGGGTGGTGATCACCGGCGTGATGCGGGTCCTGCTGTTCCTGGCGATCCTCGGGGTCGTGTCGCGAGGCGCCAGGCTCGACGCGCTCAACCCGGCCGCCGACGCGTTCCAGCAGGCGCTCGGGGAGGCCGGCAAGGTCGTGTTCGGCATCATCATGTGGTCGGCCGCCGTCACCTCGGTGGTCGGCGCGTCGTACACCTCCACGTCGTTCCTGAAGGTGATGGGGCCGTGGGTGACCCGTTACGAGCGCTGGGTGGTGTGCGGCTTCATCGTCGTCTCGACCTCGGTCTTCCTCGTCGCCGCCACGACCCCGGTCAAGCTCCTGGTCTTCGCGGGCGCCTTCAACGGCCTCATCCTGCCCTTCGGGCTCGGCATCCTGCTGTGGATCGCGGCCCGGCGGCGCGACCTCATGGGGGGCTACCGCTACCCGGTCTGGCTCATCGTCATCGGGACCATCGCGTGGGTGGTGACGATCTATCTCGGGTGGAACTCGCTGACCGGCATCACGGCCCTGTTCGCATGACGGCGCCCCGCTCGCTCGACCTCAACAGCGACCTCGGTGAGGGCTTCGGCCAGTGGCAGCTCGGTGACGACGAGGCCCTGCTCGGGGTCGTCACCAGCGCCAACGTCGCGTGCGGCTTCCACGCCGGCGACGGGTCGATCATGCGCGTCGTCTGCGAGAAGGCGGCCGAGCGCGGGGTGGCGATCGGTGCCCAGGTCGGCTACCGCGACCTCCCCGGGTTCGGCCGCCGCTTCATCGACATCGAGTCGCAAGCGCTGACCCAGGACGTGATCTACCAGGTGGGCGCCCTGCAGGCGTTCGCCAAGATCGCCGGGTCGCGGGTCGCGTACGTCAAGCCGCACGGCGCCCTCTACAACGCGATCGTGCACCACGAGGAGCAGGCGGCCGCCGTCGTCGCGGCGGTCGTCGCGCTCGACCCGACGCTCCCGGTCCTCGGCCTGCCAGGGTCGGTCTGGCTGCGCCTCGCGCAGGAGGCGGGCCTGATGACGGTGAGCGAGGCCTTCGCCGACCGCGCCTACACGCCCGAGGGCACGCTGGTGTCGCGGCGGCTCCCGGGGGCGGTGCTCACCGACGCCGACGCGATCGCCCGGCGCTGCGTCGCGATAGCCACCGGCGACCCGGTCACCGACGTCGACGGCGGCTCACTGGTCCTGACCGCGGGCTCGATCTGCGTGCACGGCGACACCGCCGGCGCCGTCGAGATCGCGCGTCGGGTCAAGGACGGCCTGCAGGAGGCGGGGGTCACCGTCGCCTCGTTCGCACGCTGATGCGGGTCCTGCCCAGCGGCTCGACCGCGATGCTCGTCGAGGTCGACGACCTCGACGAGGTCGTCGCGCTCTACGCCGCCCTCGTCGACCACCCACCCGAAGGCGTGGTCGACATCGTCCCTGCCGCCCGCACGCTGCTGCTCGTCACCGACCCGGCGGTCGGGTCGCTCGCCGCAGTCGAGCGGGCGGTCCGCGCGACCACCCCCCGCGCAGACCAGCACGACCACGGCGAGCTGGTCGAGATCCCCGTGACCTACGACGGGGACGACCTCGACGAGGCCGCAGACCTGTTGGGCTGCAACGCTACCGAGCTCGTACGGCGTCACACTTCCGCTGAGTGGACCGTGGCCTTTTGCGGTTTCATACCCGGCTTCGGTTATCTGACGTCGCCGACGTGGACCGCTGCGGTGCCGCGTCGCTCGACCCCCCGCACGAAGGTGCCGCCCGGCGCGGTGGCGTTGGCGGGAGAGTTCAGCGGGGTCTACCCGCGCGAGTCCCCCGGCGGCTGGCAGCTGTTGGGCCGGACGCCGTTGACCATGTTCGACGCCGCCCGTGAGGCGCCGGCGATCCTGCGCCCCGGGGTGCGGGTCCGCTTCGTCGACGAGGGAGCACCCCGGTGACGCCGTCAGTGACGGTCCTGGAGACGGGACTCCTGACGACCGTCCAGGACTCCGGTCGCCCGGGCCGGGCAGCGCTCGGGGTCGGCCGCTCGGGCGCCTGCGACCTCACGTCGTACCGGCTGGCCAACCGGCTGGTCGGCAACGCTGGCAACGCTGCTGCGCTCGAGGTGACGTATGGAGGCCTGCGCCTCCGGGCCGACGGCGACGTCGTGGTGGTGACCACGGGGGCCCGGTGCGCGGGGACGACGCCCCACAACGCTCCGCTCCGGCTGCGGTCCGGGGAGGTGCTCGAGCTCGGGCCACCGGCCAGCGGTCTGCGCACCTACCTCGCGGTGCGGGGCGGGTTCGCCGTCGATGAGGTGTTGGGATCGTGCGCGACCGACGTGCTCAGCGGGCTCGGGCCGCCGGTGGTGACGACAGGCACCGTGCTCACCGTGGGGCCTTCGGAGCATCCGCATCCCGGTGTCGACGTCGCCCCGGTAGCCGATCCGGCGGCTGGCGACGTGACGGTGCGGGTGACCCCCGGGCCACGTCGCGACTGGTTCTCCGACGAGGCCTGGGCCTCGATGGTCGAGCAGCCGTGGACGGTCACCAGCGAGAGCAACCGGGTGGGGCTGCGGCTGGAGGGCGAGGCGCTGGCGCGGGAGCGCACCGGCGAGCTGCCCAGTGAGGGACTGGTGCGCGGGGCCCTGCAGGTGCCCGCCTCGGGTCAGCCGGTGCTTTTCCTCGCCGACCACCCGGTGACGGGCGGCTATCCGGTGATCGGCTACGTCGACGACGTCGACGTCGACCGGTGCGGCCAGCTGCGGCCGGGACAGCGGCTCCTGCTGCGGGACGC
>Ga0123339_10003414_pt1 | contig 10555 bp, 10 predicted proteins | sample lystaG_FD_89956 | JGI IMG/M metagenome (GOLD analysis project Ga0123339, IMG submission 89956) | Glacier valley bacterial and archeal communities from Borup Fiord, Nunavut, Canada, to study Microbial Dark Matter (Phase II) -... | ecosystem: Environmental > Aquatic > Freshwater > Ice > Glacier ... | reverse complement strand
CAGCGCGTTCTGGTGGCGGAACTCCAGCGGGTCCAGGCCGAGCTGCCCGGCCAGGTCGTCCATCAGCGCCTCGGTCGCCAGGCTGGCCTGCGGCACGCCGAAGCCGCGGAAGGCACCGGCCGGCGGGTCGTTGGTGTGCCAGGCGGTCGTGGTGGCGTGGACGGCGGGCACCCGGTAGGGGCCGCTGGCATGGACCGGGACGCGGTTGGCGACGGTCGGCCCCCAGCTCGCATAGGCGCCGGTGTTGAAGTCCCCATGGAAGCGCAGCGCCGTCAGCCGGCCCTCCGCATCCGCCGCGGCCTCTGTCGTGATGCGGGCGGGGTGGCGCTTGGTGGTGGCGGCCATGCTCTCGGGCCGCGTGTAAACCAGCCGGACCGGCACACCCAGCAGCCAGGCGGCGACGCAGGCCAGCGGCTGCACCGACAGGTCGAGCTTGCCGCCGAAGCCGCCGCCGACCGCGGTGGGAACCACGCGCACCTGGTCCGGGTGCAGGCCCAGGATCGGCGCCAGCTCGTCCCGGTCCATGTAGGGGGTCTGGGTGCAGGCCACTACCTCCATCCCGTCGCCGACCCGGCGGGCATACCCCGCCTCCGGCTCGATGTAGGCATGCTCGACGAACGCGGTTTCCGTCGTGATGGCGGCGTGGGCAGCGGCTTGCAGCCCTGTATCCACATCGCCGCGCACGACCCGGCCACGGCACAGCACGTTGCCGGGCGCATGGGCGTGCAGGTCCGGGGAGGTGGCGGCAGTGTCGAAGGTGACGGGCGGGAGCACGTCCCAGGCAATCGGCAGCATGTCGTCGCGGATCGTGGCCACCGTTTCGGCGTCCCCGACCAGGGCCAGCACGGGGTCGCCACGGTGCCGGGCCAGGCCGTCGGCCAGCACGGGCTGGTCCTTGCCGGTGGGGTAGATGCCATACAGGTTGCGCCCGGGGATGTCCGCGGCGGTCAGGACACGGGCCAGGCCGGGGTGCGCGGCCAGCAGCGGGCCGAAGTCGCCGAGCGTGAAGCGGGCATGGGGGTGCGGGCTGCGGACCACGCGCAGCGTCAGCCACGCCTCGTCCGGCAGCGCGTCGGCGCCGAAGCGTTCGGCGCCCGTCAGCTTGGCCGCGCCATCCACCTTGGGCAACCGTGCGCCGACGGCGGCACCGGCCCCGGGGTCCAGAAACCCGGCGTTGCTGCCGACATCCAGCACGGCCTCGATGATCTTGCGGTATCCGGTGCAGCGGCACAGCACGCCGCCCAGGGCGTCCTGCACCTGCGCTTCGGTGGGCGCCGCCGCGCGGGCCAGCAGGTCGGTCGCCGCCATCAGCATCCCCGGCGTGCAGATGCCGCATTGCGCGGCGCCGTGCCGGTGGAAGGCGCGTTGCAAGGCGTTCAGGCCCTCCCCCGCCAAGCCCTCGACGGTGCTGACGCTGGCCCCGGCGACCCGGGCGGCCGGGACCAGGCAGGCGCAGGCCTGGCGGCCGTCGATCAGCACGGTGCAGGCACCGCAATCCCCGGCGTTGCAGCCGACCTTGGTGCCCGTCAGCCCCAAATCGTCCCGCAGCACGTCGGACAGGCGCCGGGCCGGGGGCACACGTACTTCCACGGGGCGCCCGTTCAGGATGAAGGCAACGGGTTCAGCAGGGGACCTCATGCCAGAGGCCCTTTGCTCTGACCGTTCCAGAAGTATCCCGTCATTGCGAGCCGCTCTTGCGGCGTGGCAATCCAGGGGCCGCCAGGACCGTGCTTGCCGCCCCTGGATCGCCGCGGTGCAAGGGCACCTCGCGATGACGGCGCTCTTGTGGATAGGTCAGAACGCAAGGTCATTGGCATCATGCCGCGGCAGCCCGGGCGGAGAAGCCGTCCACGGCACGCCGCAGCAGCTCCAACGTGGCATCCAGACGGTAGGAGGCGGGGCCGCGCACGTCGTCGATGGGCGACAGCGGCTGCAAATGCGGGGGCTGCACCAGGCCGGGATGCGGATGGGCGCCTAGCAGCGCGGCCTCCAACGCCGGCAGGCGCACCGCACGCGGCCCGCACGACCCCACGGCCACACGGGCATGGCTGATGCGGCCATCGGCGTGCTGCCCCAGCGTGACGGCGGCCATTGTGATGGAGATGACCAGGTAGCGCCGCGCGCCAAGTTTGTGGAACACCGACCGGGCTACCCGGTCGGGCACGAGCAGCGCCGTCACCATCTCGTCCGGGCGCCGGGCCGTCTGGCGCGGGCCGAGCACGAAACCCTGCAACGGCAGGGTGCGCGTGCCGGCGGTGCTGGCCAGCTCCACGCTGGCGTCGAGCGCCAGCAGGGCCGGGATGCCGTCCCCGGCCGGGCTGGCGGTGCAAATGTTCCCGACGAGGGTGCCGGCATTCTGGATTTGCCACCCGCCGACCTGCCCGGCCGCCGCACGCAGGCCGTCGAACAGGGGCGGCAAGGGGGTCTCGATCAGGTCGGTCCAGGTGGCCAGCGCCGGGATGCGCCAGGTGCCGCCAGCCTGCACGATGCCACGCAGCGCATAGAGGGCGGACAAGTCGAGGATGTCCTCATCCGGCTCCCACGTGACGCGGGCGGGATAGTGGTCGGTGCCACCAGCGATCAGGGTACGGGGCCGGGCATGCAGGGCAGCCAGCGCGTCGGACAGGGCGGTCGGGCGCAGGTAGGTGGCCATGCCAGGGGTCCCGATCGTTCGTATGCCTACGATCAAGCCGGCGGGGCAGGGGTGTCAAGCAGGGCGTCTTGAGACACGGAAGGGGAATGGTGCCCAGGGGCGGAGTCGAACCACCGACACTGCGATTTTCAGTCGCATGCTCTACCAGCTGAGCTACCTGGGCACAGTGGTGGCCGGTGACGTAGCCCAGCCCGCACCGGCGATCAAGTCCGGTCGATGACATTCCGGACCACGGCGCTGTCTGGCGGGTCCTCGTCCAGCTCGGGCGGGGGCCCCGGGATGGCGTAGGCGCCGCCGAACCAGCGGCCCAGGTCCACGTCGGCGCACCGGGCGGAGCAGAACGGGCGGAAGCGCGGCACCTCCGCCGGGCGCTTGCAGATCGGGCAGGGCTTGGCGGGGTTGGGCTGGTCGGGGTCAGGCACGGGCGGACCTCTCGATGATGCAGGCGCCGGCCGGGAGCGCCGGGTCCGGGTGGATCATCAGGGGGCGGCCGGTGCGGCGTGCAAGGTCCGGCAGCGCCACGGGGTCCCCGTGCAGCGCCGCCGCCACGGCGGGGGTGCAGCGCAGGGCGAAGGTGGCGGCGGGTTCGGCGGCGGCCGCACCCATGATGTCCCGCAACGCGGCCAGCCCGGCGGCGTGCGGGCCGGCCAGCAGCTCGTGCAGCGGGGGATGGACACGGGGACGCATGATCTCGGCCAGGCCCAGGGCGGTGAAGCCCATGAAGCGGGGGTGCAGCGGGTCCCCGTCCAAGGCGGCCAAGAAAGCAGGCGCCAGCGCCGGGCGCCGCCGCAGGCTCATGCCCGCCACATCGACCAGGATGGCGCCGGACAGGTTCCGCAGGCGGATGTGCCGGGCGATCCCCGGCAGGGCGGCCAAGTTCGCGGCCATCTGCGCCGCGGGCTTGGCCCGGCGGTCCCCGGTGGCCGTGCCCGCATCCACATCGATGGCGACCAGCGCCGGGGTCGGGTGGATGCTGGCTCGCGCCCCGCCGGGAAGCGCGATGCCCGGCACCGCCAGGGCGTCGATCCCGGACAGCAGCGCGTCGTCCAGCACCGGGCCGACCGCGATGCGCCCGCCCAGCACGGGGCGCAATTGCGCCACCAGGGCGGGATCGTCGGCCATGATGGGGGCGCCGGGATGGAGGGCCGCCAGGCGCTCGACGGCGCCGGGTCCGCGGGACAGCAGGGCGGGCGGGCCGGGGGGGACGGGGCCGGCGCCCGTCAGGCGGGGACCCTTGCCGCCCTGGGCCGCGCGGATGATGCGGACGCCGACCGCCATGCCGTCCGACAGGGTCGCGCCGCCCTCGCTGTCCGGCAGGAACCCATCGGTCCCCGGAAGTGCGACGAACACCCCAGCCATCGCCGGCACCCGGGTGCCGGCCCGGCCCCGCAGCACGTCGCCCACGCCATCCGGCCGGCCCGGACGCCACACCGCGTAGTCTAGCATGATCCCGTCCCGCATGGCGGCCACGCGCACCTCCCCGGGGCTGCACGCCGCCAGGATCTGGACCGTCACGGCACGGGGTAGCCGCGCCCGCGCAGCAGTTGCGCCACCTCGAACAGCGGCAGCCCGACCACGCCGCTGTAGCTGCCGGACAGGAACCGCGTGAAGGCCGCCGCCCGGCCCTGGATGGCATAGCCGCCGGCCTTGCCGACACCCTCCCCGCAGGCGGCGTAGGCGTCGAGCTGCGACGGCAGCAGCCGGTTGAACGCCACGACCGTGTCGCACAGCCGCGCCGACACGCCGCCATCGGGCGCCACCAGCACCAGCGCCGTCAAGACATGGTGGCGGCGGCCGGACAGCAGGGTGAGGCAGGCCCGCACGTCCTCCGCATCCTTGGCTTTGGGCAGGATGCGGCGGCCCAAGGCGACAACGGTGTCGGCGGCAAGGGTGTAGGCGCCGGGTCCGGCGACGCGCCGGGCCTTCTCGTCGGCCATGCGCTCCGCATAGATGCGGGGCAGCTCGTCGCGGTGCGGGGTCTCGTCGATGTCGGCGGCGGCGACCTGGTCCGGGGTGATGCCGATCTGCGCCAGCAGCGCCAGGCGGCGCGGGCTGGCCGAGGCCAGGACCAGGTTAGGCGCGGTTACTTGAACCTGCCCTACTTGAACCTGAATGTGATCCGGCCCTTGGACAGGTCGTAAGGCGTCATCTCCACGTTCACGCGGTCGCCCGCCAGCACGCGGATGCGGTTCTTGCGCATCTTGCCCGACGTGTGCGCCAGGATGGAGTGCTCGTTGTCCAACTTCACGCGGAACATGGCGTTGGGCAGCAACTCCATGACGGTGCCGCTGAATTCGATCATGTCTTCTTTGGGCATCAGGATCCTTGTTCGGGTTTGCTTGGGGTTCGGTTCGTTGTGACTAAGTGATGACGGGGCCGGGACGGGTCAACCCGCGCCTAACCGTAGGGCAACGCTGCGGGCATGGGCCTGCAAGCCCTCGGCCTCCGCCAAGGCGACGGCCGCCGGGCCGACCCGGCCCAGGGCGTCCGCATCGGCCTCCACCCATGTGGTGCGCTTGATGAAGTCGAACACCGACAGGCCCGATGCGAAGCGCGACGTGCGCCCGGTCGGCAGGACGTGGTTGGGGCCGGCGACGTAGTCGCCCACCGCCTCGGGGCAGTAAGCGCCCAGGAAGGCCGCGCCGGCGTGGCGGATGCGGGCGAACAGGGCGCGCGGGTCCGGCACCATGACTTGCAGGTGCTCGGGCGCCAGGTCGTTGGTGATGCGCGCACCCTCCTCCCAGTCGCGCACCAGGATGATGGCGCCGTGGTCCCGCCAGCTGGCGCCCGCGATGGCGTGGCGCGGCAGGGTCGGCAGCTCCGCCAGCACGGCGGCGGCCACGGCGTCGGCGAACGCGGCGTCGGTCGTGACCAGGATGCTCTGCGCGGCCTCGTCGTGCTCGGCCTGGGCCAGCAGGTCCACGGCGACGTGCCGCGGGTCGTTGGCCCCGTCCGCAAGGATGACCACCTCGGATGGCCCGGCGATGCTGTCGATGCCGACGCGCCCGAACACCTGGCGCTTGGCCTCGGCGACATAGGCGTTGCCGGGTCCGACGATGCGGTCCACGGGCGGGATGGTGGCGGTGCCGTAGGCCATGGCGGCGACGGCCTGCGCGCCGCCGACGCGATACACCTCCGTCACGCCCGCGCGCCGGGCCGCGGCGAGCACCAGCGGGTTCAGCACGCCACCGGGGCAGGGCACGCACATGGCGATGCGCCCCACGCCCGCGACGCGCGCCGGCAGGGCGTTCATCAGCACCGACGACGGATAGGCCGCCTTGCCGCCCGGCACATACAGCCCGGCCGCATCCAGCGGCGTCCAGCGCATGCCCAGCGTCAGGCCCGCCGCATCGGTGTGCACGATGTCGGACGGCATTTGCGCCTGGTGGAACGCCTCGATCCGCTGCGCCGCCAGGTCCAGCGCGGCGGCAAGCTCGGCGGGGATGCTGGCGGTGGCGGCGTCGATCTCCTCCGCCGTCACGCGCAGGGTGGCGGGCGTCAGGTCCTGCCGGTCGAACTGCCGGGTATAGTCGCACAGCGCCGCGTCGCCGCGGTCCCGCACGGCGGCGATGATGGCCGCGACCACGCCATCCACCCGCGCCGTCGTCTCTCGCGCCTCGCCCAGCAGGGCGTGGAACGCGGCCTCGAACCCGGCATCGGTGGTCGATAAGCGCTTCATGCGGCCACCCATATATCCGTCATTGCGAGGCGCGCTTGCGCCGCGGCAATCCAGGGGCCGCCAGGACCGTGCTTGCCACTCCTGGATTGCCGCGCCGCAAGGGCGGCTCGCAATGACGGCATCATGCCAGCGCCGCCCGGAAGCGGGCGATCCAGGCGCCCACCCGCTCGGGCTGCGTCTTCAGCGCCGTGCGGTTCACGATCAGGCGGCTGGTGACGTGGGCGATCACCTCCGTCTCCCGCAGGCCGTTCGCCTTCAGGGTGCTGCCGGTCTGCACGAGATCGACGATCAGGCGGGACAAGCCCAGGCCCGGCGCCAACTCCATTGCGCCGTTCAGGTGCACGACCTCCGCCTGGATGCCGCGGGCGGCATAGTGACGGCGGGCGATACCGGGGTATTTGGTGGCCACCCGCACGCGGGACCAAGTGGCCGGGTCGTCCATCCCCGCCGTCGCCACCGGCTCCGCCACGCTGACCCGGCAGCGGCCGATGCCCAGGTCCAGCGGCGCATAGATCTCCGGGTAGTCGAACTCCATCAGCACGTCCGCGCCGCAGATGCCGATCTGCGCGCCGCCGAACGCGACGAAGGTGGCGACATCGAAGGGCCGCACGCGCACCACGTCGAGCGCCGGGTCATTGGTGGGGAAGCGCAGGCGGCGGCTATCCTCGTCGTGCAGGTCCGGCGCGGGGTGGATGCCGGCGCGGTCCAGCAGCGGGCCGCACTCGCCGAGGATGCGGCCCTTGGGAAGCGCAAGGATCAACGGCACCTGCACATCCGGCGCCAGGGCGGCGGCGGGGAAGGGGGCTGTCAAGGGGCGGGCGTGCGCTGCATGGCGGGGCATCTAGCACCGCGGGGGCCGGGCCGGAACCCCGGTTGCGGCATGGCGGGGTTGGCGGTCGGGGTGGTAGCGTGGCGCCCATGCCGCACGACGCACCAACCAGGGCATCGTCGGGGCTGCTGGCCGAGGGCGGCTGGCGCCCCCCACCGCCCGCCACGCCTGCTGAAGCGGCGCTGGCCGGCACGGTGCGCCGCCTGCTGCCCCAGGCCGCCCGGCTGCTGTGGAATGTTCGCAACGACCTGCCGGTGCTTCTGATGGCGGAGGTCATGGCGGAGCGGATGCGGCTACTTGGCCATGCTGCATCATGGCGGGACATCGAGGCGCTGGAGCGCGAGCTTGCGGCGGCCAGGGCCGGCCAGCCACCGTGCTGACGGCATTCCAGGTGGACGTGCTGCGGTGCATCGCCGCCAACCGCTCGCCGGCCTCCCACATCGCCGGCGGCGCCGCGCTGAACCGGGACCGCCCGCGGCTGACCGGGGACCTGGACATCTTCCACGACGTGGCCGAGGCCGTGCAGGCCAGCGCCGCGGCCGACGCGCGCACGCTGCTTGCAGCGGGCTTCGAGGTGCGGGAGGACCTGGCGCTGCGCCATCTGGCCTCGGCGGCATTCGTCGAGCGGATCGCCAGCCGCGGCCCGGGCCTGACACGCCTGCAATGGGCCGCCGACAGCGCCGTGCGCTTCCTGCCGCCGGTGCCGGACCCGGTGTTCGGCTATCGCCTCAGCGACCCGGACCTGGCCGTGAACAAGGCACTTGCGCTGGCCGGACGCTCCGCGGCGCGGGACGTGGTGGACATCGTCGCGCTGCACGGGGGCGGGTTCCCGCTGGCGGCGCTGGCCTGGGCGGCGCCGGGCAAGGACCCGGGCTTCTCCGCGCCGCTGCTGCTGGAATGGATCACGCGCAATGCGTCCCAAGTCACCCTGGCGGACTGGCGCTCGGTGGCCAGCACGGCGCCGGTGGACCCGGTGGCAGTCAAGGCCGCCCTGCTTGACGCCGTGGACGAGGCACGGTCCCTCCTGCGTGCGCTGCCGCCAGGCCCGGCCGGACAGGTGTTCCTGGCGCCGGACGGCACCGCGCTGCGCCCGGCTGCGGCATTCCTGGGCCGGGACGCGCCGCCTGGCGTGACGGTGCTGGACACCGCGACCGGCCTCGCCGTGGCGCAGGTTCCGCCGGAGCGGTAGCCCTACCCCGCCAGCCGCTCCACATCCGCCCCGCAGGCTGCCAGCTTCTGCTCCAGCGCCTCGTATCCGCGGTCCAGGTGGTACACCCGGTTCACGATGGTGTCCCCGCGTGCCGCCAGCCCGGCCAGCACCAGGCTGCTGCTGGCGCGCAGGTCGGTCGCCATCACCGGGGCGCCGGATAGGCCGCCGGGCACGCCGCGTATGATGGCGCTGGCGCCGTGCACGTTGATGCGCGCGCCCATGCGGTTCAGCTCGGGCACGTGCATGAAGCGGTTCTCGAAGATCGTCTCCGTCACCATCGACGCACCCTCGGCCACCGACATCAGCGCCATGAACTGCGCCTGCATGTCGGTCGGGAAGCCGGGATACGGCTCGGTCATGGCATCGACGCCGTGCAGGCCGTTCAGGCGCTTCACAAGTAGGCCGTCCGTGTCCTCCGTCACCTCCACGCCGGCCTCCCGCAGGATGCGAGTGACGGCGCCAAGGTGGGTCAGTCTGGCGCCTTGCAGCCGCACCTCGCCGCCTGTGATGGCGGCGGCGCAGGCGTAGGTGCCGGTCTCGATCCGGTCGGCGACGATGGGGTGGTGCGCGCCGTGCAGCCGGGCCACCCCCTCGATCACCAGCTTGTCCGACCCGGCGCCGGTGATGCGTGCGCCCATGGCGATCAGGCACTCCGCCAGGTCCGTGATCTCCGGCTCCCGCGCCGCATTGGCGATCTCGGTCCGGCCCTCGGCCAGGCAGGCGGCCATCAGCAAGTTCTCGGTGGCGCCGACGCTGGCGAACGGCAGGATGATGACGGCCCCGCGCAAGCCGCCGGGCGCCTCGGCGTGGATGTAGCCGGCCTCCAGACGCACGGTGGCGCCCATCTGCTCCAGCCCCTTCAGGTGCAGGTCGACGGGCCGGGTGCCGATGGCGCAGCCGCCGGGCAGGGACACGCGGGCCTCCCGCACCCGGGCCAGCAGGGGGCCGAGCACCAGGATGGAGGCGCGCATCTTCCGCACGATGTCATACGGCGCCTCGGTGTTGCTGATCGGCCCGCCGATGGACAAGGTCCTGCCATCCAGCTCGCACGCGACGCCGTGTTGCGACACCAGGGCGGACATGGTGGCGATGTCGGCCAGGCGGGGGACGTTGCCCAGCACCAGCCGGTCATCGGTCAGCATGCCGGCTGTCATCAGCGGCAAGGCGGCGTTCTTGGCGCCGCCGATGGGGATGGTGCCGTGCAGCGGGCGGCCGCCACGGATGCGGATGCGGTCCATGGGTGTTCCTCCTACATCCGCGGCAGGGCGACGCCGCGCTGGCGCATGTACTTGCCGGCCTTGTCGGCATAGCTGACGTCCGGCGGGCTGCTGCCCTGCAGGAACAGGAACTGGCAGATGCCCTCATGGGCGTGGATGCGCGCGGGCAGCGGCGTGGTGTTGCTGATCTCGATCGTCACCTGCCCCTCCCACTCCGGCTCCAGCGGCGTCACGTTCACGATGATCCCGCAGCGGGCGTAGGTGCTCTTGCCCAGGCAGATCACCAGGATGTCGCGCGGGATGCGGAAATACTCAACGGTGTGGGCGAGCGCGAAGGAGTTGGGCGGGATCGTGCAGGTCGGCCCGGTGCGCGTGACGAAGCTGTCCGGGCTGAACGCCTTGGGGTCCACCACGGCGCTATCGACATTGGTGAACACCTTGAACTCGTCGGCCACGCGGGCGTCGTAGCCATAGCTGGACAGGCCGTAGCTGATGACGCCGTCCCGCTTCTGGGTCTCCACGAACGGCTCGATCATCGCGTGCTCCCGCGCCATGCGGCGTATCCAGTGGTCGGGCATCACGGGCATCAGAGGACTCTCGGCGGGGAGGCGCAGCGTCTAGCGCAGCCCGGCGGCGGCGGCAAACCTATCCCTTGTCTGGTCCCGTATCCGGTGCCTCCCGCGCCCGGGCCTGCTCCTTGCGGCGGCGCAGGTTCTCACGCAACGCCGCCGCCTCACGCGCCTTGCGGGCGGCGGCGTCCGCCTCGGCACGGGGCGTGGCGGCGGGCTGGGGACGGGGATCGTCGGACATGGGACGATGGGATCACCACGGCGGCGGCGGCGTCAAGCGTGCTTGCGTCCGGCGGCGGGGCCGGGTTATAGCCGGCGCGTTGCTGTTGTAGCTCAGTGGTAGAGCACTCCCTTGGTAAGGGAGAGGTCGAGAGTTCAATCCCCTCCAACAGCACCAT
>Ga0123339_10003413_pt1 | contig 10555 bp, 9 predicted proteins | sample lystaG_FD_89956 | JGI IMG/M metagenome (GOLD analysis project Ga0123339, IMG submission 89956) | Glacier valley bacterial and archeal communities from Borup Fiord, Nunavut, Canada, to study Microbial Dark Matter (Phase II) -... | ecosystem: Environmental > Aquatic > Freshwater > Ice > Glacier ... | reverse complement strand
GGAACGCGGCGTGAAAGGCAGTCCTCCAGTTCAGGAGACAACATGACACCCGACCCATCCATTGGCAATGACCCCATCCCAGGCGCTGTTGCCGCCGCAACTTCAGATCTGCCGACCGAGCCGGTTTCAAGCTCTATACAGCCCTTCTTGCTGCACATGCCGGTCAGCATACGCAGCCTGTCGCTGGTTGTGATTGCCGCGTTTGCCGGTCTTTTTGTATTGCACTGGGCCAAGGCGGTTTTTATTCCGCTCATGCTGGGCTTGATATTCAGTTATGCCCTGTCACCGCTGGTCAACTGGATGGAGCTTAAACGAGTGCCGCGCTGGCTAGGCGCAGCCGTGTTGCTGCTCAGCATTCTCGGCGCTGCAGGCACCACGACTTATGCGCTGACGGACGAGGCCGTCAAGTTGGTGGAGTCGCTACCAGCCGCAGCACAAAAATTCCGCCAAACGATCAAGGCGCGGCGCGACAACTCGGCCAGCACACTGGAGACGGTGCAAAAAGCAGCAGCCCAAATAGAGCAGGCCGCACAGGACGGTAGCCCGCCGCCAGCCGCCAACAACCGGGGCGCGATACGTGTGGTGGTGGAGCCCTCACGCTTCAATGTCAAAGACTACTTGTGGACCGGCACGCTTGGCCTGGTGGCGCTGATTGGCCAGTTCACCGTCATTGTTTTTTTGACTTATTTTTTGATGGTGTCAGGCAATACTTTCAGGCGCAAACTGATCAAGCTGGCTGGGCCATCACTGAGCAGCAAAAAAATCACTTTGCAGGCGCTCGATGAAATCACCGGACAAATTCAGCGCTACTTGCAGGTGCAGCTTTTTACCAGCGCGCTGGTGGGGGTGCTGACCGGGCTGGCGCTGCGCGCTGTCGGGCTTGAAAATGCAGCTGTCTGGGGTATTGGCGCAGGCGTGCTTAACCTGGTGCCCTATGTCGGCTCGCTGGTCACTGCGGTGGGAACTGCCGGGGTTGGGTTTTTACAATTCGGCTCCATCAATATGGCACTGCTGGTGGGCGGCATGTCCATGCTGATTCACACCGTCATCGGCAACCTGATAACCCCCTGGCTCACCAGCCGTGCCAGCCGCATGAACCCGGTCGCTGTGTTTGTTGGCCTGCTGGCATGGGGCTGGCTGTGGGGCGTGTGGGGCCTGCTGCTGGGTATACCGATTTTGATGATCGTCAAGGCAGTGTGCGACCGGGTCGATGACCTGAAGCCTGTGGGTGAATTTTTGGGGTCTTGAGGCAAGTCCTTGATTGCTACTGAATCAGGAGCTGCTCGCGCATATATTTGTTGGGCTGCAGGCACTTTTTGTATCTAAAAACAGCTGTTTCAGCCTTCTGGACCCTGCGAAATCACTGTTTTCTCAATCAGCCGGTCGTCCCCTAGCGTGATTAGTGCAAACAGCAGTTCGTCGAGGTTGCTGGCGCGGGCCGTTTTGCGTGCCAGCAGCGGCGTGGCCCGGGGGTTGAGGATGATGAAGTCTGCTTCGCAGCCGGGCAGCAGGTTGCCGACGACGCCTTCCAGGCCGAGCGCTTGCGCAGCGCCTGCTGTGTGTTGCCACCACAGCCGCTGGGGGCTGAGCGACAAGCCAAGCTTGGTGGCGCCCTCCCTGCCTACGTAATACGCCGCCAGCATGGTGTGAAACGGGCTGAAAGATGTGCCGCCGCCCACGTCGCTGGCCAAGCCATACAAAAAGCCCACCCGGTCAGCACCCGAATAGTCAAAAAAGCCGCTGCCCAAAAACAGGTTGCTGGTGGGGCTGACGGCTGCTGCCGTGCCGGTGGCGCGCATTAGCGCGCGGTCTTCATCGTCAAAGTGAATGCAGTGCGCGTAGACGGCTCTGGGCCTGAGCAATCCGAATTGCTCGTACACGCTGAGGTAGCTGCGCGCTGCCGGGTACAGGCGCTTGACCCAGGCGATTTCATCGACGTTTTCGGCCACGTGGGATTGAATCCACACGTCGGGGTACTTGGCTGCCAGCTCGCCAGCGCCGCGCAATTGGGCCGCGCTGCTGGTGGGCACAAAGCGCGGGGTGATGGCGTAGCCCAGGCGATCTATGCCGTGCCATTTGTTGATCAGCGCTTCGGTGTCTATCAGGCTCTGCTCTGTTTTATCACGCAGCCCGTCAGGTGCGTTTTGATCCATGAGCACCTTGCCAGCCATCATGCGCAGGTTCTGCTTTTGCGCTTCACCAAGTAATGCATCGACAGACTCGGGATGCGATGTGGCAAAGACCAGCGCAGTTGTCACGCCATTGCGAAGCAACTCTGCTATGAAGAAAGCAGCTGCTTGCGCACAGTATTCGGGGGCTGCAAAGCGCTTTTCTTCTGGAAACGTGTAGTTCTCCAGCCATGGCAGCAAACCATCAGCGGGCGAGCCGATCACGTCGGTCTGCGGGAAGTGGATATGCATGTCGACAAAGCCGGGGGCGATGATGCGGCCAGGCAGGTGCTCGACAGTCAAGCCTGCGAAATTCGGACGCAAGCTTTGAAAGCTGCCGATGGCTTGCACCACCTGGCGGCCTTGTGCGTTGGGGCCAACAACCAGCAGGCCGTCTTGCTCGAAAACAGCTTCGCGGTTTATGAAGTGCAGCAACGACGCGCGGTAGGCTTTCATTAATCAGTGAGTCAGTTTGTCAGGGTGCAGCTGTCACCCATGCCGTCGCGCCATACGCGCACCGCGAACAGGCCGGGCAGGCTGGGAGCTATATCCCGCCAGATGAAGCTACACAAGTTCTCTAGCGTGGCTGCGCCCAGGCCGGGCACGTCGTCCAGCATGCGGTGGTCCAGCTGCGGGCGCAGCAGGTCGATGGCGGCGCGCACTCGTCCCAGGTCCAGCACCATGCCTGTGGCTGGGTCGGGTTGGCCCGACAGGGTGATTTCAGCGTTGTAGGTGTGGCCGTGAATGCGGCGGCTGCTGTCAGCCTCTATCTCGCGCTTCAAGGTATGTGCTGCATCAAAAAAGAAGCGTTGGCTGATTTGATAAGTCATCGTATACCCGTCATTTTGTGGGTTTGCAGGCTGAGTCGCCAAGCCGGGCGCTGCATGCACAAGGCGATGCAGGCACTTAGGTTGGCAGCTTTCAGCACGTTGTCCATCGGTTGCAAATAGCGATGCGTGAAGTTGGCGGCTTCCAGTTCTGCCAGATCAAATGCAGTTTGCGGCCACACCACTTTCAGCTCATTGCCTTCACGTTGCACCCACGGCGCACCGGCTTTTGGGCTGACGCAAATCCAGTCGATGCCCACAGGCGCGGCGATAGTGCCATTGGTTTCAACTGCGATTTCGAAACCGCGTGTGTGCAGTGCGTCAATCAAAGCTGCGTCAACCTGCAGCAGCGGCTCACCGCCCGTGATCACGACAAAGCGATGGGCTTTATCTATCTTCGGCCACTGAGTTGCAATTTGCTCCGCCAGCGCAGCGGCATCAACAAACTTGCCGCCCAGTGTGCCATTGGTGCCCACAAAGTCGGTGTCGCAAAAATTGCAAATAGCAGTTGCGCGGTCTTGCTCGCGGCCAGACCACAAATTGCAGCCTGCAAAGCGGCAAAACACGGCAGGCCTTCCCGCGTTAGCGCCTTCGCCTTGCAGAGTGTAAAAAATTTCTTTGACTTGATAGCTCATAGAGCCGACCTTAAAGCGCACCGCCGCTTGCGTGGCGGGGCCGTGAGGTTTTTATACATGGTAGTCCTCTACATGAGCCCGGAAAATGAATTTGCCATGAGTGCCGGGCCAGCACACATGGGTCTCAATTTTAACGGTTCAGGTAAACGTCTCAAAACAGGCATCCAGCTGGTCGATGTAACGGCGTTTGGCCGATGCGTCGATAAAGCTCGCCGCAAAGCTGTTGTGCGCCAGTTTGTAGGCATGCTCCGCTTGCAGACCGGTGGCGGCAAACGTCTGCGTAAAGTTGTCGTTCATGTAGCCGCCAAAGTAAGCTGGGTCATCTGAATTGACGGTTACCGCCAAGCCTGCATCGATCAAATGTTTGATGTTGTGGCTGGCCAGATCAGGGAACACGCACAGCTTGAGGTTGGACAACGGGCACACCGTCAGTGCAATGCGGTCTGTGGCCAAACGCTGCATCAGGGCAGCGTCCTTGATGGACTGCACGCCGTGGTCAATGCGTTCGACTTTCAATACATCCAGTGCCGTCCAGACATAAGCAGGCGGGCCTTCTTCACCCGCGTGCGCGACCAAATGAAACCCCAGCTCGCGGCAGCGCGCAAACACGCGTGCAAACTTTTCAGGCGGGTTGCCGACTTCGCCTGAATCCAAACCAATACCGATGATTTTGTCCCGGTACGGCAGCGCTTGTTCCAGCGTTTCAAACGCTTCTTCCTCGCTCAGATGCCGCAAAAAGCACATGATGAGCGAGCCGCTGACGCCCAGCTCAGCTTTGGCATCAACACACGCACGATGCAGCCCGTTGATGACTACATCCATGCTCAGGCCGCGCGCAGTGTGGGTTTGCGGGTCAAAAAACAGCTCGGCATGCACCACGTTGTCTCTAGAGGCTTTGATGAAGTAGGCGCGTGCCATGTCGCAGAAGTCCTGCTCCGTGATAAGCACGCTGGCCCCGGCGTAATAAATATCCAGGAAACTTTGCAAATTGGTAAACGCGTAAGCGCTGCGCAGTTCTTCAACGCTTTTGTACGGAATGGTGATGCCGTTGCGCAGCGCCAATGCAAAAATCAGCTCGGGCTCCAGCGAGCCTTCAATGTGAATGTGCAGCTCTGCCTTGGGCATGCGCCGTAGCAGGTCGGGCAAGCGGTTGGGCGCTACGGGTTTTACAACAGGATTCATCACCACTCCAAAAATGAAAAAGGCCGCTGGGCAAGCGGCCTTGAGTTAAAGCGACAGGCTTATTTCTTGTCAGCGCCTGGCACCTTACCCTCAACGCCTTTAACGTAGGTTTTCAGGCCACCCAAAAACTTGTCATCGGCAACGGTGTCTTTGGCGATCAGTTCTTTGCCCGTGTTGTCCATGATCGGGCCTTTCCAGATCATGAAGGTGCCGTCCTTAAGGCCAGCCTTGATTTCATCAATGCGCTTTTTGGTGTCGTCTGGCACGTCGGCCGCCACAGACACCATGTCAATCGCGCCTTCTTTGACGCCCCACCAAGTGCCAGTACCGCCGGTCCATTTGCCTTCAAGCGCTTCGCCCACGGCTTTGACGTAGTACGGGCCCCAGTTGATGATGGACGAGCCCAGGTGGGCTTTCGGGCCATAGGCAGACATGTCTGAATCCCAGCCAAAGGCGCGCTTGCCCATTTTTTCAGCGGTTTGCAACACAGCCGATGAATCGGTATTTTGCATCAGCACATCAGCGCCGCCGTTGATCAGGGCGGTAGCGGCTTCGGTTTCCTTGGGGGGGTTGAACCATTCATTGACCCACACTACCTTGGTCTTGATTTTCGGGTTGACCGACTGTGCGCCCAGTGTGAAGCTGTTGATGTTGCGCACCACTTCAGGAATTGGGATGGAGCCGACCACACCGACGGTGCCGGTCTTGCTCATCTTGCCAGCAATCACGCCAGCCATGTACGCGCCTTCATAAGTGCGGCTGTCGTAGGTGCGCATATTCTCGGCGGTTTTGTAGCCGGTGGCATGCTCAAACTTCACGCCTTTTGTGTCAGCCGCGACTTTCAGCATCGGCTCCATGTAGCCAAAGGTCGTGCCAAAAATGATTTTGTTGCCTTGCGCAGCCATGTCGCGCAATACGCGCTCGGCATCAGCTGACTCGGGCACTTTTTCAACAAAGCTGGTGATGACTTTGTCGCCATAAGCCTTTTCAACCTCTTTGCGGGCATTGTCGTGGGCAAATGTCCAGCCGCCGTCTCCGACAGGGCCAACATAGGCAAAAGCGACTTTCAGGGGTTCGACCTTGGGTGCGGGCGCGGAAGCGGCAGGTGCTGGCGCGGCAGCCACAGGTTTGACTTCTTCTTTTTTGCCACAACCGACCAGGGCCGCAGCAGCCACTGCCGTCAGAGCCGTCATCGTGAAGTAACGTTTTTGCAGGTTTGTCATGTCGTGTCGCTTTCGTTATAAAAAGTAAAAAATGAAAAAATGGAAAAGAAACAACGGTTAAATTCACGCATCCATTCAACTGAAACGGATACTAGGCCGGCAGCCAGTCACGCATCATATAAAAAAGTCGATGCCCTGTATACAAAAAATGAAGTCTCTGACCCGTCAACTTTCAGCCATAAACAGGGTTACCTGTAAAACACCTCCAAGCAAACTTGATGCCAACTGCACCCTTGCAAGCCCCCACGCTGTTGATTCATCGCGCTGACGCGCTGGCCACAATGGATGACGCGCGTGGCCAGTACAAGGACGCCAGCCTCATCATTCAGGGCAACGCTGTTGCCTGGGTGGGGCACAGTGCCGACTTGCCAGCAGGCGCTTTACATGCCGCCAGCGAGGTGATTGACGCACGCGGTTGCGTGGTGGTGCCGGGGCTTGTCAACACGCACCACCATATGTTTCAGTCGCTCACGCGGGCCGTGCCAGCGGCGCAAAATGCCGAGCTGTTTGGCTGGCTGAAAGCGCTGTACCCGATATGGGCCAAGCTAACGCCTGAGATGGTAAATGTGTCGACCCAAATCGCCATGGCCGAGCTGCTTCTGTCTGGCTGCACGACCTCGTCAGACCACCTTTACATCTACCCCAACGGCGTGCGGCTGGACGACAGTATTGACGCAGCGCGGCAGATTGGCATGCGCTTTCATGCCACGCGCGGAGCCATGAGCGTCGGCGAGAGCGCGGGCGGCCTGCCGCCAGACAACCTGGTTGAAAACGAGGCCGCCATCCTCACCGATACCCAGCGGCTGATTGAGCGTTATGACGACAAGGGACGCTACGGCATGCTGCGGGTGGCGGCTGCCCCTTGCTCGCCTTTCAGTGTCAGCACCACCTTGATGCGCGAATCCGCTGCGCTGGCCCGGTCATTGGGCGCTCGCATGCACACGCATCTGGCTGAAAACGACCACGATGTGGCCTACAGCCTGGAAAAATTCGGCATGACACCCGCGCAGTATGCCGAATCACTGGGCTGGCTGGGGGACGATGTGTGGCATGCCCACTGCGTCAAACTCGATGCACATGGCATGGGGCGTTTTGCCGCGACCGGCACAGGCGTGGCGCATTGCCCATGCAGCAACATGCGCCTGGCGTCTGGCATTGCGCCCATACGCCGCATGCTGGACTCGGGTGTTGCGGTAGGCCTGGGCGTTGATGGCAGTGCCAGCAACGATGCCGCGCACATGCTGAACGAAGCGCGGCAAGCCATGTTGCTGGCGCGGGTAGGCCGCTCGATTGAACCCTTTGGCTGCGACGCTGGCCCGCGCGAGATGGGCGCGCTTGACGCGCTGCACATGGCGACACGCGGCGGTGCAAAAGTGCTGGGTCGCAACGACATTGGCATGATCGCGCCCGGCATGGCAGCCGATGTGGCGATTTACGACACCCGCACGCTGGGCTTTGCAGGCGGCTCGGTGCACGACCCGATAGGCGCGCTGCTGTTTTGCGCCAGCGCCAATGCGGCCTACACCATTGTCAATGGCAAAGTTGTGGTTCGGCAGGGGCAACTGACCACGGTCGATTTGGGGCCGTTGATAGAGCGGCACAACCAGTTGGCGATGCAACTGGTTGATTTGTAAACGCCAATAAAAGCGCTTTAGCTCCCCGGATAAAAGGGCTTGCCAATCGATGTGGGCATGTTTACCCGTATCCACAGCGGGTTGCGTGATATCAACACCAGCACCACGATGGTGGCCAGGTACGGCAGCATGGTTAAAAACTGCGGCGGCACGCTGACCCCCACACCCTGCAAATGAAACTGCAACATCGTTACGCCGCCAAACAGGTAAGCACCCAACAGCACACGCGCAGGCCGCCAGGTGGCAAAGGTGGTCAGCGCAAGCGCAATCCAGCCTTTGCCGGCAATCATGCCTTCGACCCACAGCGGTGTGTAAATCACTGACACATAGGCACCGGCCAGCCCGCACAGCGCGCCGCCCGCCACCACAGCGGCCAGCCGGATGCGGCGCACCGGGTAGCCCAGCGCGTGGGCAGATTCCGGGCTTTCACCCACCGAGCGCAGCACCAGCCCGGCTCGGGTAGAGCCTAAAAACCAGATCAAGCCTGCGGCAATGCACACAGCGATGTAGACCATCGGGTGCTGCCTGAAAAACGCTACCCCCAAAAACGGGATGTCGCTTAAAAAAGGCAGCACATATTGCGTTTGTTCTGGCAGTTTTTCTTGTACATACTTGATGCCTAAAAAGGCCGAAAACCCGGCCCCAAACAAACTGAGCGCCAAGCCGGTGGCGTACTGATTGGTGTTCAGCCAGATCACCAGCACGCCAAAAACAGCCGCCAGCAGCGCCCCCGCCACCATGCCCGCTGCAAAGCCCAGCCAGGTGTTGCCGGTGTGCACAACTGTTGCAAAACCGGCAATGGCGGCGCACAGCATCATGCCTTCAGCGCCGAGGTTCACGACGCCGGCTTTTTCGTTGATGAGCAAGCCCAGCGCGGCGATGGCCAGCACCGTGCCCGCAGACAGCGTGGCCGCCAAAAGTAATGCCATTGAATCCATCAGTTTGCTCCTTTGGGTGTCATTACTACAGGCTTGATGAACCTGATGCGATAAGCCATCAGCGTGTCGCAAGCCAGCAGGTTAAACAGCAGCAAGCCCTGAAACACACCGGTCAGCGACTTGGGCAGGCCCAAGCGCGACTGCGCCAGCTCGCCGCCAATGTAGAACATGCTCATCAACAGCGCTGAAAACACCACGCCGACCGGGTGCAGCCGCCCGACAAACGCCACAATGATGGCTGCAAAACCGTAGCCCGCAGGCACATACGGCGTAAGCTGACCAATGGGCCCGGCGACTTCAAGCGCGCCCGCCAAACCAGCCGCACCACCCGACACCAGCAGCGCCACCCACAGCGCGCGACGTGATGAAAATCCCGCATACCGCGCCGCCGCCGGGGCCAGGCCGCTGACTTCCTGTTTAAAACCCGCATAGGTGCGAAACAAAAACAGCCACAGCGCCAGCACACCCAGCGCGGCCAGCACAATGCCGACGTTGACGCGCGAGCCTTCCATCAAACGCGGGATTTGCGTGACCGCTTCAAAGGTTTTGGTTTGCGGAAAGTTATAACCATTCGGGTCCTTCCACGGGCCAAACACCAGGTAGCTGAGCACCATGTCGGCAACATACACCAGCATCAAGCTCACCAAAATTTCGCTGGCATTAAACCGGTCACGCAGCAGCGCCGTGAGACCGCCCCAGACCATGCCGCCCAGCACCCCGGCCAGCAAAATCGCCGGAATGATCCACGGCCCGGTGTCCTTTTCAGCCAGCAGCGCCACACCGCCAGCGGCTACAGCCCCCATCACAAACTGGCCTTCAGCGCCAATGTTCCAAACGTTGGAGCGAAAGCACACCGACAACCCCAGCGCGATGATGAGCAGTGGCGTGGCCTTGACCATCAACTCACTCAGCGCATTGGCGGACTTGATGGGTTCCCAAAAAAAGACGCCCAGGCCCTTGACCGGGTCTTTGCCCAGCAGCATGAACAGCAGCACACCGATGACTACAGTCATCAGCAGCGCCAGGAGAGGCGAGGCGTAGGTCCAGAACTTTGACGGCGTGGGCCGGGCTTCAAGCTTGATCATGCTGCGCTCCCTACGGCGGGTATGTGGTTTTCCCACAGGCCGCTCATCCACTGGCCGACCAGCTCGGTGCTGGCCTGCGCGCGAGCCAGCGCGGGCGACAGCTGGCCCTTGGCCATCACATACAACTGGTCGCATATTTCAAACAACTCGTCCAGCTCTTCACTGACCACCAGCACGGCACAGCCCTGCTCTGCCAACTGGAGCAGTGCGCCGCGTATTTGCGCAGCTGCGCCCACATCTACGCCCCAGGTGGGCTGGCTGACGATCAACAGCCTGGGGCTGGCATCAATCTCGCGGCCCATGATGAATTTTTGCAAATTGCCGCCCGACAGCGACCGGGCCAGCGCCTGCGGACCACTGCATTTGACATTGAAGCGGGCAATGATTTGCTCGGCCTGACCTTGCAACACTTGACCATGGAGCCAACCACCTTTGCCAACCGCCTCATGGCGGCTGAGCAGCAGGTTGCGGCTGAGTGCCAATTGCGGTACAGCGCCGCGGCCCAGGCGTTCTTCAGGCACAAAATGCAAGCCCAAGGTACGGCGCTGCATGGGGCCTGAGTGACTCACATCCAAACCATTGAGCACCACGCTGCCCAGGTCGGACCGTGTGTCTTCACCCGACAGCGCATACAGCAATTCTTTTTGGCCATTACCTGACACACCCGCGATGCCGACCACTTCGCCCGCGCGCACTCGCAGGCTCACAGCCGCCAGGTCGATACCAAACTGCTCGGTGCTGCTCAAGCTCAATTGATTCACGTCCAGCACCAAGGCACCCATGGCGTTGTGACGGGGTGCCAGCGCAGGCGGCTCGCTGCCAATCATCAGGCGGCTGAGCGACGCGTTGGACTCTTGCGTCGG
>Ga0123339_10003402_pt1 | contig 10575 bp, 8 predicted proteins | sample lystaG_FD_89956 | JGI IMG/M metagenome (GOLD analysis project Ga0123339, IMG submission 89956) | Glacier valley bacterial and archeal communities from Borup Fiord, Nunavut, Canada, to study Microbial Dark Matter (Phase II) -... | ecosystem: Environmental > Aquatic > Freshwater > Ice > Glacier ... | reverse complement strand
GGCGGCGTCGCCGGCCGACGCGAGCTCGGCCTGACGGGCCCCCGTACGACGTGCCAGCTCGGCCGCCTCGTCGGAGTCCTCCGCCGGCGAGAGGATCAGCAGCTCGGGCAGGCGAATGGCGGCCGGGACGGCGTCCTGCTCGTCGGTGGCACGGCAGTCCGACAGGAGCACGACGACCTTGCGCTCAGCCCTGGCCGCCAGCAGCTGCTCGGCCGCGGCCGCGAGGGCACCGGCGAGCCCGGTGACCCCGTGTCCGCGCAGCCGCAGCACCCGGTCGACGGTCGTGGTCGCCGAGGTCGGCTCGCCCATGGCCTTGAGCACGACGGCGTCCCGCGCAAAGGCGATGACGGCGTGCTCGTCGCGGGCCCGGAGGGCACAGGCCGCCGCCGTGACCGCGGCGGTCGCGAGCCGGGCTCCTGACATCGACCCCGAGCGGTCGACCACGACGACCAGCGCCAGACCGGGACGGCCCCAGTCACGGGCGACGAGGTCGTCGAGCGAGGCCGGTCGCTTCTCGGCGCGAGCCTGCGCGATCGCGTCCATCGACCGGTCGAGGTCGAGGTCACCGCCCCGGGAGGCGGGCACCTCCCGAGGACGGGAGGTGCCGCGACGGGTGGAGAGGCCGGAGCGCACGCGGTCGAGCACGAGGAGAGGGGCGAGCCGACGAGCAGCCGCGCGGAGGGCCTCGTCAGTCGCGGTGGTGAGGTCGGCGAGCAGGACAAGGGTGCCGTCGGGGTCCTTCGCCATGGCGGTGTCGAGGGCCTCAGGGTCGAGCACGCCGACCTGGGGCGAGACCTCGGCGAAGGCCGGGTGCTGGGAGAGCTGAGCTCGCCCGGTGGTGCGCAGGTCGGGAGCACCGGCCTTGGGGTTCGGGCGTCGCGGTGGGCCCGCCGGGGGCGGGCTCAGGCTTCCCCCGAGCCACCACCTCTGCCGGGGTCCGAGGTGTCACCGTCGTCGACGGGGTCGGGTTGACGGCCGAAGTGCTCGACCCACAGCGCGGTGATGACGTCTTCGGCGGTACGGGTGCAGGCCTCGCCCAAGCGGATCCGCCCCGACAGCGCAACCAGGGCCGCATCGAGCCCGGCCTGCCAGTCGGTGGGTGCGACCCCACGGCGCCGGGCCAGCTCGCTGCTGATCCCGATGACGTCGATGGCCCCGCGCACCGACGAACCCACCCGGATGTCGGGGTGCGAGCGGGTCGCCCGCACGAGGCCCACGACCGCGGCCCGGTGCTCGGGTGGCACCTCGACACCGGACAGTGCCGTGATGTCGTGCTCGTCCTGCGCCGACTGATAGCCCATGACGATGCGGCACGTGCGGTCGTGCACGGCGCTCGAGATCCGGGCCGTGCCGACGGTGTCGTAGGGGTTCATCGCGGCCACCAGGCGGAAGCCGTGATGGGCCGCAACCCGCCCGAGCCGGGGCACATTCAGCTCGCGCTCCGACATGACCGTCAGCAGCACGTTGAGCGTCTCCTCCGGCACCCGGTTGAGCTCCTCGACATAGAGCAGCCCCCCGTCGCGCATGGCCTCCAGCAGGGGGCCGTCGACGAAGACCTCGGGCCGGTAGCCACGCTCGAGCACGAGGGCGGGGTCGAAGTGCCCGACCAGACGGGCCGGTGTCAGCTCAGCGTTGCCCTCGACGAGCACGAAGGTGCTCTCCCGGTCGGCGGCCACCCGACGCAGCAGCGTCGACTTACCGGTGCCCGGCGGGCCTTCGAGCACGACGTGGGCGCCGCTGGCGAGGGCTGCCTCGAGCAGCTCCACCTCGCGGCCCCGGCCGACCACCTGGCCGGCCGGGGTACGTATGGACGTGCGATCAGATATCGAGGTCACGCGTGCTCGTGCACCACGACCCCACGCACGTTCTTGCCGGCGAGCAGGTCGTCATACCCCTCCTGCACCTGGTCGAGCGTGTAGGTGCGCGTGATGATCTCGTCGAGCTTGAGGTCACCGCTCTGGTAGAGCGAAAGGATCCGCGGGATGTCGACCGTGGGGTTGCAGTCACCGAAGAGGCTGCCCTTGATGCTCTTGCGGTAGAGGGTGAGGATGGTGCCGGGCAGCTCGATGGTCTGCTCCATCATCTTGTTGAGACCCGTGAGCACGACCGTGCCGCCCTTGCCGACCGCGTGGAACCCGCCGGTGACGATCTCCGAGGTCATCAGACCCGGTGTGAGGATGGCCGAGTCGGCCATCTGCCCGCGGGTCATGTCGGTCAGCGCGGCCATGGCCTCGTCGGTGCTGGCGAAGGCGTGGGTCGCGCCGAGCTCCATCGCCTTCTCGCGCTTGTTCTCGAGCGGGTCGATGGCGATGACGTTCTTGGCCCCGGCGTAGCGCGCGCCCTGCACGGCGTTGATCCCGATGCCGCCGATGCCCACGACCAGGACGGTGTCACCGGCCCGGACGTTGGCGGTGTTGACCGCCGCTCCCCACCCGGTGGGCACACCGCACCCGACGAGGACGGCCTTCTCCAGCGGGAGGTCGTCGTCGACCTTGACCACGGAGGTCTGGTGGATGACGCCGTACTGGCTGAAGGTGCCGAGCATGCACATCGCGCCGTACTTGCCGCGGGGGCCGCTGATCGGGAACCGCTCGCCGGGCAGGTAGCCCTCGAGGATCGTCGCGCCCATGTCGCAGATCGACTGGCGGCCGGTCGCGCAGTAGCGGCAGGAGCCGCAGTTGGGGATGAAGGAGCAGACGACGTGGTCGCCCACCTTGACCCGGGTGACGCCGGGGCCGACCTCCTCGATGATGCCCGCGCCCTCGTGGCCGAGGACCATCGGCAGCCGCGCCTCGAGGTCGCCGTGGGCGACGTGGACGTCGCTGTGGCACAGGCCTGCGTGCGTGTAGCGGATGAGCACCTCACCGTCGCGCGGTCCGTCGAGGTCGAGCTCCTCGATCTCGATGGGCTTCCCTGCTTCGTAGACGACAGCTGCCTTGGTCTTCACGCGCGAGACTCCTTTGTCAGGCCGGGGAACCGAACGCACGCCCGGCTCCCTGAGCCTAGGAAATCGGCCAGCGCTAGGGACCCCCCATTCGGGCAGGTAGGGCCGTGAGCCCCACCCCGGCGGGATCCGTGGCGGACATGTCCTAGGCTGGACGGGCGCAGTGCGGCGTGACCACCTGACCACCGCCGCTCCCCCTCTGAGGCCCCTTTTGACCACCAAGTCGTACCCGGCACGCCCTGCCCCTGCCCGAAACCCTGTCGCCACCACCGGCGAGTCCTCGCCGCCCGACGTCGGCGGCGCGTTCACCCGGACCGGCCTGGGCCGCGACACCGTGGGGATCGGCCTGCTGCTGATCCTCGCCCTGCTCAACGCGGCCGGGCCGCTCTCCATCGACACGTACCTGTCGGCCTTCCCCCGCATGGCCCGCGACCTGGGCACCGGCCCGACCTCGATCCAGCTGACCCTCACCACCTTCATGCTGGGCATCGGCGCCGGCCACCTGGTCATCGGCGCCCTCTCCGACCGGTGGGGTCGGCGAGGGCCGCTGGTGCTGTCGCTCGTCGTCTTCACGGTGGCCGGGGCGCTGTGTGCCGTCGCTCCCTCCGTCACCGCCCTCATCGCCCTGCGCTTCGTCCAGGGCTTCGCTGGTTCGGCCGGCATGGTCATCGGCCGGGCCGTGGTGGCGGACTCGGTGCGCGGGCGGGCAGCCGTCCAGGCCTACAGCCTCCTGGCCATGGTGGGGGCCCTCGCCCCCGTCGTCGCGCCGGTGCTCGGCGCTGCCCTGCTGCCGGTGCTCGGGTGGCGCGGGCTCTTCTGGTGCCTCGTCGGGGTGGGGGCGCTCATGGTCCTCGCCGTGGTGCTCGGCGTGCAGGAGACCCTGCCTGCGCACCGCCGCACCCAGGGCGGACTTACCGAGACCGGACGCGTGGCCCGGGAGGTGCTCTCGTCCCGCAGCTTCCGCGGCTACACCGGGGCCGTGGTGCTGGCCTTCGGCGTCCTCTTCGCCTACGTCTCCGCCTCGCCGTTCGTCGTCCAGGACGTCCTCGGGCTCACGCCCGGCCAGTATGCCGCAGACTTCGCCGTCAACTCGACCGCGCTGGTGATCATGGGCGGCCTCAACGCCCGCCTCGTCCTTCGTGTCAGGCCGGTGCGGCTGTTGGCCGTCGGCCTGGTCGGCCTCGGTGTCGCCGCGGTGGCTCTGCTCGCTCTCGCGGCCACGGGGGCGACGACGACCTGGGCAGTGCTCCCGCTGCTGTTCGTCGTGATGGCAGCGACCGCGATGGTCTTCGCCAACGGGGTCGGGCTGGCGATGGACAGCGTCACGAGCGGCCTGGGCACCGCCTCGGCCGTCATCGGGGCGGCGCAGTTCGGCGTGGGCGCGCTCGTCTCGCCGCTCGTGGGCCTGGGCGGGGAGCACACCGCCGTGCCCATGGCGGTCGTGATGTCGGTCTGCGCCGCCGGCGCGCTGCTCAGCCTGCGAGCGGCGCGGTCAGCTCGAGGTTGATGTCGTCGGGATCCTGGATCGACAGGATCGCGAGCCCGGCGTCGGCGAGCTCGATGATCTCGCCGTGCACGATGTCGGTGCCGTGGAGGGCCTCGTGGGCGGCGCCCAGGGCCTCGCGTGACTCGACCATGAAGCTGACGTGGTCAAGGCCGGTCCGGTTGGGGTCGAAGCCGTCGCCACCGACAGGCCGCAGGCCGAAGAGCGTGCCCTGCGGCATCAGGTAGACGACCCCGCCGTAGAACTTCTCGGGCGCGCCCTCGACGCCCGGCTCGCTGCCGTGCTCGCGCGCGTCGATCGCCACGGGCAAGCCGAAGAGGTTGTCGTAGAACGCCTTCGAGCGCTCGATGTCGGTGACGGTGATGCGCACGTGGGCGTAGGCGGTGCTGGTGACGAGCGACATGCTCGGGTCCTCCCGGTTGGTGGAACGGCTGATGGAGCGGCGGGGACAAGGTGGTCGTGCGGTGGCTCAGGCCTTCTTGGCCGGCCGGGGGAAGAAGAAGCTCGTGCGGGCCATGTACTCCCGATACCCGGGGCGCTTCGACATCTCGCGCTCGAGGTACCTGCCCCCACTGCCGAAGACGAGGAAGTACGACATGACGACGGGCGACAGCATGGAGAGCACTCCCGGCCAGGCGCTGGCCGAGACGGCGAACAAGCCCCACCACGTCGCGGAGTCGCCGAAGTAGTTCGGGTGCCGCGTCCACCCCCACAGGCCGCGGTCCATGACCTTGCCCTTGTTGGAGGAGTCGGCCTTGAACGCCGCGAGCTGGGCATCGCCGATCGCCTCGAACGCCACCCCGACGACCCACAGGATGATTCCCAGGACCACAGCCCATGCCGCGCCGGCGCCCGCGGCGGCGGAGACCTGCAACGGCAGCGAGACGAACCACACGAGGAAGCCCTGCAGGGCGTAGACCTTGAGGATGACGGCGAAGGTGCTCTTTCCCTCCTTCATCCTGGCGTAGCGAGGGTCCTCGGGCTTGCCCCTGTTCTTGCGGCCGATGTGCCAGGCGAGGCGCCCGCCCCACACCGCGACGAGCAGGAGCAGCAGCACGCGGCGCCACCCCGTGCCCTGACCGGCGAGGGCGCTGACGAGGGCGACGGCGACGAACGCCAGACCCCAGGTGGTGTCGACGACGCTCACCTTGCCGACCCTGGCCCCGACGAGCCCGGTGATCGTCATGACGACGGCGACGGCGAGGACCGACAGCCCGCTGACGAGGAGGAAGTTGCCGAACGAGAAGTCCATGAACCCAGTGTCTCAGTCGTCCTGGATGCGCGTGGATGTACTAGGACCAGGTGGAGGGGCGTACCCACGGGAGGTCGTTGTGGCCTCGTGAGTCGTTCCTCACGGCGAGGATCTGGTCGACTCCCATGCGCCCGTCACGGAACGCCGCCAGACTGCCGACCAGGTAGAGGCGCCACACGCGCGCGACCTCCTCGCCCACCAGGGAGACCGCCCTGTCCCAGTTGCCCTCGAAGGTGTCGTGCCAGGCTGCGATGGTGCGGACGTAGTGCTCGCGCATCATGTGGACGTCGCGCACCTCCAGCCCGCCGCGCTCGAAGAAGTCGACGGTCTCGCCGATGGGACGCATCGTCATGTCGGGCGCGATGAACGACTCGATGAAGGGACCGCCGCCGGGGTGGCGCCCACGCCGCGACATCTGCTGGACGAGCACACGACCGCCGTCGACCACGTTGCGCCGCAGCACCTCGACGTAGGTCGCGTAGTTCTTCTCACCGACGTGCTCACCCATCTCGAGGGAGGCGATCGCGCCGAAGTCGCCGTCGCGCACATCGCGGTAGTCCTGCAGCCGGATCTCGACCCTGTCCTCCAGTCCGCGCTCGCGGATCCTGTTGTCGATGAAGGCCTTCTGCTCCTTGGCGATGGTCACCCCGGTGACCTGTGCGCCGAAGTGCTCCGCGGCATACAGGCTGAGCGAGCCCCAGCCGCAGCCGACGTCGAGGAAGCGCATGCCGGGCTCGAGCCCGACCTTGCGGCAGACCAGGTCGAGCTTGTCGCGTTGCGCGTCCTGCACCCCGTACGACGAGTCGTCAGAGGTCCAGTAGCCGCTGGAGTAGGCCATGTGTGGGTCGAGGACCAAGGAGTAGAAGTCGTTGCTGAGGTCGTAGTGGTGGTGGATGGCCTGCCGGTCGCGCCGGGCCGAGTGCAACCGACCGGAGATCCTGGCCTGGCTGCGCGGGGCCGGCAGCGGGGCGCCGAGGGCGCCGACCTCTTTGGCGGTGCGCACGGCGGCGGCGATGAGCGCGGGGGTCGAACGGGTGCCGGAGAGCCCACGCCGGGTGGCGACCTCCCGGAGGTGGGTGAGAGCGGCACCGAGGTCGCCCTCGACGTCGAGCTCGCCCGTGACGTACGCCTGGGAGACCCCGAGCTCGCCCGGGTGCCAGAGCAGGCGACGCAGGGCGTCGGGCGAACGCAGGACCACGTGCGGGGCGTCCTCCGGCCCGGCCGTCGAGCCGTCCCACCCGGTCAGGTGCACCGGCAGGTCGCCCCCCGCGACTGGCACGAGGGCCCGGGCGAGAAGCGCGGCCACGCCGCCCGTGGGGGTGGCCCGGCTCGATAGGGGGACGACGTGAGTCTGGTGGTCGAGAATCGTCATGGCGGGTCAGGCCTTCGCGACAGGAGCGGTCGGTCGCTCGAGGAGAAGCTGCTGCACGTCGATGTACCCGCTGAGGAAGCCGCCACGCGAGTACTCGAGGTAGAAGTGCCACATCCGGCGGAAGACGTCGTCGAAGCCGAGGCCGGTGACGCGCTCCGCGTGCTCCTGGAACTTCTGGTCCCACAGGCGCAGGGTGTGGGCGTAGTGCTGGCCCATCGTGAGCCGGTCGGTGACCCGCAGGCTCGTGTGGTCGCGCGTGAGGTCGACGATGGCCTTGGTCGAGGGCAGGAAACCACCCGGGAAGATGTACTTGTGGATCCACGTGTAGGTCGTGGTGGTCGCGAGCATCCGGTCATGCGGCATGGTGATGGCCTGGATGGCCACCTTCCCCCCGGGAGCCAGCAGACGGTCGACCGTCTCGAAGTAGGTCTGCCAGTACTGGTGGCCGACGGCCTCGATCATCTCGACGGAGACGATGGCGTCGTACTCACCGTCGACCGCGCGATAGTCGAGCAGGTCGATCTGCACCTGGGCGGCGAAGCCCGCCTCCGCGACGCGAGTGCCGGCCAGAGCCTGCTGCTCACTCGAGAGGGTGACGCTGCGCACGGTCGCCCCCCGCGCGGCAGCGCGTATGCAGAGCTCGCCCCAGCCGGTGCCGATCTCGAGCACCCGCGAGCCCCGGGTGACTCCCGCGAGGTCGAGCAGGCGGTCGATCTTGCGCTCCTGGGCGGCGGCGAGGTCGTCCCAGACCGGCATGGTGTCGGGACGGTCGGCGACCACGGCGTGTTCGGTGCCCTCAGACGCGATGTCGTCCCGTGGTGAGTCGAACAGGGCCGACGAGTAGGTCATCGTCGAATCTAGGAAGGTCTCGAAGAGGTCGTTCGACAGGTCGTAGTGGCGCGAGATGTTGGAGCGGGTGTTGGCCTCGCTGTTCTTCTCGCTGCGGGGCTGATGAGCGACGTAGAAGGCGCGCAGCCGCTGCAAGGGTTCAGGGACGAGACTGCCCATCTCCTCGGCGAGGACCGCGAGGAAGCCTCCGAGGTCGGGCGACTCCCAGTCTCCGGCCATGTAGGACTCGCCGAAGCCGATGAGGCCACCGGCACCGACCCGGGCGTAGAAGCTGTCCTGGCGCAGCAGCTGCATGGTGGGCGCGGTCGGGTCGTGCCCCGCACCCCCGAAGGTGGAGCCGTCGGGCAGCTCGACCCGGATCGGGAAGCGACCTGCGATGCGCTTGAAGAGCTGGGCCGCGATGCGTGCGTGGACCCGGCGCTTGAGAGGGCTGGGCGGCGCGAGCAGATCGGGCCAAGCCGCGGGGTCGATCGACGGGGTTCGGGGAATCGGGACGACGGTGGTCACTGGACTGCCTCCTGACGGTGGGGCGGGCGGGGTCGCACCGGGAGTCGGCGCAACCACAGGACGATGCCGTGGGCCTTGATCTTGGCCATCACGGTGAGGGGTTCGAGGGGGCGGGTCAGGGAGACCCGCAGGAGCCGGGCGGTGGTGAGGTCATGGGCCCGGCCGGACATCACGGCGACGAACGGTGGTCGCCCCTGGCGCTGGAGGACCACGCTGGTGCGCAGTCGCTCGTCGGGCTCGGGCACGACGAGGTCGTAGTGGCCGTCGACGTCGTTGAAGGGGCTGACGTAGAGGGCCTTGTCGGTGCGGGCACGGCCCTGCTCGTCGGTGCGCACGAGGTAGGCGTGACGGTCGCCGTAGGTGTTCTGCACCTCGACGACGACGCACTCGAGCCCTCCGTCGGTGCGATGGCACCAGTAGAGCGAGATCGGGTTGAAGACGTAGCCCCCAACCCGGGCCTGGGCCAACATGACGATGCGGCCGCCCTGCAGGTCGACGTCCTCGGTGGCGAGGAACGCGTCCACCTTCTGTCGCAGGCTGCCCGGGGCGTCGCGCTCGAGGTGGTCGCGGGCCTCGAAGGACGCGAGCCGGGTGAGCCGACCGAGCTCGGGGAGCGCGTCGAGGTCGACCAGCCAGGTGTAGCTGCGCAGGGTGAAGTCGTGTCGCACCGGCTCGCGACGCACGTGGCGCACGGTCGTCGCGTACAGGCGGGGGGTCGCCGGACCGCCGACCCGCGCTGGCGGGGCCTCCCGTGCCGTCGTCGCGGTGCTCATGCCGGGGCCGGCGCGAGCTCGTCGCGCATGCCGTCATCCGCTACGGGGTCGGCCACCCTCGTGCGCGGGCGGTCCCACGAGCCGCCCAGGTGCATCGCGGCCGTGAGGCCGGACAGGGCACCGTCCTCGTGGAAGCCCCAGCCGTGATACGCCCCGGCGAAGGCGATGCGCGTGGTGTTGATCGTGGGCAGGCGCCGCTGGGCCGCGATCGACTCCGGCGTGTAGAGCGGGTGCTCGTAGTGCATGGTGTCGATGACGGTGCTCGGGTCGACGAGGTCCTGACCCCCGAGGGTGACGATGAACCGACGGTCGGTGACCATCGGCCCGGTCTCGTCCAGACGCTGCAGCCGGGTCATGTCGTAAGACACGAGTACGCGGCCGCTCTCGGTGCCCGCCGGGCGCCGCAGGTAGTTCCACGAGGCTCGGGCGCCGGGGCTGCGGGGGAGGACCGACTCGTCGGTGTGCAGCTGGGCGACGTTGGCGCTGTAAGGCATCGCCGTGAGGACGTCGTGCTGGTCGCCGGTGGGCTGGGCGAGCATGCCCAGCGCAGCCGCAGGGTGCGTGGCGATGACCACCGCGTCCACGGTGATGGAGCCGGTCGCGGTCTCGAGCACGACGCCGTCAGGCGTCTCGCGCACCGAGGTCACGGGGGACGACGTGCGGATCTCGTCGACGCCGGAGGCGACCTTCTCGACGTAGCGGGCGGAGCCACCCACCACGGTGCGCCAGGTGGGCGAACCGTAGACGGTGAGCATTCCGTGGTGGTCGAGGAAGCTGAAGAGGTACCGCGCCGGGTAGAGGAGGGACACGGCCGGGTCGCACGACCAGACGGCGGCGACGACCGGCTCGAGGAAGTTGGTGCGGAAGTAGCCGGTGAAACCGACTCGTAGGGCGAAGTCCCCGAGGGTCTCGTCGGCGTCGTTGGTCACCTCGGGCTGGGCGAGGACCTTGCTGGCCTCGCGGTGGAACTTCTTCACCTCGAGCAACATCCGCAGGTACGACGGATTGACCATGTTGCGGGCGGTCGGAAACAGGCCCTTGGCCCTGCGGGCCCCGGCGTACTCCAGATGGGCCTCGTCGTTGCGGACCGACATGCTCATGTCAGAGTCCTGGGTGGCGACCCCCAGCTCGGCGAACAGGCGCAGGAGGGTGGGGTATGTGCGGTCGTTGTGCACGATGAAGCCGGTGTCGACGTGCACGACCCGGTCGCCGAGGTCGACCTCGTGGGTGTCGGCGTGGCCGCCGAGCCGGCTGTCGGCCTCCAGGAGGACGACGTGCGACTCGCGGGCCAGCACATGGGCGGCGACGAGGCCGGCGACTCCGCTGCCGATGACGGCAATGCGGCGCGGGCTGCTGTCGGGGGCGGGCATCTGC
>Ga0123339_10003390_pt1 | contig 10593 bp, 12 predicted proteins | sample lystaG_FD_89956 | JGI IMG/M metagenome (GOLD analysis project Ga0123339, IMG submission 89956) | Glacier valley bacterial and archeal communities from Borup Fiord, Nunavut, Canada, to study Microbial Dark Matter (Phase II) -... | ecosystem: Environmental > Aquatic > Freshwater > Ice > Glacier ... | reverse complement strand
CTGGGTCTTTTTGAACTGCGCGAACGTCTTCTTCGACGCGCCCGTCCGATAGACGCTCCTCCACGCGGAGCCCCACCCACGCCAGCCCATCCACGCCATGAGCGCGACGGTGACCGCCGGAATCAAGACGGCCGAACCGTACGTCGTCACTTTTGCGAAAACGGTCGCTTTCGGTCCGATACCGTATACGGCGGAACGGATCACCGAGTCGGTCACAAGCCAGAGCGGCAAAATGATCGCACCTGCCCACACGCCGTAAGCCGGTCCCCACACCGGTGCCATGAAAAACGCCCCCCAATGAAATTTCGGGAGAACCGGGGTTTCCTCATTTTTATCCATTATCTGCGCGCCCTGCATCGCAACGACTTCATGGCCGTTCTCGCACTTGGCTTTTTTCGTACGTCGCACAAGTTTGTTGCAGATGATGCAGTAGCCGATCGTGTCTTCGGGATGGATTGCGACCGATCCCTGTTTTATCTTGCTCACGTATGCTCCTCAACTAAGATGCCGCCCACTCCGACAATTTTCAATTTAAGCGAATACCCACCCGATTGCCAGCGCGATGAACACGGCCGGCAGCATATTTGCCACGGGGAGGCGTTTGATTCCGAGGATGTTGAAACCTATGGCGACGATGAGGACTCCTCCGATCGCCTCGATTTCCAAAATCGCGACCGCGGGGATCACGTTGCCGGCGAAAAACGCGAGAAGCGCGATGAGCCCCTGCAAGACGAACACGGGGACGACGGAGAACGCTACGCCGATTCCCAGTGTGGAGGCGAGGAATATCGAGGTGACGCCGTCGAGAACCGACTTGAGATAGAGTGTCGCGGGATTTCCGAGACCGTCTTGGATGGCGCCCAGGATCGCCATGGCCCCCACGACGTAGATCAACGACGATGTGACGAATCCTTTGACCATATTTTGACCGTCGTCATGCCTGCCGAGCCGCAAGGAGGATGTCTTCGACCGCAGCAGAAGTCCGAATCGCTTCAGCCGCGTTTCGATGCGCCACCACTCGCCGAGCATCGCGCCCACCACAAGTGATCCGACCAAAATTATGGAGGCATATCTCCCGAGGAAGTCTTTTCGCGCGCCGAGTTCGGAAAGCGCGTTCAGCGCTCCGGAAAGCCCGATCACCATGATGGCGAGTCCGATGGCCTTCTCCGCGTTCAGGCGAACTCTGGTCGGAATCTTCTTGCCGACCGTCAAGCCCAGGAAAGTTCCTGCGAGAATCGCGCAGACATTGGCGATCGTTCCGATACCCGGCATTCATTCACCATCCTCATCGAGCCAAAGCCCCTCGAGTTCACGCGTTATGCCACGCGCGTCCCGTATCGGCTCCTGCCCCTCGATAATATCAGTATGCATTGTATTCTTCTTGACCGTTCTGTGGGCGACCGGCTCATCGAAAAGCACGCTCGTCGCCAAAAATCTCACATGGCGTCCTATGTCCTGTGAGATGCGCGCGCGCAACCGCATGTCGTCAGTGACGACCGTGACGTTTTTGCCCGCTTGGGTGCACCGCGCGACGATATCGGTGTCGGCATCCGGCGCATACACGATTTTCACCGCGCCCCGCTGCTCGCTCACCGACTGCCATTGGTCCCGGGCATCGAAGACGACCGTATACCTGCCGACTCCCAGCACGCGCGTTCCGGCGCTTCCGATGCGTGCGACGAGCATCTCACGCTGGTTCTCTTTCGAGTATCGCGCCATCTCCTCATCACGCATGGTCGCGTTATAGCCGTCTATGAAGAACTGCATCGATTCTTTATTCATATGCTATCGCGTCGCGGACCGACACCAGGCTCGCCCTCCATGCTGGCAGCAACGATCCGAGCACGGAGATGATCCAGACCGCGACCAGCCACACCACGACACCCGACCAGCTGTATCTATACGCGAGCGGCATGCCGAGCGCCGATTCGAGCGCCTTCATCAACCACCACGAGAGCGGATAGGAAACGAGCGCGCCTCCGAACCACGCCAGTGTGCCGACCACCAGTCCCTGCGTGATGAAGATGCCGAAGATCGATTTGTGGCTCGCTCCGATGGAACGCATCACGCCGATCTCCCGTGTCGATTCTATAACCGTCAACGTCATCGAGCCCGACAGCCCGATCACCCCGACCAGCGCGAGCGCCGAGGCCATGATGATCAAAAACGTGACGAGGATACCGAGCTGCCCCTTCGTCGTATCGAGCTGTTTCACCTGCGTCTGCACAGACGATGTCGCAAACCCGCTTCTATCGAGGCGCCGCTCGAGATCTTTTCCCATGCGGCTCTGCGTCGCAGCAACGACGCCGGACCCGGCTTTGACCACGACGCGCGTAGCCGAACCCTCGACTCCCATCGCTTTGGCCAGATCGTCACGATCCATGAACATATAGGGACCCATCAGCGAGCCGGTGGCGATGCCGACGACGGTCCGTTTGAGCACGACACCGTTTACCTCGATGTAGACCGTGGATCCGGGCGTGAGATAGGGCTCGTCGTTGAAGAGCTCGGTGTTGAGAACGACTCCTTTTTCGCCCGGCTCGAGCGCGCGCCCCAGCGAATACTGGAAATCGAGGACCTTCGTGTCTGCCGGTACGCCGAGGGTGAAATAGGATTCGTTCGCGCTCCCGTCGGGCCGATCGATGACCGTGCGGCCGTCGAGCCACGTTTCCGCATAGGTGACGCCGTCGACTTTTTTCGCAGCCGTTTCAAGTGAGGATTGCGGCGCGGCCGTGGAAAGGCTGAGCATGGCATCGTAGTTCCACCACGAACCGACGTTGTCGACCGATTGCATGAGCGAAGCGCGCGCGGAGAACACCGCCATGACCACTGCGCTCGCGAGTATCAGTGTGGCAAGCGTCAGCGCTAGACGCCCCTTGTGTGCGAACGTCGAGCGTAGCGCCAACGCCGTCGGGCGGGGCAGTCCGTGGATCCTTGCAAGAAGCCGGTCGATAAGACCGTGCCCGTAGTTGTCCCACAGCGCATCAGGATTGAACGCCTCGACGATCGGACGCTTGACTCCCGCGATGATGGGAACGGCAGCCGCCAGTACGGGTACGAGCGTGCCGATACCGACCAGTACCACCATCACCCACGTGGGATAGCTGCCGTCGTAGACATGGAAATTCAGGACATTCGCGGCATATTGTATGAACTTGTGCCCGAACAGCACACCGAAAGGCGTACCGACCGCCACGCCGAGCACACCGTACATGAAGACGAGTCCGACATACATGCGGGCGATCTGCCATCGCCGGCCGCCGATCGCCTTCATGATGCCGAGCTGTCGAGTCTGCTGCACGAGGATTGCGCTCGTCGTCGTGACGACGAGGAACCCCGAAAGAGCGAGCGCCATCAACGCCATCGCCAGCAAAAGCACCGATACGGCCTTGAAGATGTCTCCGAAGAAGTGAGAACCGGGGATCGGCACGCTCATGCGTTCGACCGTTATGCCGGCCGGGAGCATCACCTCGTCACGGATCTTCGCGCCGATGCGCGCCGCCTCCACGCGTTTAAGGCTCGAATCGACGTCGATGAGGATGTCGTTGAACTCCTCGGGCTCGGAAAGGCTTGTCAGCGTATCCATGGAGACATAGCCGGTGACTTGCCGGTAGAACCGCGAGGGAATCGAGTTGAGATCATGGGCGAACCCAGCGATGCGAAGCTTTGCCGTACCGCTTCGAGTCTCAACCTCCACCGTGTCGCCGACTTTGTACGAGTACACGGCGGTGGCTCCGCCCTCGATGACGATCTCGCCTCTCTTGGGGGGCCAGTGGCTCGAATCGGTGTTGAGGATACGGCCCGGTTTTGAATTGAAGTCGGATAACGCATCCACCTCGAGCGTTTCCCACTCGCCCGTATCGGCGACGGCATCGGCATTCGCCGGTGATTGGCGGATCCTCCCCGTCACGATACGTCGGCCGGTGGCACGAACGACATCCGTGCGCTTCTTGACCTTGTCGACGACGCTTTGACCGACATCGCTCGTCCGCATGTCTATCGACGCGCGATCGCTTGCGGCATAATCACGCGCGAACTCGCGAAGCAGGACTTGGCGGGCCCCCAGAATGGCGCCCGTGGCGAAAATGCCCACCGCAATCGAAAGGACGACGAGCGCGGTACGGGAGCGGTTGCTCGTCAAATCACGGAAGACTTTTTTCCAACGGACGGAGATCACGTGCTACCGCCTGACATCGTGGAGGATAAGCCCGTCGACGACGTTGAGCGTCCGCGTCACTTTGGCGGCCAGATCGTTATCATGTGTGACCATGACGATCGTCTTTCCGTTTGCCACCAGCCGCTCGAAAAGCTCGAAGACGGAATCGGCGGTTTTCGAGTCGAGGTTGCCCGTCGGTTCGTCGGCGACGATAAGAGGAGGATCGTTGGCAAGTGCGCGGGCGATCGCCACCCGCTGCTGCTGCCCTCCGGACAAAGCAGCCGGCATTTTGTGCGCCTGATCGGCCATTTCGACTTGCTCAAGGTAGTGCATGGCGTGATCGATGCGCTCGTCGTTGCGATACATATTACAGAAGTCCATGGGAAGCATGACGTTCTCGACGACGGTGAGCGTCGGTAGAAGCTGGAAAAACTGGAATACCACCCCGACTGCTTTGCCGCGCCAAACAGCGAGCTGGTTCTCATTGAATGTGTGGATGGGAGCACCTTCGACGAATATCTCGCCGCTCGTCGGATGGTCGATACCGGTGATCATATTGATAAGCGTCGTCTTGCCCGAGCCCGATTTGCCGATAAGCCCTATGAACTCTCCGGGAGAAACTTCCAGATCGACCCCGCGTAACGCGGTAAAGGGAATCTCACCTTTATCGTAGGTTTTTGTGACATTATTCAGCTGGATGAGTAAATCCGCCATCTTGAACCCCAAAAAATAACAGGACGTGGACACGTGTTCCATGATACCCCAGTACACGAGGTTTACGTTTACCGCACACACGAAAAAAGCCCGCCTCTCGGGCGGACTTTTGCAATTCTGATAAGGGGGCGTTTGTCAATTAGAGGGGGGAGGTATCAACAAACGCCCCGAAAGAAGACTATCACGTTGGAAAAACCGATGGAACAGATTCCTCCACATATAACAATTTCTCCACATACATTTTATGCTTCGAATTCCCCGAGAGCCTTCTGGTAGCCTTCCTTGTGCTCGTTCTCGAATTTCCCGACCATGCGGAAATAGCTCGCCAGTTCGAGGTACCCTTCTTGCTCTGCGGTTTCCGCGAATTCCGCGTACATCGTATCGTGCTCGTACGCCTCGCCCTTCGCGGCCGCCTCGAGATTTTCTCTCGTGCTTCCGTACTCGCCCGTATAAACGAGATGGGAAAGCGCATGGGCGGTCTCCTCGGGAATCGGACGCTTGAACGAATCCACCACCGACTGGGGCATTCCTTCATCGACGGCGATCTGACGGAACAGCAGATAGCGCCGATTAGCCTGCGACTCCCCGGCGAAGGCGGCCTTCAGATTCTCAAGGGTCTTGGTCCCTTTCAAATCCGGCGGGACATATTCGCCGAACGCCTTTTGCCCGGCTCCGCACACAGGGCACCTCTCCGGGGCGAAATTCACGTGCAGATATCCGCAGACTTGGCAACGATACACTTTCATGAAATATCTCCTTCGCTGGTTATTGTGGGTCGACGACTTCCTCGAACGCCGATGCGGGCGCGCCGCATACAGGACAGACTTCGGGAGGAGTGTCCCCCTCGTGCGCATAACCGCACACGGTGCATACGAATTTCTTCATTTCTTTTCTCCCTTCGAACATGACCGGCAAATGCCTTCGAACTGTACTGCCACTGAGGTGACACGGACACCGTTTCGCTCTTCCATCTCTGAAATCACTTTGAGCTTTTCGCCGGGCAACGAGACATCGACCAAGTCGCCACAGCGGATACAGCGTAGGTGTCCGTGCAACTCAATTTCAGGATCAAAGTGTGCCTTACCACTTGAATCTACCTTTCGAACCAAACCTATTTCGACCAACTCGTTGAGCGTCTTATAGATCGTCGAAGTCGAAACGCCGTACATTCTACCTTGTACCCGTTTCGCCATCTGTTCCGCGGTCGGATGAGTAGTGTTTCCGACAAGTTCCTCCACCACGGCCAAGCGCTGGGGCGTTATCCTCATATTGCGAGCCCTCAGTGCTTCAAGCGCCGAATCGAGCGTGATCATGTCGGTTCCTCACTATTATCCTTTCGGTCCTTCTATTCGACCTATATCGCTTATTAAAAATGATTCTTTGTTAGGAACAATTATCAATTTACGACGTCAATTGATATCTGTCAAGTGACATTTGAATTATCTGTCAAACGGAAATGACCCTGTGCTTACCCGCGACCGTTGCGCTTTCGCGCCGGTCTGCTTTCCTTGCGATTCCACACCTGTTCGTCGCGCATTCGGGCCAGATCGTCCAACTCGCTCACAAGTGTGAGATAGCGTTCTACCCGTGTCGCGGCGATGGACCCTTCCGCAACGCCGGCACGCACGGCGCAGCCCGGCTCGCCTGCGTGGCTGCAATCGGCGAATTTACAACGTGCGGCCGCCTCGGCGATTTCGGGAAACGCCAAGTCCAGTCCTCTGTCGCCGCGCCACAGGGCAATGGAGCGCATCCCGGGGGTATCGATGAGAACGCCTCCGTTCGGGATCTCGACGATCTCGCGTGCCACGGTGGTGTGCCTCCCCTTGTCGTCGACCTCGCGCACTTCGCCGGTTTCTTGCATCTCGAAACCCACGAGCCTGTTGGCGAGCGTGGATTTCCCCACGCCCGAGGCACCGACCATGGCCGAGGTCATCCCCGGCTTTATGAGACTTTTGACTTCGTCGACACCGACGGCGGTCACCGCACTTTCCACGATGACGCGCGCGCCCGCACTGACCGATCGAGCCAATGCGATCTGCCCACCAAGCACTTGGTCGTTCTCGATGAGATCGACTTTGGTCAGCACGATGACGGGAGTGGCGCCGCTTTCGAAGGCGATCACCAGCTCGCGTTCAAGACGAGCGATATTGACTCCCGGTCCGGAGAGCGCCTGGACGAGGAACACCACGTCGACGTTGGCGATAACGACCTGCTCGTTGGCGATATCTGCGGGATCCTTGCGCGTGAACGTTCCGCGACGAGGCAGGATCGCTTCGATGATGGGCATCTCATGATTTGCGGGCGACACGAGCGCCACCCAATCGCCAACGGCTGCGCGAGAAGCGGCATCGCGTTTACCGGCTTTTAAAAGATGGTTCGAGGGCTCGACTCGGCCGGTCCCCCGCCTGCTAACTGCAAGCGGCAAGCCACGGTCGACGCGGACGATACGCGCTAAAAACGAATCGGGGATGGCGAGGGAATCGAACAGTTCAAGTGTTTTATCATCACAACCGAGGTGGTCGAAGTGATACTTCGACTCGCCCTCGTCGTGTTCATATCGATGTGTGTCTGTCATAGAACCCAATCATACTATAATGAACTCAAAAGAAACCGTTAAGGAGTGGTCTTATGGGTACTGGAAAACGTCTGCTCGGCCCTCTCGAAAGAATCTTTCCCATGCCTTGCGTGCTGGTCGCAAGCGGTCCGTTGGATAATCCGGGCATTTTCACCGCCGCCTGGGTCAACGTCGTCTCAAGCACTCCTCCCACCATCGCCATCGGCATTCGTGAAAGCCGCAAAACGCTCGAACACATCGAACGGACCGGGTGCTTCTCCCTCAACGTTCCCACCACCGAGATGGCCGATGCCGTCGACTATCTCGGCACCGTTTCGGGAAAGACCTCGGAGAACAAACTCGCCTCGACGCACCTCACCGTATCCGAGGGTGAGAACCTGATGATGCCGATTATCGACGAGTGCCCCTACAATGTGGAATGCATCGTGAGCGAGACCGCCTACGTGGGCGCCTACCACGTCATCTTGGCTGAGATCGTCCAAACGCATGCGGAGGAGGCGGTGCTCATCGCCGAGGACTCCGATGTCATCGATATCGACGCGCTCGATCCGCTCATCTATATCGCGGGAGCACGCGAGTACCGCGGAATCGGGCCACGCGTGGGAGATGCGTATTCGATCGGCAAGACGTACCGCCGCTAAACTGCATATGGGAGCCGCCGCCTGTGCCGCGATCAGCGGCTAGAGCGATTGCAGCACGCCCTGCCCCAGACCACGCCACAGGTAGAGTGAGGCGCAGGTGCGATACGGCATCCAATCCTGCGAGATCGCATCGATCATAGCTTTGGGGGCGGTGCTTTCGAGGCCCTTGAGCGCGCAGACGCTACGGCGCAGACCGCCGTCGTCGAGGGCGAACACGTCACCTCGGGCGAGTGCGAAAATCAAGAACATCTCAGCGGTCCAGCGACCGATTCCTTTCACTTGGACCAATTGCTCAATGATTTCCTCATCGTCGAGGGCGGCGAGTCGCTCGAAATCGATGATGCCCGTCACCACGCAGCGGCTCAAATCCTTGATGTAGAGTGCTTTACGTTCGGAAAACCCACACGCCCGCATCGCCTCGACGTCCAGAGCCTCGACGACTTCGGCCGTCACCGCATGCTCACACAGCAGATCGAAGCGCGCCCAGATGCTTCGCGCAGCTGCCATGGAAATCTGCTGATCGCATATGGCGCGGGCAAGCGAAAAGAATCCATCGGCCTCGATGTCGACGCGCACTTCGCCGACCGACTCGATCAGGCGCGCCATGTCTTCATCGGCATCGGCGAGAAAGCGTGACTCCACACTCTCGGGATAGAAGATGAGTGTCGAATTGGGATTTGTGTAAGTTGGGCGAACCATAATGGGCTAATGCTACCATAGAGCCATGCGAATCGGATTGTTCTCAGATACATACACACCGGAGATAAACGGCGTGGTCTCCTCGATGCTCATGTTGCGGGAGGGACTCGAGGCACGCGGACACGAGGTCTGGGTTTTCGCACCGACCAATCCGCTCGACGACGAGATCGACGATCATATCATCCGTATCTCAAGCCTTCCGTTGGTGGTATTACCGGAACGCCGCGTCGCAACGCCGTTGGAACTCGGAATAATGCGCAAGATTCGCTCGTTCAATCTCGATATCATCCACACGCAGACCGAGTTCGGCGTAGGCTCATACGGTTTTCGCGCCGCGCACCGGTATCATATCCCCCATGTCCATACCTACCATACGGCCTGGGAGGAATACACCCACTACGTGACACGCGGCATGTTCGACGGAACCGCGAAAAACGCCGTGCGGATCTACACGAAAGTGATGTGCGATCGATGCACGCGTATCGTCGCCCCCACCGTCAAAACGGAAGAATTGTTGCTCGGCTACAAAGTCGCGACGCCTATCGATGTGGTTCCGACAGGCGTCGATCTGGCGCGGTTCTCCCCGACCGGTATAAGTGCTGCCTCACATACCGGTGGAAGCGAGGCGTTGGCCGAACTCGAACGGCGGCTCGGCACCGATCGCTTCAAGCACACCATACTGTCTTTGGGGCGCATCGCTACGGAGAAGTCGGTCGTCGGACTGTTCGATTTGATGACGCCTTATCTCAAAGCCCACCCCGACACCTGTTTTCTCATAGTCGGTGACGGCCCGTCGCGTAGTGACCTCGAACACATGGCGAAAAAGCGTGGCCTCGCCGATCAGTCCATCTTTACCGGCGAGCTTCCGTGGGATCAGATTCCGAACTATTATCGAATCGCCGATGTACTCGTCGGCAATTCGCACAGCGAGACGCAAGGGCTCACCTTCATCGAGGCGATCGCCTCAGGCGTGCCGCTGGTCGTTCGCTACAACACCTGTTTCGATGGAATTTTGGAAGACGGGGTGTCCGGCACGCTGTTCACGAAAAACGGCGAATTCGAACCGGCGCTCCATGCAATCCTGACCGACCGCGAATTGCGTGCCGAGCGTATCGAAGCAGGCATCGAAGCGGCAGCAGCCGTATCGAAGGACCGGTTCGTCGAAGCTATCGAGGCCGTCTATGAAAAGACTAGGCCTTGATCTCAGCGGTACCGACCCTGAAGAACTGGATGAGGAACCCCACGGCGGCGGCGATGAGCGCCGATCCCAGGCCGACGTAAAACATCGCGATCCAACGCTCCGGCATAAGCTTGAAACTGCGCACGGTTATCCCGAGCGTGATCATAAACACCATGATCCCATATGATTTGACATCGAAGAATTTAAACACCCATACCCGGTGCTCTTTATAGTCCATGATCCGGTCAGTGTGCTTCTTGACCATGCGACCGAAAATGAAAAAGAAGAACAGGCAGAACACGACAACGGCGATGACGACGTTGATCACATGCCAGATACCATGCGAGGCCTGCACCCCTATGCGCAAAATGTTCACACCGGCGATCATCCATACGATGCCGGCAATCAATATCAGATAGTTCTTTTTAACCTTCAAAAAATGCACCTTTCTTCATATCAATTCTGCCCCGAAAAGCGCGGCTTCATAAGAATAACAGAAGGTGCCGCCGTTAACCCTGGCTTTCGAAGTTCCTTCTCACGCGTTGTTTCGCATGCCAAGTGACAGCGCTGCCGCGGTCGTAAGTTCTTCGATACGTGCCGCCGTGAGATGCCGTGTCTCCATCACGAT
>Ga0123339_10003389_pt1 | contig 10601 bp, 12 predicted proteins | sample lystaG_FD_89956 | JGI IMG/M metagenome (GOLD analysis project Ga0123339, IMG submission 89956) | Glacier valley bacterial and archeal communities from Borup Fiord, Nunavut, Canada, to study Microbial Dark Matter (Phase II) -... | ecosystem: Environmental > Aquatic > Freshwater > Ice > Glacier ... | reverse complement strand
GGCGCCAACACAGCCCTGGATCCTGTAGCGTAATATTATAAGAATTTAATACATAAGAGGCCCGCCCGTTGCCTGAACTATCAGGCAACGGGCCTAATTGTATAAGGAATAGGGTAATGACGCAGCGGTTGAAGAAGGTGAATGCCATGAAAAAGATAAAAATCAACAAATTCAGAGCTAAAAAAGGACAGTCCGTTGTAGAGGCGGCTCTGGTTATTCCGTTGTTCATTTTGATTCTTTGTGGAATCCTTGATTTTGGATGGATTCTCTCTAATCAGCTGAAAATTGACAATTGTGCCCGGGAAGGTGCGCGATATGCCTCTATCCAAAGCAGTGCTGCCAATCTGAAGACGCTTGTTGCGGCTAGGGTTGATGCAGTATCCGGTCTTGATTCAGCTGCGGACATTGATGTCACTGTAACTTTATCGGGAAGCGACGTATCTGTTCTGGTCACGAGAGATCTGAAAGTACTGACTCCGCTGGCTGGAATTTTTGTGAAAGATCAGACAGTGCATCTTGAGTCGGTAACCGTTATGCGGATAGGATAGTGGGTGGGTGTATGAAAAAATCTATTTTCAATAAGGGCAAAAGGGGGAATATCTCCGTAATAGCTGCTGTATCATTCGCAGTGGTCCTTGTGTTGTGCGGCCTTGTCATTGATATTGGATCAGCGTACAGGCAGGCAGCCGTTCTCCAGACCGCAGCCGATTCTTCCTCTATTGCAGCATCAAGCCTTCTTCCGGTATCGATATTGAATGTAAGCAAAATCACTGCGGTTAAAGCCAGGGCACGGGAATATGCGCTCAAAAACGGAGTGGATTCCGGCGAGATTGAAGACATTACGCTTGGTGGAGTGATCAGCGGATATTACACAACAGTCGAGGTATCCTTAAACCGTGAGGTTGATTATATGTTCGGCAGAATTGCCGGTATTGACGGAACAGTAATTAGCAAGGAATCAAAAGCTCAGGTACAAAGTGTTAAGTCATCAACAGAAATGGTCCCGCTGGGGATCGAAAAATCAAGTCTTGCTAATGCCGTACTGATGAACAATGCACAGAACGTCGTCGTCAAATATGGAGCAGGTGACAGTACAACTGGATGGTTTGGTGCTATTGACTTAGATGGAGTTAAAGGCGGAGGTGCCAAGGATTATGCAACGTGGCTGGCCTATGGGTATGACGGTGTAATAAATACAGGTGACTTTCTTTTTATGGAAAACGGTAATATGGCCGGCCCAACACAAACCGCATTTACCATTAGATACAATCAATGTACTCATTTTTCTGGTCAGGGCGGCTGTACAGTAGATCATTTTGACCCTGACTGCCCTCGTGTTGTCTATCTGATTGTATATGAACAAATATCTACTAGTTCTTTAAAAGTTGTTGGATTTTCACCGTTTGTCCTTGTGGGTACAAACAAAGATGCAGAGATAATTGCATCACATGTGAATGTTCAGACAAGTGAGGGCACAACTGTCCCGGTTGATGCGGTTAACATTAACTTCGGGCTATTTAAGAGTCGACTGATTGCATGATAACAATAAAGCGGTCACGGGAAAAGACATCCATTTGAAGCCTTGTGTAAACAAGGAAGTGTTGCATAACAGGAAGGGACAGCTGTGAAAAAGATATATATCCTTTCATTAATAATGGCAATTATCGTCGGTATATCCGTCTATCTATATGCCAATTCGCTGCAGGAAAAAATGCAGAATACGGTGATTCCAACCGGACAGGTTGTTGTGGCTATTACAAGTATACCGGCGAACACAATGATAACCAGTGACATGGTAGCTGTTGTCGAGATGCCGGAAGGCGGAATGAACCCGCTCTCTGCTGTGAAGTTAAGTGATGTCGTCGGACTCATTACACAGTATCCGCTGGCCCCGCAGGAACAAATTCTTACATTCCGTCTCAGGGAACAGGGTAAGGAGGGCGGCGGTTCTTTGTCTTATATAGTAGAAGAAGGCCAGCGGGCGATCTCGGTCGGCGTAGATTCAGTAACGGGCATCTCGGGGTACATTGCAAAAGGCGATCATGTGGATGTTGTCGCAACCATGATCCAGAAAGTAAATGAAGAGAGCGTTACGATATCTTCGATGCTGGTTGAAGACATTTTGGTTCTTGAGATAGGTGAAAAGCAGATAGCCTCATCTGATTCAACTACTGCGACGTATGCAACTGTTACCTTATCCGCAACCCCTGAACAGATACTTAAGATTAACTACGCAGTCAATAACGGCAAAATCATACTTGTTCTTCGATCTGTACTTGATCACGAGGAAGTAAATCCTGATACTTTCGCACTGAATGTCCCGGCTGATTCTGCACTTACTGATACAGCTAATACTGATTTGACCCAAACCTCTGAATCTTCGGAGATTGTACCGGAAACAACTGCCGCATCAGAAACAGCGACGGTAGGACCATGAAAGAAGTAGGTGCGGATTATGCCAAGATATAAAGTGCTTGCCATTGTGGAACATGAGGAAATGCGACTTGAACTGCGCACGCGCATGGCACAGATGGAGAATATTGCACTCATTGGTTTTGCGGCGATTGATGCTGATATTATGACCAAAATTAAAGGATATGCGCCTCATGTGGTGCTTCTGGTACAGGAGACGGGTGACAGCGGCATTCTGGAGATAGCACAGCAGATTTACCAGGGATTTCCAGGCTGTGCCCTTGTTCTTCTGACACGAAGTACGGATATCCAGCTTTTGAAGAGTGCAATGCAGGCAGGCATTCGTGAGGTTATTGATTTTCAAGGTATTGATAGTCTCGAAGACACTTTGATACAGGCTGCCCTTCTCGAACGCGGCCGCTCTGTTGAGACCGGATCAGATCCCAGGGTCATAGCCGTTTGCGGCGGAAGAGGCGGTTCCGGTAAAACTACGGTAGCTGTCAATCTTGCCGTTGCTTTTGCACTGGCCGGTCGGCGTACGGCGCTGATTGACCTGTGTCTGAACTTCGGGGATGCAGCTATGCTTCTGAATATCAGCGCCAAGGATACAATCTCGGAACTGGTGCAGGAGAAAAGCTCATTTACGATTGATGACATTAAGAGCTTCTGTATGCAGCATAAGAGCGGAGTCAGCGTTTTGTGTGCTCCGGGGAGCCCTGCGAGTGCGGAATATGTAACAAGCAAGCATGTAGAATCCCTGATCAACCAGATGCGCCCTTATTATGATTTTCTTGTTCTGGATCTGCCCTGCGACTTAAGTGACACTACCCTGACTACTTTTGATAATGCTGATGATATTCTCCTGGTTGGAAGAAAAGATATTTCTAATCTGCGGGCCTGCAAACAGGTCATGGAAGTGCTTACGACTCTTCAGCAGCATGAAAAAGCCCAGTTTCTTCTGAATGCAGACCATAAATCAGTAATAACCAGGAAAGATTTTGAGAAAATTCTGGATATCCCGGTAAGTTATGTACTTCCGGAAGATACTAAGACGGCAAGGATATGTCTGGAGCGCGGTACTCCTTTTGTACTGGAAATGCCCAGATCACCGATTGCCAAAGAAATGAAGCGTATAGCCAAGTCCTGGATTGACAGGAATAACCGGAGGGATGTCACATGAGTCTCTTAAAGCGAATGGAACAACAGCGCGGAGATGTAAACACGTCGCAAAGTGCTGCAAATCCCGCACCCAGAACATCTGGCACGGATGTATACGCCCGTGTTAAAGAGCGTGTCCGCAATCAGACAATTACGGCTCTTAACGAAGAAAAAAATACAGATGAACAGGTGGTCCGAGAGAAACTCGATGAAATTCTTGCCCTTGAGGGAGCGGAAATTCCGCGTCCTGAGAGAAGCCGGATTGCAAATGAACTGTATGACGACATTATGGGCTATGGACCTCTGGAGCCGCTTCTGTCAGATCCGTCCATTACGGAAATCATGGTCAACGGATCTCAGCAGGTTTTTGTCGAAAAAGGAGGCCGGATCTGTGCGGCCGAGATAAATTTCAGGGACCAGGAACATGTACTTACGATTATTGACCGGATTGTCTCATCTATCGGACGGCATGTTGATGAAGCAAGCCCGATGGTCGACGCCAGACTTAAGGATGGATCACGTGTTAATGTCATTCTTCCTCCGTTGTCTCTGGTTGGACCTGTGATTACAATCCGTAAATTCTCCAAGAAGCCGTTTACAGCAGGAAATCTTGTAGAATTTGGATCCCTTTCCAACAAGATGGTCAGTTTTCTGGAAGCCTGCGTAAAAGGTCGCTTGAATATTATTGTATCAGGAGGAACTGGAAGTGGTAAAACAACACTTCTCAATGTTCTCTCAGGATTCATTCCCAGCGATGAACGTATCATAACGATTGAAGACGCGGCAGAAGTACAGCTCACCCAGGAACATGTTGTCACCCTTGAGAGCAGGCCGGCCAACACAGAAGGCAGAGGACAGGTGAGCATCCGTGATCTTGTCAGAAATGCTCTCCGTATGCGTCCTGACCGTATTATTGTCGGTGAGGTACGATCAAGCGAAGCGCTCGACATGCTTCAGGCGATGAATACCGGTCATGACGGATCTCTGACCACAACACATGCCAATACCCCGCGGGATACGATCTCAAGACTTGAAACGATGGTCATGATGGCCGGTATGGAGTTGCCGCTTATTGCCATCCGAAGCCAGATAGTCTCTGCCGTGGACATTATTGTTCAGCAGTCCCGTTTCCGCGACGGCTCCCGCCGGATAACCAACATCACGGAACTAACCGGTATTGAGGGCGATGTCGTCAGTATGCAGGATATTTTTGTATATGAGACGCAGGGGCAGATGGACAGCCAGGGTCATTTTATCGGCAAGTTCAAAAGCACGGGTATCCGCCCGCAGTGCCTCGAAAAAATCCGTAATAATGGTATTGCCATTCATGAAGAATGGTTCTCCTGAATAGAATGGAAGGGAGATGAATTAGGATGACATTGATTTTGGCGATTTCTGCAGGACTTCTGGCTTTTCTGGTTTTAGCGATCTTACTTACTTTTTCCATGCAGGAAAGAATAAACCTTGATGCCCGTCTGGCTGGCATGGGCGGTGAAACCGTTGACAGCGGTCCTGTTAAAATCAAGAAAAAGCGCACAGCCCGCGCACCTGTTTCACGAGCTTTCGCCAATGAACTGTCTAATGCCGGTATAAAGATGCGTCCGGAGGAATTTCTGACTGGTTGGTTTTGTGCCGCACTCCTTCCTTCCGGTATCCTGATCTTTATGGGAGCTCACATTGTCTCAGCCATTGCCCTTTCCCTTGCGGGGTTTATCATACCGCCTGTAATGGTCATGAAACGCAAGAAAAAGCGCATGCTTCTTTTTGAAAACCAACTGGGCGAAGCACTGATCCTTATTGGAAACTGCCTTCGGTCCGGACTTACTTTTCAGCAGGCTATGGCTAATATAGCCAGTGAAATGCAGGATCCTATCGCACATGAATTTGCACGTGCCGTGAAAGAAATACAGTTGGGCAGCAGCGTCGACATTGCCCTTGAAAACATGACACTCAGAGTAAACAGCACCGATCTTCTCCTTACCGTATCGGCCGTTCAGATCCAGCGTCAGGTAGGCGGAAACCTTCTTGAGATCCTCGAAAACATTGCGGTTACAATTAAGGACCGCATCAAAATAAAGGCTGACATCCGGGTTATGACGGCTACCGGCCGCAGCAGCGGCGCAATTGTCGGTCTGATACCGGTCGCGATCGGCGGCATGCTCATGCTGATCAATCCGTCATACATCATGACATTTTTTGATACCAGAATGGGTATTGGCCTGTTGATTTTTGCAGGGGTTATGGAATTCGCCGGATTTATGGTGATTCGAAAAGTCGTCGACATCAAGTATTAAGGAGGGCTTTGATTATGACAATTCTTGTAGTTAGTTCAGCGATACTCGCGCTTATGCTCACCTTGATCCTTTTTCAGAATGTCATCAGACGTGAAAAGGTCAAACATCAGCAAATCGAGTGGCTTCAGGGCAGATCACCTGAGTGGGACGAGGAACTTTCAAAAAGTTTCTGGGAGCGGGTTCTTTTGCCGGTCTGGAATAGAGTGGTAAGAAACTTTTCAAAACTGTCAAAAAGCCGTAAATCCAACCGTGGCCGTAATAAATCAAGCAATGTACGGCTTGAAAACGATCTGCGTCTTGCCGGATTTCGTATGCAGCCAAGTGAATTTGTATTCCTGAGAATACTTGCAACAGCGGGATTACTGCTTTTTGGCATTGCTGTGGCCGTCATACTGACTTCGGATTCAGCCATTCAATTTCTAATCATTCTCGTGTTCATGACAGCGGCCGTCGCTTCCCCCGCATTTTTTCTTCGATTCAAAATTAACAAGCGTCAGCTGGCCATCCAAAACCAGATGCCTAATATTATGGATGTTCTGAGCGTCAGTATTGAAGCAGGTCTTGGATTTGATGCAGCACTGCTGAAAGTAATCGATCATTTTGACGGGCCTCTAGTTGATGAACTGGCACTCGTCTATCGGGAAATCCAGATGGGCCTGCCACGGCGTGATGCGTTGACTGCGCTTTCCGGGCGAAGCAGAGTAACCGAGCTTCAGACTTTTGCATCAGCTGTTATACAGTCCGAACAATTCGGAACTCCAATCAAAAATGTCCTCAGAAACCAGGCTATGCAGATCCGGGTCAACCGCCGGCAGATGGCGCAGGAAAAAGGAATGAAAGCACCAATCAGGATGATGCTTCCCATGGTCCTTTTCATATTCCCGGTTATTTTTATCATACTTTTAGGACCAACCGTAATTCAGGCTATTGGCCAGTTCAACTGACAGCGAGGTATAGAAAGTGAAGATTTATTGCCGGGACAAAATGATCTGGAGCAGGATAGTTCCTGCAGCGACATTTCTCACCCGTATGAAGGGCCTTTTAGGACGAAAATCACTTGATCCGGATGAAGGGCTTCTCATATCACCGTGCAGGCAGGTACATGGTTTTCATATGAGATTTCCGCTGGATATTTTGTTCCTGGACAGGCAATTCAAAGTACTTAAAGTGATTTGCCTCAATCCCGGGCAGATCAGCCCGGTCGTCAAAAATGCATATTATGTACTGGAGGTAACAGCCGGACAGGCAGAAGCATTCAGTATTTCAGAAGATGATCAATTGAGTACAAAATGAGAGTAAAATAAGGATACATACAGCTATATAAGAAGGAGGAGAATGAGATGGAAAAAAAGGATTCATTTGTAGAAGAGATAAGAGGTAATGTTGATAATAAAGATATCCTGACCAGACACTTTGGGTTTTATAAAGCAAAAGAAGTAGACCGTTTTGCATCTCAGATGCAGGACCGTATCCGTAACATGGAGACTGTTTATCAGGAACGCTTCGATGATCAGCGGATGAGCCTTCTGGCTGTTACCCGCGATCGTGACGAACTGATAAAACGCATTCATAAGATGGAGCAGGAAATGGTCACTCCGGAAAGCTGGGAGGCCTCTATCACCGAGCAGGGAATGATCTGTGTGGCCGCCGACAAATATAAAGAAGCCCTGGAAAACGCTGCAGCTCTTTCTGAGGAAAAGATCAGTCTTGCCGCTGAAAATGAACAGCTAACCGAAAAAAATACACAGCTTATGGCACATGAGGAGCAGACAGAGCAGCTTCGTCAGCAGATCATGGAACTTCAAGTGCAGATTCAGAGACAATCTGAAGAAGTAAATCTGGCAAAAACGGACAATCAGGTACTTCTCATTAAGAATCAGCAGGGACAGGACTCAGTCAGGCAGCTGCGCGAAGAGATAAGGAATACGCAGAAAGAAAGCATTGTTCGCCTTCAGTATAAAGAATTGCAGTGCCGGCAGATCGTTGACCGCTGCGAAGGCGTCCTGCACGGGCATCAGAAACTCCTCCAGCAGCTTCAGCAAAGCTTTACTTCATCGACAGATACAATTGAAGAACTTTGTGAAAATATCTTTCCTGCCAAGGATACTGATGGAAATGATATGGATGACAAACATGATGGATTTCCCTTCGGCAAAAGAAACGACAGACCTACCATACGGATCTCGTGATTATCGGAATTGAAAAGCACTGATTAAGAGTGCATATGTTAACAGGGCATCTTTTCCGGCGTCGGTCAGTGCAAAGCACTTGTCCGGCGCTTTTTCAAACCAACCGTAATAATTCGCGTTCAAAATGGCAGTCGTCTTCTTGGGATGCGCGCCGAGTTCCCGCATCGCTTTGGATGAAAGCGGTCCGTGTGTATCAAGAAGAAAAACCAGATACAGCGCCGTCTCGCGGTAAGCGGTAAGAAGCGGAACACCGCGGGTTCCCCCGGTATTTAAGTCGAGGCTGCGATTTTCAAACTCCTTGCTAAGCGACATTCTCTTTTTGGCTGAAATGCGCAGCTCACTGACCTGCTGCGGAGCAAGTGCTTCCTCAACCGTGTGAAGCGTATTGATTTTACCGACCAGGAGAAGTCCAAGTCCGAGACGCTTAAGAACGGTCAATTTAGAACGCCAATTCTTATCCTCTTTGAAAGAAGGCGGCTTTGGAATACACACATACACAGCATCAGCATATCTTTGGCGTTCAACAGCCTGTTCCAATAGATCAAAGGAGAGGTGGCGCTTCATTTCTACGATAATAAGGTAATCCGCTCTTTTGGCTGCCAGATCGCACTTGTTGATTTCGGCGCGCACCTCGAATCCGCAGCCGGTCAAGTAAGCCTTAAGCGGCTCATACAGATCCTTTTCATAACGGATTTCGTCCATAACTGATTACCCCTGTCCCGCAGACTAAAATTGAAACGGTCTTGCTGTAAAATAAGGAAGTTTCTATGGATAAAAAAGCTTCCATATAAAATGATGGATCTTCCTATAAAGGGTTCATTTTCACAAATTATGATACCACACTTTTTCAAGGTGACGCCGGTCTGGTTCAAGGTGCCTTGATCAGGTTAAAAGGTGACTCCTGATCAAGCCGATTGAACGCCTGTAAGCACGGAGTCGATGTTTTTCATTGCGTATGCCAGTACAATGTGTTACAACTCTATTTAATACTATAATCGTCAGAAATGTTCGGATATGAGGAATATGAATGAAAACGGGGGGAGAGGATACACATGAAGATGTTTCGGATAACACTTGATAATGAATTTGAAGCGGATACATATACTGCAATTCTTGAAGATGCCCAAATTCCGCATATATTGGTCAGTCATTACAGTTCAGCCTACGACGGGTTGTTTCAGATGACAATGGGTTGGGGGCACATAGAAATTTCTGAGGAATATATAGAAAAAGCAGAGGAGCTCATAAAGAATTTTAAAGAATCCCTTTAATTTTCTGCGGATAGAGAGCGTCATATTAATATGAACTTGGGTTATGAAAACTGGAAGAAAAAAATAGTCCTTTTTTTGACGAGCCAATTTATATCCATGTTTGGCTCATCGCTTGTGCAGTTTGCAATCATCTGGCATATAACGCTTACGACTAAGTCAGGTTCGGCCATGACGGTCGCCATGATGTTTTCCTTTCTGCCGCAGATTCTGATTACACCTTTTGCCGGAGTATGGGCGGACAGGTATAACCGCAAGATATTAATTGTCTTATCAGATTCTCTAGTGGCAGTAAGTACTCTTATTCTCGCCCTGTTCTATATTTCAGGGTTTCAATCCATTATCCTAATCTATGTTGTACTGGGAATTCGTTCTTTTGGAACGGGGGTACAGTCTCCGTCGGTGAGTGCCCTGCTTCCTCAAATTGTACCTAAAGATCAACTGGCAAGGATTAATGGCGTGTATGGAAGCGTCGTTGCGGTTATGTCTCTTATTGCGCCGGCGGCCAGCGGAATTATCCTGTCTGTGATGTCTATAGAAGCGACCTTTTTTATTGATGTATTTACAGCCATTGTCGGCATATCCCTCATGCTTTCCCTTAAAGTAAGACTTCACGAGCGCGCTCTTCAGCCATTGCTCAGTTCACACTGGCAGGATTTCAGAGACGGGCTCACTTATGTAAGAAACCATCGGATTGTTATGAGTCTCATTATCTTCTTTGGATTCTTTATGTTCTTTGTTACGCCCGCAGCTTTGTTGAGCCCGCTTTTAGTAGCCCGTTCGTACGGAAGCGATGTATGGCGATTGACGGCAAGTGAGATGGCCTTCAGCGCAGGTATGGTAATCGGCGGCCTACTGGTAGCGTTCTGGTCGGGATTCAGACGACGCTATCTTACCATCGCCTGGTGTTCAATCGGATTTGGTATTTTCAGCATAGGATTAGGCGCGGCATCCTCTTTCTGGCTGTTTTTGGGATTTGTCTTTGTGATGGGAATCCTGCTGCCGTACTTCAATTCCAATACAATGGTCATTTTGCAGGAGCGAGTGGAAGAGGCGTATCAGGGCAGGGTATTTGCCCTTGTCAACATCGTCACGGGGAGCGCCATGCCGCTGGGCATGCTGGTTTTTGGTCCGATATCAGATTGGGTTTCAATTGAATGGCTCATGATAGCCACCGGTATCATAATCATTATTATCGGAATAGCTGCGTACTTCTCAAAGGGGCTGCGGCTTAGTCATGAGGAATTGTAATATGCAAAATCCCTCATAACCCCTAATTT
>Ga0123339_10003382_pt1 | contig 10610 bp, 9 predicted proteins | sample lystaG_FD_89956 | JGI IMG/M metagenome (GOLD analysis project Ga0123339, IMG submission 89956) | Glacier valley bacterial and archeal communities from Borup Fiord, Nunavut, Canada, to study Microbial Dark Matter (Phase II) -... | ecosystem: Environmental > Aquatic > Freshwater > Ice > Glacier ... | reverse complement strand
GTCGTACAAACTCTTCACACTGTTTTTGGGTCAGGACACGAATACGGCTGGATATAGGCTTATAACTGTCAGGGTTCTCGTGTACCCCAGCCTTAGAACGATTTGCACTCATTTTTCCACCTCCCGACAAACGAATTGTCTCTTGAGTTTAGTATATCATACATACCTTTACCTCTCTATTTCCGGTCAGTTTTCAGAGCGAGAATATCTTATAACTATTTGCACGCTTGAAAAATACGATCTATCTCTGTGTCTCTCGAAGCTTGATGAGAGGGAGTCGGCGGAGAGGGTTGCTTTCAATTCCGGAAAATGAACGAGAAAATGGGACTGCCTCATCACATTGGACTTACTTCAGGTTGACTTTAGACGCTCGACTGTGCTAGAATATGCCTACCGTAGGAAAGTGAGGAATGAACAGGCAGTGCCGCTGAAGAAAGATAACAAAACAAGTGTGATCGTTGGCAACGCAACCCATGAAGGCGACACCGGTTCGCCGGAAGTGCAGGTCGCCCTGCTGACTGCGCGTATCTCCCAGTTGACGGAGCATCTGCGCGAACACAAACATGACCACCATTCGCGTCGTGGGCTCTTCCTGATGGTCGGCCGCCGCAAACGCATTCTGACGTACCTCAGCAACACAGACATCGGTCGCTACCGTATTCTCGTTGGCAAACTGAGCATCCGCAGCAAGATTTAGTTTTTTCTCTTCTGCATTTATGTTTCGCCGTATCCTGACATACGGCTCCGAACCAGATTTTATGGTTTCCGTGTCAGTCTATATGTTTACCGGCGGCAGCAATTTCATGCCGCAACCGACAGTCGGCAGCCACTATGGCAATGCAGAGTCGCTGAGGGAAACAGGGTTCAGGGCAAGCGGATGCAGCACACAGAGAGTAACAGTCTTGTCAGACGTACTCTCGAAAGCGGCGTCCATTTACCCTGACCCCTCGCCTTCACCGACAGTTTCCTGCCCGCCCGCGGACAGCCGACTGCTTTTATCACGCTATCGGCAGGATCACGCCCCTCGTTCGCCTGAATGCTTCGCAGTTTATGAAGCGTTCCCCGCTTCCCGCATCTCGTTTACGTCTACAACCGCGCAGACGCGCTGACCAAGACGCATCGTGACCTTTAGCAGGAAGGGACGGCAGCGTCCCGCGTCCTCCTCCCCGATACTCTTTATCGGCAGATTTCTTGACTGCACACTCTCTGCGGAGAGGACCGGTTACGAAACACTACAGGAGAATATTTTGTCCCACATTGTCGAACGTGAACTTGCCGGACGCACCCTTCGCCTCGAAGTAGGCAGGATCGCCCGTCAAGCCAATGGTTCGGTGCTGCTCACTTCCGGCGATACCGTCGTGATGGCAACCGCCGTCATGAGCCGTGAACCCCGCACCGGCATGGAATTCTTTCCGCTTACCTGCGATTACGAAGAGCGCAAATATACCGTCGGTAAAATCCCCGGCGGCTTCGTCAAACGCGGCGGACGCCCCTCCGAAAAAGCCGTTCTCACCTCCCGTCTGATCGACCGCCCGCTGCGCCCGCTCTTCCCTGATGGCATGAGAAACGACGTTCAGGTGATTGCGATGCCGCTCTCGGTCGACCTCGATAACCTGCCGGATATGTTCGCGATCGTCGCCGCCTCTACCGCCCTGACCGTGTCCAATATTCCCTTCGATGGTCCCGTCGGCGCAGTGCGCATCGGGCGCATCGAAGGCGAAATCGTGGTCAATCCCTCGATCACACAGCTCGACGCATCCGACATGGACCTGATCGTCGCAGGAACCAAAAACGCGGTTCTGATGATCGAAGCCGGAACGAAATTCGTCAACGAAACCGACCTGCTCAATGCAATCGACGCAGCCCATGAGATCATCAAGCAACAGTGCGCGATGCAGGAAGAGCTTGCCGCGCTCGTCGGCGTCACGAAAACCGAAGTTGCACTGCATCTGCCGAACAAAGAGATACTCACCGCCGTTCACGAGCGCATGGACGTCGAAATCCGCGCCACAATCCAGAATAAGGATAAAGCGGCGCGTGAGTCCGCAATCGACGACCTCAAAAAAGAGATCGTTGCGCGCCTGCTGCCCGACTTCCCCGACAGCAAAAGCGACATCTCCGAAGCCGCCGAAAAAGCTGTCAAACAGCAGATACGTGCGCTGATCATCGAAGACCGCATCCGTCCTGACGGACGCGGACTGACCGATATTCGCCCGATCACCTGCGAAATCGGCTTCCTCCCCCGCGTACACGGAACCGGTCTCTTCACGCGCGGGCAGACACAGGTACTGACTGCGCTGACGCTCGGCGCGATGAGCGAAGCGCAGGTCGTCGACAACCTCGAAGTGGATGAGAAGAAGCAGTATATGCACTACTACAACTTCCCGCCCTACTCCGTCGGTGAGGCCCGCCCGCTGCGCGGTCCCGGACGACGCGAAATCGGACACGGGGCACTCGCCGAACGCGCACTCGTGCCCGTCCTGCCGCCTGTCGATGATTTCCCCTATGCGATGCTGCTGCAGAGCGAGACGCTCGAAAGCAACGGCTCCTCCTCGATGGCGTCGGTCTGCGGATCGACACTCGCGCTGATGGACGCCGGAGTCAAAATCTCCGCGCCGGTTGCCGGTGTTGCGATGGGCTTGATGACGATGGGCGATAAGTACGCCGTACTCACCGATATCCAGGGCATGGAAGACTTCTCCGGAGACATGGACTTCAAAGTCGCCGGAACCGCGACCGGTATCACCGCGATCCAGCTGGACTGTAAAATCCAGGGGCTCGCCCGCGAAGTAATGGTCGAAGCGCTGGAGCAGGCACGGCAGGCACGCCTCTACATCCTGGATAAGATGGCGGAGACGATCGCCGAACCGCGCGCGCACCTGAGCAAATACGCGCCGTCGATCTTCACGATCGAGATCAACCCGGAACGCATCGGTGAGGTCATCGGCCCAGGCGGCAAGATGATCAAGAAGATCACCGCCGAAACCGGCGCACAGATCGACATTCAGCAGGACGGCAAAATCTTCATCGCTGCCGTCGATCAGGAGGCGGGCAGACGCGCCGCCGACTTCATCCTCAATATGGTCGCCGAAGTCGAAGTCGGACAGATATACACCGGCAAAGTGACCCGTATGATCGGTATGGGAGCTTTCGTCGAGATCATTCCAGGTAAAGACGGTCTCGTACACGTCAGTCACCTGAGCGATCCGGCGCCCCGCCGTCCCGAAGACGTCGTCAAAGTCGGCGATGAACTCAAAGTGCGCGTGATCGAAGTGGACGGACAGGGACGTGTCAACCTGTCCGCTATCAATCTCGATCAGCCCTTCGACGCCGGTATGACGAGGCGACCCGATGGGGATCGCGGCGGACGTCCCGGTGGCGGTGGACGCTTCGGCGGCGGTGGGGATCGTGATCGCGGCGGACGTCCTGGCGGCGGAGGCTTTGGCGGCGACAGAGATCGTGGACCGAGACCCGAAGCAGCGGCGGCTCCCGCCCCTGTCGAAGAAGACGACAGCGACGGAGTGCCGAAAGCGCGTTTCCGCCCGCGTCGTTAGTCCGTCAGAGTAATACTTTTACCTGAGCTTTCCCCAAAGCGACAATTGTGAATGTTCGAGGCGTGCAGCACCAACCCGTGTGCTGCACGCCTCTTCGCCATTCACGTGGAGCATATGTTCGCTTACAATTAGTCGATCTTCCAAAATTGGTGCGGAACGGCTAATTTTGACATTTAGAAGCAGGAATCTACTCCTGACAGCAAGAAAAACAATTACAATTCCTTCTTAACCTCACCGATATGGTTTTTGTTCTCTGGATCGCCTGGTGGATGGCAAAGACGAGCATTATAAAAAGCGGAACAATCCGTATGTATAGACTATCAACACAAGGTACGCCTGCGCAGATGTGGCGAGGAGCATCGCAAGATTGTCTGCCACAGAGGTGCGGCCTGGCGTCCTGGTACAGGAGCGGAAACCAAATGGATGCACTTAGAGCGGTGATTGCCGAAGATGAGCAGTTGACGCGAACGATCATTCGCGCACGGCTCGAAAAACTCGGACATACGGTTGTTGCAGAAGCAGGCGATGGCGCGCAGGCAATCGAAGCTGTACGATTGCACAAACCCGATGTCGTAATTATGGACATCAAAATGCCTGTGATGGATGGCATTGAGGCAGCCCGACAGATACTGAACGATACGCCCTGCGCGATACTGTTTCTAAGTTCTTTCAATGAGCAGGAACTTGTCGATCAGGCGAGCGATACCGGCGCGCTCGCGTATCTGATGAAACCTTTCCGAAAAGAAGACCTTGCGCCCGCACTCGGAATTGCTGTGCGTCGTTTCCGTCAGATTTCATCGCAATCGAAAGAGATCGACGAGCTGAAGGGTACGCTCGAAACGCGCAAACTGATCGAACGTGCCAAGGGAATTCTGATGGATCGGCATCGTATGAGCGAAGAGGAAGCCTTCAAACGCATCCACTTTCAGGCACGCAATCAGAACAAAAAAATGAAAGAGATCGCGCAGAGTATCATTACCGCTGCCGATCTGATTTAGCTATTCTGCACCCCGAAAATCATGGATTTCCGGGGTGTTTGCCTGTTTCCTGAAAAATAGGCATACACCATTCCCAACTCCCTCCTTCGTAAAGAGGAGAGAATTCATTCCCGCCAACTTTTACATCCTGCCTGACAGGGTGGATGAAGAGTTACCCATACTTACTCATTCGCAGGACAGTGATTTAGAGGAGATAACGAGCACTTTATGACATTTGACAGATTGATACTCGCCTCTGCGTCTCCTCGCCGTCGCGAATTGATCGCACTCTTCGGACTGCCCTACGAGATCGTTCCGAGTCGCTACGAAGAGCCTTCCGCGCCAGAGGGAACGATCGATCTGGCGGCATTCGTATCTGAGCTGGCAGTCAATAAAGCTGCCGAAGTCGCGGCGCGTACCGAGAATGGCATTGTGATTGGCGCAGATACGCTTGTCGCTATAGACGAGACGGATCCGCATTCATCTACTGATGGCAGTACGGGCAGACTGTTCGGCACTCCGCTCGGCAAACCAATTGATGCCGCAGACGCGTGTCGTATGCTGCGACTTCTGTCGGGACGTTCGCACAGTGTCTATACGGGTGTCGCTCTGATACGGGTGACGAATGGCGAGATCGATGAGCCGCTTGTCACAGCCGAGCGCACGGTTGTCCGCTTCCGTGCATTGACCGAGGCGATGATCGAAAAGTATGTCGCAACCGGTGAGCCGCTCGATAAGGCAGGAGCGTATGGTGCGCAGGGCTTCGCCGCTCCTTTCATCGAAAGCCATAACGGAGACTTTTTCAACGTCGTCGGTCTGCCGCTGTGTGCGCTCGGCAGGCTTCTCGAGCGTGCCGGAGTGGAATGGTGGCAGGTGCAGACTATCGTTCCTTCACATGGTTGATGTGTTCTTTTGCAGTCTACCTGCTGAGCCGCTGTAGCGATGTAGAATTGCTCCCCTCTCCTGACGAAGAATGAGTTCAAAACGAAGTGTGTTCAAAGCGAAGCAGAACGCACCGCATTATGCAGGGGGATGGGCTGTTCACAGGTGTAGGTATTTGGTTTTTCAGGCAGAAAATGCCCAGTTTTTGCCCTCCTCTACGCAACGCTTGAGATGAGCCGAGCGAGCTTCTCGGCAAATACCTAACCCCAAAGAAGGGGTGATCTGACAAAGGCAGTATAGGGTTGACATTTTGCGCCCGGGTGGGATATACTTGCGGGCGTCCAACCGAACTGTTCGAGTTTGTACCAACCCGTGCCGATACTGCAAGGAGTTCGCTCATGCCGACCGAAACGGAGGTGGCAGAACCGCATATTCTGGAGCGCGTTCAGCCCCATCTCGACGAGGAACCTGTCTATGATGACAGTGGGCCATACGTCGTAATACTCTATAATGACGATCACCACGATATCGATGAGGTGGTTTCGCAGATTCAGAAAGCGACCGGCTATGACATAGATCGGTGCGTTCGCGTCACGCTCGAAGCACACACGCGAGGTCGAGCGATCGCTTATACCGGCAGCGAAGACGAATGCGAGCGAACCGCTTCGATCCTGCGCCAGATTCGGCTCCAGGTCGAAACCGACAAATTTTAGCGTATAAGCTCGCGAACTTGAATTAAAGAAACTGCCCTTGCCCGACATTGTCGGGCAAGGGCAGTTTCTCTGAATATCTTGCAGAACCAGTTCAAACTGTGTACACGCAGCGCCCGGCGACGAAGGTGCGAATTACACTTTCCTGCTTATCGAGGAGTACGAAATCGGCATCGTATCCCGCGGCGATCAGTCCCTTTCGTGTACCCAGCCCGAGTGAGACCGCTGCATTGCGTGAACTCATAGCCGACCGCTGTGAGAGTGTGTATCGGCTCGCGTTGGCAAACGCTCTATCCAGCGTCAGCACACTGCCTGCAAGCGTCCCATCGGGCAGACGCGCCGAGCCATCGCTAATAAGAATCGTCTGTTCGCCGAGCGAAAACCGATATTGATCGGGCATTCCCGCGCCAGGGATGCCATCCGAGACCAGAATCACGCCTTCCGAGCCTTTTGCGGCGATCAGTGCCCGACAGTTCGCGGGATGCACGTGAATGTTGTCCCAGATCAGTTCCGCCGTCAATTCAGGATGTGCCAGTACTGCGCCGACAACTCCTGGTTCACGTCCGGTCTGCGGGCGCATCGCATTATAGGTGTGCGTGGTGTGCTTTGCGCCTGCGGCAATCGCCTTTATAACCTGTTCGTAGGTCGCATCGGTATGCCCCAATGAAGCGATGATACCACGCTCGCTCAAATGATGGATCAGCGGCAGGGCGCCTTCCATTTCCGAGGCGAGCGTCATTATCCGTACCTGATCGAGGTCGTCGCCAAGTTGATGTTCGAGTTCCTCAATGCTCGGCGAACGAATGAACTGTTCGGGCTGCGCACCTTTGCGAGCGGGATTGATGTACGGACCCTCCAGATGACAGCCGAGCACTGCCGCCCCGTTGCGCCCATTCTCCGAGGAACGCGCTGCCCGCGCCGCCACGATTGCCGCCTGCCGCATCGGCTCCCACGGCGCCGTCACCGTCGTCGATAGAAACCCGGTTACGCCATGTTTTGCCAGATGAACGGCCACTGCTTCGAGCGCGTCCTCGGTTCCTTCCATCAAATAGCGGTCCGCGCCGCCATGAATATGAATATCGATAAAGCCTGGCACGAGCAGGGCGTCAGGCATTTCCAGATCACCCTGTTCAGAATGTGTCGCATCGGTCCAGGCGGCGATTTCGGCGATCCGTCCTGAAGCGTCAAGCGTTACAACAGCTCGCTCTGTCTCTCTATTCGCGTCCGCCAGGCGTCCAACCAGTATACGTTTCGGCATGGTTTCATACGACTCGTTCAGCACACACCTCCTCGTCGGCATCAATCATAATCAGTGCCAATCAGGCAGCTGCCGGTCGTGCATTTCGCTCGTTGAGCGATTTGATCAAGTCCATACCCTGTGCCTGCGTCAGCGCAGCCAGTTTAGCGCCAGCGAACTTTTCGGCTACCATCGCCTCGACATCGACTTCGCGCCGCTTGCAAAGGTTACGGATCGCTTCCAACTGCTGTTCCGTAATCAGGTTCGCAGCAGGGTTCCGCAGATCGGCAGGGATCGGCATCGTCTCCACAGCCGATTCTGCAGCAGGCGTGCGTGCGCCAACGTCATTCCCGTTCCCATTCTGTGCGGAGGCAGCGCCATTGGCGTGTCGGCTGCCATTCGGTTCCGCACTGGATGCGCCGATGCGATTCTGGTTTGTGCCGCTCTGGTTGCTGCTCATTGGACGGCTGTTCGCGCCATTCCGATCGTTTCTTTCTACCCTTTCGACTTTCTCAGGGCGAGTAGTACGGGTCGGCGACATACTGTAGCCGCGCTCTGGCGCGCCGTCCTGAGCGTCGTCATCGCCGAGCTCTTCGAAGGCGGTCACGCCGATATTGACGGCATCGCGCAGTGCGCGCGCTTTCGCCCGCGTCTCCGCCATGCGGATCAGGGCGGTCTGCATCGCAGGCGCGACATTGTTGGGTGCGGCGTCGCCGATACCCGTGAAGGTGCGCTCGACGCCGTCTTTTTCGAGCGTGACCGTCGCCGTGCTGATCGCGATACGATTATTGGCTTCCGACGGAATCTGCACCAGTTCGGTACGAATGGACTTCAAACCGTGCTGATGGGCGAGGTCCAGCAGCCCTGCATAGAGGCAGAAAGCGCGTCCCTGACGCTCGACCATAAACTCTTTTTTCATCGTCGACAACTCCTCTGAATATCCCTGTGTATCACAGATTGCGCCTGATGGCAAGGCTGTCTCCGGCGCGGGAAACTTCCTCATGTAATCGCTGTAAACACCTCTCTAGTATACTACATTACCAGACATACGTCAACTTATTATGTGCTATTTTGCTTCTATTTTCATCTTTTTTACGCTATTTTTACCTGCCAGCCAGGGGCAACAAGTGGCAGAAGATAGCAGAATACCAGACAGACATCTTCTTTTGCACACTTGACAGGCTCCGCCATTGACGGTAGACTACCGCTGAAACCAGCTGTATAGCTTTAAATCTTCAATCGGAAACAGGAGAAACAATAGTGTCCTATCCCACACCGAATCGTAATCGAGTTTTGCTCGCTGCGTCATTACTCGCAGCACTCGGACTGACAGTGATCGCGCCTGGAATTTCAAGCGCACCGCGTCAGACGAGCAAACAGATAACCGATAATCAGTCTTCGACTAGAGCCACAGCTTCCTCCCCCGTTTCTACAAAAAGTTCCGCGGCAAAAACCGTTACGCGACGAGAATCGATCCCTTTTACCGTTTCGCATAGATCGACTTCGCAGCTCCGCAGTGGCGCGAGCCGTACGATTCGCAATGGCATCGCTGGCGAAAAAGAAGTCGTCTATCGCCTCATAGAAGCGAGCGAAGGGACGAAAGCCCATCGGGAAATCGTCTCGACGCGCATTCTCAAAAAACCCGTTCCTGAAATCGTCGAAGAGGGTCGCAGTACACAGCTTGCATCGCGCAGCGGTTACTTCTCCGGTCGGCGCATTGTGATGATGGTCGCCACGACGTACGATCCCTACAATGACGGCTCGAATTCGCACGGGCGCACCTACTCCGGTCTGCTCGGCGGGTACGGCGTCGTCGCCGTCGATCCGAGGTTCATTCCACTCGGAACGCGTCTGTTCGTCGAGGGCTATGGCTATGCAGTTGCGGCAGACATTGGCGGCGCGATCAAAGGCAACCGTATCGATCTCGCAATCGACTCGAAACACGATGCGAAATCGATCGACGACTGGCAGCATGTGCGCGTCCATATTCTTGACTGAGCGCTTACGGTAATCGAATCGATCTATAACGACGTCAGAGGGCGCAGCAAGCAGCGCCCCTGCAAATGCGCGGGAGATTATTCTGTTGAACTCGCTCACATAAGTAGGCCGGGACCCGCGACTTTCGCTCCACGTTATACTACTACACCGACTCGGACGAAACCGGAAACACTTTCGGAAAAGATTAACCGAAAAATCCGGTACAATAACAGCATACACCAATTCGGGAGCAGGCGCGCGTTTTCGCAGCCTGCTCTCCTGTTTTTGCTGCCTTTTGCTCTGAATTAGTCAGCAATTTGCATTCTTTGACATCACTTACTCATTATGGAATACGACATCGACTACGACCCGACTTCTCCAAAGCAGGCGAATGAAATCCTGCGCGAACACGGAATCCGCGCACAGAAGCGGCTCGGGCAGAACTTCCTGGTCGATCGCAACATTCTCGACAAAATCGTACGAGCCGCTGATATAGGTACTGAAGACCCGACGCTGGAAATCGGTGCGGGTCTAGGTGGGCTGACACTCGCGCTTGCCGCCGTATCGCCCGCAGTCACTGCGATCGAGATAGATATGCACCTCGAGCCGATTCTGCGCCACATTCCTGAGCAGCATCCGAATGTTCGCCTGGTCTACGGCGATTTCCTGCGTCTGGATATCCCTGCGCTCTGCGATGCGGCGTTCGGCGACCGGCAGGGCGTCGTCGTCGCCAACATCCCCTACTATATCACGACGCCGATCCTCGAGAAACTGCTCGAGAACAAAGCGCGTATTCGGCGCATTGTGCTGCTCGTCCAGCATGAGTTCGCGCTGCGCATGGTGGCGAAGCACGATACCGACGACTACGGCGCGATGTCCATTTTCGTGCAGTACAACGCCCGCGTCGAACTGATCGGAACCGTGCCGAAAACCGTTTTTCTGCCTTCGCCGGACGTGAGTTCAGCGATCATTGCGCTGACGCCCGTCGTGCCGGGAACGGTTGCCGTCGATGACGAAGCGCGCTTTTTTCACATCGTCCGATCGTCGTTCGCACAGCGTCGCAAGACGCTGCTCAATGCCCTGCTGCGCGCTCCTGCCTCCTTCAATCTCGGTTTTACGATGGAGGACAGGGTCGGAGTGGAGGCGCTGCTGGCAGCCGCTGGCATTGATGGCGCACGGCGCGGAGAGACGCTCTCGCTGGAGGAGTTCGCACGGCTCGCCAATACGCCTGTTCCAACTCAGAAAATAGCCAGTATGATAGACACATAGTCGT
>Ga0123339_10003381_pt1 | contig 10613 bp, 8 predicted proteins | sample lystaG_FD_89956 | JGI IMG/M metagenome (GOLD analysis project Ga0123339, IMG submission 89956) | Glacier valley bacterial and archeal communities from Borup Fiord, Nunavut, Canada, to study Microbial Dark Matter (Phase II) -... | ecosystem: Environmental > Aquatic > Freshwater > Ice > Glacier ... | reverse complement strand
CGGTCACCGGCACCGCTACCGTGACGCCCATTTTCACGGCGCCAAAGTCCACCGCTACAGGCCCGACGTTGGCAAGTATCGCGTCGGCGTGTACCGCTGCCGTTGCACCGAAACAAACCAGCAATACCAGGCCGCTAATCATCGCCGTCATACTCACCTCCGCACCATTCAAGTTCACCGCAAATGCCGCCGCAGCGGGACACTAGCACAGGCGTGTGGCCGACCAGAGTCACGAGCAACATGACCGTCTGGTACCACCGCCGAAACGTATCTGACCGCTCGGCGGCGAGGTTTTATTCCCGCGCCTTCAGACAGACGCGGCGCAGTGCGCTCCAGTAGTGCGCGAGGATCATCTCGGAGAGTCGATAGACACAAGCCACCACCATGCTTTGCACAACTTATCCACAGCTTGAACACAGACTTTTCCCATGTCATGAGACGCAGCGGTGCGTATGATGGTGCGCTCCCCGTTACAGCTAGTCCGGATCGTCCATGGCCGCGTTTTCTGATCGTATTCCCAGCAACAATCCACGTATCGAATCGTTGCGCGTGCCGCCGCATTCGGTCGATGCCGAACAGGCCGTACTCGGCGGGCTGATGCTCGCGCGCGAGGCGTGGGACAAAGTCGCCGATCGCATCACCGACGAGGATTTTTATCGCAAGGATCATCGCCTGATTTTTCGCGGCATCGGCGAGCTGTCGAACAAGGGCATGCCGTGCGATGCGGTCACGCTCGGCGAATGGTTCGAGACGCAGGGTATTGCCGAGTTGGTCGGTGGTTCGGGCTACATCATCCAGCTCGCCAACACCACGCCGAGTGCGGCGAACATCGTCGCGTATGCCGATATCGTGCGCGAGAAATCGGTGCTGCGGCAGCTGATCGATGCCGGTACCGAAATCGCCACCGACGGGTTTCAGCCGGAGGGTCGCTCGACCCAGGAAATTCTCGAAAGCGCCGAGCAGCGTGTGTTCCGCATCGCCGAAGCAGGCTCGCGTGGCAAGCAAGGTTTTGTCTCGATGCGCGGCGCGGTCACGGATGCGTTCAAGATCCTGCAGGCGCGTTACGAAAACCAGGGCAGCATCACCGGCATGCCAACAGGCTTTACCGATTTCGATGAAATGACGACCGGCCTGCAGCCATCCGATCTGATCATCGTCGCCGCACGTCCGTCGATGGGCAAGACCGCGCTGGCGATGAACATGGCCGAATACGCCGCGCTCAAGACCAAAAAAGCGGTGGCGATTTTCTCGATGGAAATGTCGGCCTCGCAGCTCGCGTTGCGTCTGATTTCCTCACTCGGTCGCATCAACCAGCAGCATCTGCGCACTGGTGATATCCAGGAAGAAGAATGGCCGCGCGTGACCTCGGCGATCACGCTGTTGTCCGAAGCGAAGATCTTCATCGACGATACGCCGGCGCTGTCGCCGATCGAGTTGCGCGCACGTGCGCGGCGCCTTGCTCGCGAGCACGACCTCGGCATGATCGTGATCGATTACCTGCAACTCATGCAGGTGCCCGGAAACAAGGAGAATCGTGCCACGGAAATTTCAGAAATCTCGCGTGGAATGAAGGCTCTCGCCAAGGAGCTCAACGTGCCCGTCGTCGCCCTCTCACAGCTCAACCGTTCGCTCGAACAACGCGCCGACAAGCGCCCGATGATGTCCGATCTGCGCGAATCCGGCGCTATCGAGCAGGACGCCGACGTGATCGTGTTCATTTATCGCGACGAGTATTACAACAAGGATTCGGCCGAAAAAGGCGTGGCCGAAATCATCATCGGCAAACAGCGTAACGGCCCGACCGGTTCGGTTAAACTGACCTTCCTCGGTCAGTATACGAAGTTCGAAAACTACGCCAGCGATTCGTACGCCGGCAGCTTCGAGTAAGCGCGCGTGAGTCGCGCGGCGTTCGCCACGATCCACCTGGCCAGCCTCAGGCACAACCTGCAGCGCGTGCGCGAACTCGGCGACGGCGCCAAGGTCATGGCGGTGGTGAAGGCCGACGGTTACGGTCACGGACTCGAACGAGTCGCACGTGCATTGGCGAGCGCCGATGCGTTTGGCGTCGCCGCGATTGCCGATGGATTGCGCCTGCGTGCGGCGGGGTTTCGCCAGCGCATCGTCGTGCTGTCCGGCCCGGATGAAGCGGCGGATCTGGCCGAGCTGCGCCGGCTCGATCTCGATGCGGTGATCCATCACGATAGCCAGGTTGCGTGGCTCGAAGCGGATCGTGATGCGCGCCCGATTCGCGTCTGGCTCAAGATCGACAGCGGCATGCACCGGCTCGGTTTTGTGCCGCAGCGTGCTGCCGAAATGTACAAGCGATTACGCGCGTTGCCGTCGGTTCGGACCGACATCACCTTGATGACACACTTCGCCGCATCGGACGAATTCGACAAGCAACTCACCGCTGAGCAAATCACCGTTTTCGACGCGGCAGTCAGCGGTCTTGCGGGCGAACATTCGCTTGCCAATTCAGCCGCGGTACTCGGCTGGCCCGCCGCGCGCGGGCACTGGCTGCGTAGCGGCGGCCTGTTGTACGGATTGTCGGTGGTCGATGGAAAAACCGGCGCGGATTTCGGCTTCCAACCGGCGATGACCTTGTCGAGCAAACTCATTGCCGTGAACGATGTGCGCCAGGGCGAGTACGTCGGTTACGCTGCGACGTGGCAGTGCCCCGAAGACATGCGCATCGGTGTCGCCGCGATCGGTTACGGCGACGGTTATCCACGCAGTGCCGCATCCGGCACGCCGGTCCTGGTCAACGGTCAGCGCGCGGCACTCGTCGGGCGCGTCTCGATGGATCTGATCACGATCGATCTGCGCAACGTACCGAGCGCACAAGTCGGCGATGCGGTGGTGCTGTGGGGACGTGGTTTGCCGGTCGAGGAAATCGCCACACACGCCGGCACGATTTCCTACGATCTCTCCTGCGGCATGACCAAGCGCGTGTTGTTTGTCGAAGAGCAGTAGTGGTAGTTGCGTTGCTACTGGCAAAGTGTCGTAAAGTTCGCAAAACGTGAGGTAGGGAAACCATGACACTCAACGAAGCCGAAACCCGCTTTCATCTGATTGATCCCGTGCTCCGGCGCAAGGGTTACGACGATATTCAGTGGCTCAAATGCGAAACACCAGCACCGGTTGAGCCGACCGGCAACAAGGGGCGTCGTCGCCATGGTCCGGGCCGCACGGATTATTTGCTTTGCGTGCAAGTATCAGGCATGCCAAAGCCTTTGCCGGTGGCGGTAATCGAAGCCAAGGCCGAAGCACACGATCCGCTCAAAGGCATGCAGCAAGCCAAAGCGTATGCTGACTGCACACGATTCAGTGTGCGTTACATTTTCGCGACCAACGGGCATCGTTATGGCGAGTTCGACAAATTTGCACAATTGCCGGCAGGACCATTTCAGTTTGACGATTTTCCGAAGCATGCGGAACTGACAACGCGTTACGCCAGGGATATCGGGGTCGATGTAACCCAGCTGACGTCGAGGATGTTGTTCATGGCCGACAGTCTCGCTTATCCCAAGTCCCGTTATTATCAGGATGCCGCGATTCGTGCGGCATTCGAGAAAATTCTGCGTTGCGAAAAAATCGGTGCGCATGTGCGGATCTTGCTCAGTCTTGCGACGGGCGCAGGCAAGACCGTGATTGCTGCAAATCTGCTATGGCGTTTGCACGAAGCTGGCCGACTGACCAAACCGGCATTGTTTCTTTGCGATCGCGACGAACTGCGCGAGCAGGCCTACACCAAATTATTCCGCGTATTCGGCAATGAAGTGCGTATCGTAAAAACCGAGCGCGGTGAAAATTCCGCGCGTAATGCCAAAGTGCAGATTGCCACTTACCAAACACTCGGCCTCGATGACGATACGCAAGACCACGCCAGCTTTCTCAGCGAGCATTATGAAGACGATGCGTTTTCGGTAATCATCATCGACGAGTGTCATCGCTCGGCGTGGGGCCGTTGGTCGGAAGTATTGAAGCGTAATCCGAATGCCATCCATATCGGTTTGACCGCGACGCCGCGGCAGTTGCGCGAATCGAAAAAACAGACCGCTGAAGATTCCGATATCAGCGCCAATAATCAGCAGTATTTCGGCGAGCCGGTCTACGAATACACGCTGATCCAGGCGCAGGATGACGGATATCTGGCGGCCTGCGAAATCGTACGCCTCAAACCTTCCATCGATTGGCAAACCTTCACGCGCGCGCAAGTCGTCGCGCTCAGTCCCATTGATGCGCGTACCGGTCGCGCGGTTGCCGAGGATGAGATCAAGGAGGAATACAACGCCCAGCATTTCGACAATCAGCTGCTATTTCCCGAGCGCATCGCAGCGATGTGCAGCGACTTGTTTCAGCGTTTGTGCGAGCACGGCGGTCCGGAGCAGAAGGTCATCATTTTCTGCACCCGTGATATTCATGCCGATCGTGTCGCGATGCAGATGCAGCGGTTATATGCACAGTGGTGCAAGGAAAATAATCTGCTGCCGAAGGATCACTACGCTTTCAAATGCACCGCCACCGGCGGTGGCGAACTGATTGAAACCCTGCGTGGTTCGGGCGAACGTTGTTTCATTGCATGCACGGTAGATCTGCTGGCGACCGGCGTGGATATCGAGCGGCTCAACGCGGTGGTGTTTTTCCGCTATCTTGAATCGGCGATCAGCTTTTATCAGATGGTCGGGCGCGGCACGCGCATTGACGAGCCGACCCAGAAATACAAGTTCTGGCTGTACGACTACACCGGTGTCACCGATTTGTTCGGCACCGATTTCATCACCCAACCATCGCCACCGCGAACCAGGAAAAAGACCGATGAAGGTGACGGTGGCGGTGATGGCGAGGGCGGCGACGGCGATCCCTTGCCGCTGCCGGAAATTGTCGGTGGGCAGGCGGTCAGCATCACGCCACAAGGTCGCTTTATCCTGCAGCGCCGCGAAGGCCGCGATGTGGCGATTCCGGTCGATGAATATCGCCGCGAGATGATTCAGCGTGTGCTGCTTGAGGCCGCCACCATCCATGATTTTCGCGGGCTGTGGATAGAAACACAAAAGCGTCGCAGCCTGGTCGATCATCTGCTCGGTGAGCATTATTCACCGGATACCGTGAGTGAGTTGATGGATATGGGCGACTGCGATCATTTCGATTTGTTCGCGCATTTTGGCTATCGCCAGCGCGCGCTGAAACGCGCTGAGCGCGAGGCTGCGTATCTGCTAAACGAAGCGCCGTGGTTCGCATCGATGCAGACGCCAGCGGCGACTGTGCTGCGCGGCATCGGCCATCAATTTGGTATCGGTGGCACCGATGCACTGGAGTCCGAGCAACTGTGGAACGTGCCGGATATTCGCCGTGCGGGCGGCTTCGATGCGTTGCGTAGTTTGGGTGTACCGGCGCAGGTGATGCATGAGGCCAAGGGCAGGTTGTTTGGGATATGAGTGACCGATGTGTATTAGGCGACATTCTTTTAGGAATAGTGTCAGGCAAGAGCTTTCGAACTAGCGATAGGATTGCGCGCGACGATGAGCTCGGCGTCTTGAAGGTGAGTGCCGTTACTTGGAATGCCTTCAGGCCAAGAGAAGCAAAAGCTGTTTATGACTATCTACCCAACAAGCATCACCACGTTAAAGCAGGAGATCTCCTTATCTCGCGAGCGAATACGCGTGAGCTTGTCGGTGCCGTGGTACTCGTGGACGATGATTATCCGCTAAGGCTTCTCTCAGACAAAACGCTACGTTTGATTGTCGACACAGTGAAAGCTGACAAGTCTTATCTTCTTTATGCGCTGCGTTCATCAGATGCGCGCGAATATATTGAAAGCTTTGCAACTGGAACCAGTGATTCAATGCGCAACATTGCGCAAGGCGTAATTACGTCTATTCCTCTCTTGCTACCAAGGCTCAACGACCAACGACGTATTGCCGTAAATCTCAAAGCTCGACTTACAGCCGTCGAAGATGCACAGCAGGCAGCTCTGATACAAATCAATGAGCTGACCAATCTTGCCAACGCGATTATTCGTGAGAGCACTTCACATCCGAAAAGCAAAGTCGTTTTGCTGGGGGAGGTGCTGGATGAAGTCAAAAAAGGTGTCGGCTCGGCATGGCCGGACTGTCCGGTTTTGGGCGCGACTCGCAGCGGTCTCGCGCCTGCGCGCGAGCCGGTAGGAAAATATCCCGAACGCTATAAACCGGTGTCGCGTGGCACGGTGTTCTACAACCCGATGCGTATTCTGATCGGCTCGATCGCGATGGTAGACGATGACGACGTACCGGGAATCACCAGTCCGGATTACGTGGTGTTGCGTGGCCGCGAAGGGATCGTCGATTCCCGTTGGTTCTACTACTGGCTGCGTTCGCCGGAAGGCGAGCATTGCATCTTGTCGCTGGCGCGTGGCGCGGTTCGCGAGCGCATGCTTTTCAATCGGCTGGCAGAAGGCGAGATCAAATTTCCGCCTTACTCGGTGCAGCAGATTGCAAGCAAGGCTCTGGCTGAAATCCGTCCCATGAAAATGCAGATCGAAGCGCAATTGCATGCGATCGAACAACTCCCCGCGCGCCTGTTGGCGCAGGCATTCGGTGGCAGTGAAGAAGGAACTCAAGCATGATCGAGAAACGTGTGGTGCGAAGACATCACAGCACGTTCGAGGCGATCCGTCATCTCGAAGACAACGACAACGAGTTCTGGTTTGCGCGCGAGTTGGCGCGGGTGCTGGAGTATTCGGAGTATCGCCATTTTCTGCCGGTGATCGAGCGCGCACGTGAGGCTTGCAGAAGCAGCGGGCGTGCCGTTGCCGACCATTTCGAGGATATCCTCGCAATGGTCGATATCGGCTCGGGTGCCAAGCGTCAAATCGAGGATGTTCGGCTGTCGCGTTATGCCTGCTATCTGATCGTGCAGAATGGCGATCCGTCAAAACCGGTGATCGCCAACGGTCAGACCTATTTCGCCCTGCAAACGCGGCGGCAGGAGTTGGCCGACAGCGCGAAATTTGCGCAATTGTCAGAGAACGACAAACGCCTCGCGATCCGCAACGAATTGGCAACGCACAATAAGCATCTTGCCGCCGCAGCGAAAGATGCGGGTGTGCTCACGTCGCTGGACTATGCGGTATTTCAGGACCATGGTTATCGTGGCTTGTATGGTGGGCTTAGTGCCAAGGAAATTCATGTCCGCAAGGATTTGAAAAAGAGTCAGAAGATTCTTGATCACATGGGCAGCACCGAGTTGGCAGCGAATCTGTTCCGCGCGACGCAGACCGAGGAAAAACTCAAACGCGAAAAAGTGCGCGGCAAGCAGCGCGCCAACCAAACCCACTTCGAAGTGGGCAAGAAAGTACGTCAAACGATCAGCGAACTAGGCGGCACGATGCCCGAACGCCTGCCCAAGCCTGCGCAAAGCATTGGTCAGATTGAAGCCGCAAAAAAGAAACTGGAAAAAAAGAAATAACAATGCCAAAACTCAAGAAACAGCCGGCTGAAGCCAAGGGCAAAGTACCCAAGGCAATTGCCTCGACGCAATCGCTGTCGAGCTTCGTCAAGTCGATCTGCGACATCATGCGCCGCTCCAATTGTGCGAGTGCATTGCAGTATGTGCCGGAGCTGACCTGGATTTTGTTTCTGCGAATTCTGGACGCGCAAGAGCAGCGCGCACGGGAAGCGGCCGAAGCAGTTGGAAAATCGTTCGCACCGGCTTTGCGTGCACCCTATCGCTGGTGTGACTGGGCGGCGCCGGACGGAGCGACACGCAAAGCGTTGAAAGCCGGAAAAATCGGCGACTTCTTCGCGTTCATCAACAAGGATCTACTGCCGTACCTGCATAGTCTGGATGTGCTGCCGGACGGTCGGCCCAATCCATCAGCCAGTCCGAAGCAGCGTGTGATCGGTCGCATCATGACGGCGGTCGAACGCACGCGTGTCGATTCGGAAAGCAATCTGCGCGATATTCTTGATCGTGTGCATCAGATTCATATCGATCATGTCGATGACAAGCATTTTTTCACGTTGTCGCAAGTCTATGAAGATCTGTTGCTGAAAATGGGCGAGAAGAACTCCGATGGCGGCCAGTTTTTCACGCCACGCGAGGTGATCCGCGCGATGGTCCAGGTGCTCGATCCGCAGCCCGGCGAGACGGTCTACGATCCATGCAGCGGAACGGGCGGTTTTCTCGCGCAATCATATGAGTGGATGGAGCGCGGTCTTGGTGATGCGCCGTCGGCGATAGCCATCGAACAACTCAAGACACGCACATTTTTCGGTCGCGAGAAAGAAAATCTGGTGTTCCCTATAGCACTCGCGAATTTGGTATTACATGGAATCGATCAGCCGAATCTGTGGCATGGCAATACGCTCACAGATGCACCCACGTACGATGCGCTATTCGACGGCGCACCCGATACCTTCGATGTGATCCTGACCAACCCGCCGTTTGGTGGCAAGGAAGGCAAAGATGCGCAGAAAAATTACAGCTTTGAAACCGGATCGACCCAAGTATTGTTTTTGCAACACTTACTGGTCGAGCTGAAACCTGCGCTCGGCAGAAAGCCCGGTGGTCGTTGTGGTGTCGTGCTTGATGAGGGGCTGTTGTTTCGCACCAATGAAAGTGCCTTCGTCGAGACCAAGCGCAAACTACTCGACGAGTGTGATTTGTGGTGCATTGTCAGTTTGCCGGGTGGAGTGTTTTCCGCCGCAGGAGCTGGAGTAAAAACGAACTTGCTGTTTTTCACGAAGGGCAAGAAAACCGAGCGTATCTGGTACTACGATTTGTCTCACGTGAAAATCGGCAAGAAGTCGCCGATGACGCTCGCGCATTTCGGATTTGGCGTAAAAGGCGAAGTGCTCGAGGATGCAGCGCTGCCGACATCGCTGTTAGGCGATTGGCATGAACGCGAAGGCAATCGTGAAAAGCGGTTTCCAAGTTTCGCGCGCATGTTCAAACAACGCAGCGGGCCGTCGCGCGATAGTGATTTTTCCTGGACCGTGGATTTCGTCGCGCGCAGAAAAAAAGCGCATGAGGATATGGCGCCGCTTGTCGCCGAAAATCAAAAGTATAACGATCAGATAATCGCACTCAAAGAACGGATCGCACAGCAGAAGAAAGCCGATTCATTGGATACGCGAATCGCAAACTATCGCGAGAAGTTAGCTTTCGCGGAAAGGGCTGCGCGCGAAGCACAAGCCAAAGTCGATAATATCGATGCGGCTGTTTACGATCTGAAGGCAGTCAATCCACGGGCTCGAAATGAACGTGATATGCGTACGCCCGAGCAAATACTCAGTGCAATCTCTACGCATGGGCAACGCGTCGATCAGGCTCTGAACCGTCTGAAACGGCTGCTTGTTAGCTGAAACGAAATTGTTGCCGAGGGTTGCTGCAATGGCCAAAGACAAAACGGTTTACGTGTGCGAGGAATGCGGTACCGAGCACAACAAGTGGCAAGGCCAGTGCGAGGCGTACGGCTTGTGGAATACGCTGACCGAATTCGTCGTCACGCAATCGCGTCCGGGTGTCGCGCCGCGTGCTGCGGGCTATTCCAGTAGCGCGGCGGGTGCACCGCAAATCACCGAACTTTCCAACGTCGCGCATACGGCCTTGCTTGGCATTGCCGACGCCCTCGTTGCGGCAAGACCATTAAAGAACTATATTCAGTCTTCATATCATGTGGGCTACAGCCATGCGCTATTCATCCCAGGTCAAACCGATCAGCTATCTGAAAGCAAACGCGGCGGAAGTGTTGCTCGATCTGGCCGAACGTCGCGAGCCGTTGGTGATTACCCAGAACGGCGAAGCCAAGGCGGTTATCCAGGATATCGCCTCGTATGAGCAGACTCGCGAAACTCTGGCCCTGTTGAAAATTCTCGCACTCGGCAATCAGGAAATCGAGGCGGGACGCGTGATGCCTGCGGCAGATGTGATCTCGCGCCTGCGCGCAAAGCGGGCCGTGCGCTGATGCGCTACAAGGTGCTGCTGACTGCTGGCGCAGAGCGTGACCTTGAGGCAATCCACGACTACATTGCCGAGTACGATTCGCTATCCGCCGCAGACCGCGTGCTGGATCGTTTGGTGAAAGTGGTGGAGATGCTCGCGACCGTGCCGCAGCGCGGCAGTCATCCGCGAGAATTGCTTGCTCTTGGCATTCACGAATATCGGCAAGTCATGTTCAAGCCGTGGCGTGTGGTTTATCGCGTGATGGGCCGGCAGGTATATGTTTTTTTGATCGCCGACGGGCGCCGTGACTTGCACGGTTTGCTGACCCAGCGCCTGCTCGGCGCGTGAGTGCGTTGTCCATTCAATAGCCAAGGAAGTATTTCGATGGCCAAAGACAAAACGGTTTACGTATGCAAGGAATGCGGCGCCGAGCACAACAAGTGGCAGGGCCAGTGCGAGGCGTGCGGCCTGTGGAATACGCTGACCGAATTCGTTGTTACGCAATCGCGACCGGGTGCCGCGCCGCGTGCTGCGGGATATTCCGGCAGCGCTGCCGGCGCGCCGCAAATCACCGACCTTTCCGACGTCGCGCATAGCGAAGAAGTACGCACGCAAGTCGGCATCGGCGAGCTCGATCGTGTGCTCGGTGGTGGCTTGGTCGAAGGGTCGGTGGTGCTGATCGGTGG
>Ga0123339_10003380_pt1 | contig 10613 bp, 9 predicted proteins | sample lystaG_FD_89956 | JGI IMG/M metagenome (GOLD analysis project Ga0123339, IMG submission 89956) | Glacier valley bacterial and archeal communities from Borup Fiord, Nunavut, Canada, to study Microbial Dark Matter (Phase II) -... | ecosystem: Environmental > Aquatic > Freshwater > Ice > Glacier ... | reverse complement strand
TGGAAACTGTGTCGGTCTTCGACAATATGAAGGCTCCCCGTTCGCGCCACATGAAGCCCTCCTTCCACACGACGACAACGCCGAGGCTGGTGTAGCCGACGAATCCGGCGCGGTGATGGGAGCCGTCCGGCAACCCGCAGCGCGAGAACTCCTCGACGTGGCGCAAGCGCGTGTTCGGATGTTGCGCAGCGTACGGCCCGAGGAGTTCGAGCACCTGGCCGACCACCGAGGAAAGACGTGGATTGCGTCTGACGTCTGCCGCCAGCGTCCGTTCCGGGGAGAGCTTGCGCGATGAGTGCTTCTGGCTCATGTCGTGTCGTCCAACTTTCGGGCGCGGCTGGGGGCGACACGCGGCGGCTCGTTCGGCATCTTCGGGTAGACGGGGGGCCAGGGTGCGTCCATCATCCCCTTGGCCATGTCTCGAGCCGACATCTCCAGCAGCGGTTCGATGCGTTGCGGATGCAGCGACATAGCGGCCCACGGGTCGCCGCCTTCAGCGGCCCTTGCGGGCACGTTGTCCATCGTGAACTGGTCGGGCGTGATCGATCCGACCTCGTCCCACGCCAGCGGCGTCGAAACCTGCGCGCCGATGCGTGGGCGCACGGACCACGCCCCGAATACGGTCTTGTGCGGTGCGTTCTGGTTGAAGTCGACGAAGACGCGGGTGCCGCGTTCCTCCTTCCACCACGCAGCCGTGATCAGATCGGGTCGCCGTCGTTCCAGCTCACGAGCGAGCGCAACTGCCCCGGCACGTATCTCGTACGATGTCCATTCCGGCACGAGCCGCGCGTAGATGTGCAGGCCCTTGCTGCCGCTCGTCTTCGGGTTGGCTTCGATGCCCAGTTCGTCGAGCAGCGCCTTGACCTCGAATGCGGTCTCCCGGACCATCGCGAATGTGACGCCTGTTGTCGGGTCGAGATCGATGCGTAGTTCGTCGGCATGTGCCGGGTCGTCGGCGCGGTACGGCCAGACATGGAAGCCGAGGCAGCCGAGGTTCACGCCCCAGATGATGTGGGCAATGTCGTGAGCCACGAGCGCGTCGGACGATGTCCCGTTCGGCGTCTCGACGACGGTCGTCTGCAACCACTCCGGCGGGTTCTTCGGCACGCGTTTCTGGAAGAACGACTTGCCGCTCGCTCCGTCGGGGTATCGCTCCATCAGCAGGGGACGCCCACCGATGGCGCGCAGCAGCGGTTCCTCGACGGCAAGGTAGTAGCGAACGAGGTCGAGCTTCGTCTGGCCATGCTGGGGGAAGAAGATCTTGTCGGGATGCGAGATCGCAATCTCCCGACCGGCGGCCTGGACGGCGAACGGTTCGCTCGGCGGGGCCATCGCCGACAGGCTAGACGACCGGTGAATCCGTGGCGTTGGCGTCGGTGCGCAGATCGATCGACGGATCGGCCCGCAGCCTCAGATCGAAGAGTGGTGGAGAATAGGCGTGCACGGAGATCGCCTCGACCGTTCCGACGTTGACGACCTCGTGGGTGTGGTCGTGCGGCAATTGCTCAGTGACGCCGGGACCGAGCCACCGGGCAACGAGTCCGTCAGCGGTGAGGTAGCGCTCGCGAAGTTGGCCGGCGACGACGTGGATCGCAGCTCGTGAACCATCGTGATCGTGGAGACCGAGACCGGCGCCTGCCGGCCAGGCGGTGATCCACGCCTGCTATGTCGGCGTTTCCTCGGCCAGTGTCCACCGGCCATCGTCCGGGCGATCCGTGCCGCTGCGTCGTTCGCAGCAATACGCTGAACGACCGCCCTGAGTTCCTCTGCGTCGAGGACGTCATCGTGATCGAGTGTCCGTGCGTCGGTCGACTCGTCGGCGGGTACGTTGCGGAGCTGGTGTGTGGACATCGGACCGCTCTGCTGGTGGGTTGTATTGCTGACTATTCCAGTCGTATTTCGGTCCGGGTCAGCAACTCGTTCGTTTGCCCGCCACACTGTGTCGCGATGGAGCGGCGCGCAAGCTTCCCGATGTACGACTTCCCGTGGCTCGAAGCTGCACATGACATGTTGTGGTCCGGCATCGCCGAGGGCCTCGTTCGGCGCGGCTGGACCGGCGTACCGAGCTCCCTGACCCACCGAGACGACGCGCACCCTCTCTGGCACGAACAGGAACTGCTGCTCAGTCAGTCGTGCGGATGGCCACTCGTCGACGAACTCGAGGGCAAGGTAGCGACGATCGGAGCATTCGAGTACCACATCGCCTCGGCAGACGGCCCCACCAGTCGAAGTCAGATCATGATGCGCTGCGGTTCGTCGTTGCCGACGTCTGAATCGCTCAGCTCGATGACCGCTGCCGTCAACAGCAGCGTCAGCCTGTCCGGTTGGATCTCGCTCGTGCGCGCGTTTCCGGTGCTCGACGGCGTCTGGCCCGGACAGGTGATCGTCACGGGTGCCCACGACAACAGCCTCGCCCTGCTGCAGGCGGGCGACGCCGATCTGGCAGCCGTCGACGCCGTCTCCATCGCCCAGTTCAGCGTCGGCCGGCCGGAACTTCTGGCAGGTCTTGTCGTTGTTGGACAAGGCCCTCGGATACCCTGCCTCCCGATTATCGGGCCGCTGTCATTTGGTGCCGAACAACTTGCAGACGTTCGTTCGGCAATCGACGAGGCGCTGTCCTCACGGGCAGGAATCGAAGCGGCGAAACCGCTCCTGATCAAACGCTTTCACGCCCGTGACTACCGTGACTACGAGCGCGTTCAAGCGATGAGCATCCGGTCTGCCGAGGGGAATTCGAGATCCACTGCTTGAGAGCGGGGGCGCGTGGCGGTTCAGCGGGGGCGACTGAATCCAGTTGAACTCGGGCGGGAGCCACGATGTCCGGCGGCCGGCCCGTTGTTGCGGCTGGCGGGCGCACCGTAGGTGCGTCGCGCTCCGGCTGGTCCGACTTCGCCGGTACGACGCTCACGCGGCTGCCAATCGATGACGCCATCCTTGGCCCAGCGACGCGGCTGGCCGTCGTTGGGGACCTCTGGACGCGGCACGCGCGCCGAACGGTCAGAGGAGACGAGGCGGTCTGACGTGCCGGAGCGGTCACGGCGGTCGTCGCGCTGGAACGCCGGGGGCTCGACCGTCGGCGTGCGCTGTTGCTGCCACGGGCTGCGGGTCGGCTGGAGGGCGGCGCGCCGGGACGCGCGGTTGTCGGGAGCAGCGGAACTCGACGAGCGGCTCACCCGAACCTCACGCGGCTGCCAACCGGCATCCGTACGGGAGCGCTCCGGGCGATCCTCGCGGGGCTGATAGCCGTTGGACTGCGATTCGCGTGGCTGCCAGCCACCCTGGTTGCGCTGACCTTCGTAGCGCGGCCGCTCGTTGCGATCACGTTGCTGCGGGCGGGCACCTCGGGACGGACGGGCACCGTCTCCGGCGACGGCATCGCCGGTGAGGCGGGCACCCGGGTCGACCCGGCTCATCAGCCATTTGGCCTTCTTCTCCTGGTGTGGAGCGATCAGGTTGACGATCACGCCGGCCTGGCCGGCGCGAGCGGTACGGCCGGCGCGGTGCACGTAGTCCTTGGCGTTCGACGGTAGGTCCCATTGGAGAACGAGGCCGACGTTGTCGACGTGGATGCCGCGCGCTGCGACGTCAGTGCCGACGAGCACTTCGACCTTGCCGGCCTTGAAGGACTCGAGAGCACGCTCACGGCGGGCCTGGTTGAGGCCGCCATGGATACCGCGGGCGCGCATTCCGGCGTTCTCGAGGTCTTCGACGAGTTGGTCGGCACCGTCACGGGTGTGCGAGAACATCATCGTCGGGCCGAACTCGCGAATCAGTTCGATGGAACGCTCGATGCGGCGCTCGATCGGAACGCGTTCCCAACGCTGTTCTGCCGGCTGCTCTTTGACTTCGCCGACAAGGTCGTGCTTGGCCGGGTTGTTCTGGAAACGGCGGATCAACGAGTCGACCTCGCCGTCGAGCGTTGCCGAGAAAAGCATCGTCTGGCGGTCGTTCGGCATCATGTCGAGCAGCTTGGTGACTTCCGGCAGAAAGCCCATGTCGGCCATCCGGTCTGCCTCGTCGACGACGACGACACTGACGGCGTCGAGGCGGACATCGCCGCGCTCGACGAGGTCGAGCAGGCGGCCGGGGCAGGCAACGATCAGCGCCGCGCCGCGACGTAGCGAGTTGACCTGGCCGGAATACGGCACCCCGCCATAGACCGACAGGATGTAGTGCTTGGTCGCTTTGCCGAGGCTGACGAGTTCGTTCTGCACCTGCTTGGCGAGTTCACGGGTCGGCACGAGAATCAGCCCGGTGGGCTTGTGCGGCTCGCCGCGGCCGATACGGGCCATCAACGGGATGCCGAAGGCGAGCGTCTTTCCGGAGCCGGTCTTGGCACGGCCACAGATGTCGCGGCCTTCGAGGGCCTCGGGAATGCATGCTTCCTGGATCGGGAAGGCTTCGGTGAGTCCGTCCTCGGCGAGCGCTGCCACAAGGTGCGCGGGGATGCCAAGGTCGGCGAACAGAAGAGACACGGTTGCTCATTTCTGGAACCAGACTCAGGTCCCACGGGTCGAGCAGTACACGAATCAACACAAACCGCTCGAAGTTGAAGCCACGAGCTTAGGTCGAACGAATGGCGATCGCTTGTGACAGTTGCCGCCGCTTCGATCCCAGCTGCCGACTGTTGGTGATGAACGAACGGCACCGGCGTCGACGGGATCGAGTCGGTACCTCCCTCGGAGTATCACGGCAAGGTCGGCGGTGGACGGGCGTCGTCAGGCGACAGCAGCCTCGATCTTTGCCATCACATCGTCCGTCAACAGGGCGATGACGCCGAGCGCCTGCATATTTTCCTGCACCTGCGACACCTTGCTGGCACCGGTGATGACCGTCGAAACATGCGGATTCTTCGCACACCATGCGATCGCCAACTGCGAGACGGTGCATCCGAGTCCGTCGGCGATGGCGATCAGCGATTTGATCTTGGCGACGTCGTCCTCGTTCTTGAAGCGGCTCTGCAACCATTCGTATCCGGCGAGAGCCCCTCGGCTGTCTGCGGGGATCCCATCGAGGTATTTGCCGGTCAACAGTCCACTCGCCAGTGGGCTCCAGATCGTCAGACCCATCCCGAACGAGTCGTACAGCGACGCGTATTCCTCCTCGACGCGGTTGCGGCTGAGGAGGTTGTACTGCGGCTGTTCGACAATCGGATGACGCAGACGCAGGCGGTCGGCGACCTCGTGCGCCTCGGTGATCTCAGCTGCTGACCATTCGCTCGTACCCCAGTACAGCGCATAGCCGCGCTCGATCGCGTCGTGCATTGCCCACACAGTCTCTTCGATCGGTGTCTCGGGGTCTGCCCGATGGCAGTAGATGATGTCGAGGTACTCGAGACCCATGCGCTCGACCGATGCTTCGATCGCCGGGAGCAGGTACTTGCGGTTGAGCGTGTCCTTGCGATTCGGCCCGCCACGTAGGCCCCAGAAAAACTTCGATGTGACGACGTAGGAATCGCGTTCCCAGCCGAGACGGTCGATGGCCCGCCCCATGATCGCTTCCGATTCGCCGCCGGCGTAGGCCTCCGCATTGTCGAAGAAGTTGACGCCCGAGTCGTAGGCGGTCTGCAGGCAGTTGAGCGCGAGGTCATCGTCGAGCTGTGCAGAGAACGTGACCCACGATCCGAACGAGAGGACGGAGACTTTCAGACCTGAGCTGCCGACGCGGCGGTATTCCATCGAGGTTTTGGGCATGAGGGCGACGCTACCGTCGACGGCGTGAGAGTCTTCGATCGCGGCAATCGATGCCAGTGAAACCAATCACGTCTGCAGCATCGTTGCCGCGTATTTCGACTGCGGAACGACGGCGTCGACTGGCTCGACGACATTTCCTCGCTGTCCAGGCGATATCGCTCGAGTCGATGGCGAACGACCTCGTAGGCCCTCACGCGACCGACCCAGTCACGTTTCCGGACCCCCCCCTCGAACGCACCCTCGCCCAGTGGTGAGACGGGGCGAGTGTGCTCGGTCCAAGCGAGTACGTGCGGTTCGCTCGACAGACCGCACGTACTCGCCCGGCCCTCGGATACTCCGGTCTACGCCTTCACGCGGCGCGCTTTTCGAGGGCGCTGACTCGCAGGTGGTAGTTCATCGTCAGTTCGTCGGAGATCGCTGCGACATCCTGCATGTCGAGCGCCGTCACACGCTCGACCTGCCAGTCGATCTGGTGCAGTTGACGATCACGCCGTTTGTCCTTTGTCGCGCCATCGAGTAGGTGATCCGGATGGATGTCGAGCTCGACCGCCCAGCGGGCATCCTCGACGGCGAGGTCGATGCGAATATGCGAACCGTTCGGCAACGTCAGATTGCGGAGCTGGGCGACAACGGGCACGTGACGAGCGGCCAGGGCCTGAGCGAGCAGGACCTCGGCGTGCGACTCGAGTGCTCCGCCGGCGATTCGATTCGCCATCGTGGTGGCGAACAACCATGACCCGGCGCGACCAGGATGAATCAGCCGCCGACCGACGCCGGCAAGCGTTCCGGCCGTGCATCGGCGATCGGCAAGAATCTGCTCGATGACCGACGCGTGGTCCTCTGGCGAGAGGTGCCGTGCGAGGTCAAACCCGAGACGCGGCCAGCTCGCCAGCACCAGGCCGTTGTCGAGTCGCATGATGTCCATCGGGGTGATCGACGTCGACTGATGGAAGACGACCCCTTCGACCGGATCGTGGTGAAAGCCGTGCGGGACGCAGAAATGGATCTCATCAGACCGCAGCATGCGACGGACCCCGAGCAGCCGTCCTGCGCTTGGCCCGGTGATGAACCCGCATGGATAGGCGAGGCACAGAGCGACGCAGCGAGCGAGGAAGGAGTCCTCGGCCGAGGCGATTCGATAGACGCGATGATGGACGCGCTCAAGCACGCCTTGGCGTACCAGCCGCTTGCGTCGGCCGCTGCTGACGCCAGCGGCCGTCAGCATCGCCGCCGTGGCGACGCCGAGCCGCCGTTGCAGGACGGCGAGTGCGCTTGGTGGGAGGTCAGGCATGGCTGTCCCCTTTCGTTTGGTTGCAACGAAATGTCAGGGGGAAGCCGACGACAGGACTGAACGTATCGAGCGGCGGCTCTCGATCGCAACCGCCGAGTACGTGCGGGCCGCCGAGTACGTGCGGGCCGCCAGAGTACGTGCGGTTCGCTGGCCGCGCCGGACGTACTCGCCCGGACCCCACGTACTCGCCCGGACCCCACGTACTCGGGTCGGTGGGGGGTATCGGTCGGGGTGGGTAAGGGTGGGAGTGGGGGGTGGTGCAGGGGACGAAGGGCTGAAAACGCAGAAAGCGGGGCTCGATGTGGATGACCCATCCACATCGAGCCCGGCATCTCTGGGGGAAGAATCAGACTCCGGTGCCAGCCTTGACGGCCATGTCGATGGCCTGGAAAGGCTGGGCAATCGGTTTCTGTGCGAGGACCGTTGCCAACACGGCGGCGTGGCGGGCTTCGACGCCGCCAACACTCATGATCGCCTGGTTGAGCGTGAGGTCGTAGGCGATCTTCAAGATGGCCTCTCGTCAGCGGTGCCACTGAGCTGTCCACCGACTGCGGCGAGCAGCTTCGGGTTCGGCTGGGTCACCGCTGCAGAACCGGCTGCGGCGCCAAAGGCGGCATCATGCTCTTGTGGTGGCAGGCGAACGTTGTCGCCGCTGTCAGTACGCCTGGCGTCTTGACCTTGCCGGTTGCACCGGCTGCGGTGTACGCAGCAACGGCTGGCGAGGTCGACGCCCTGGGCGAAGGCGGCAATTCCGGCGTCAGCGCTGGCGGCGCCGAACGAGGACGGCAGCAGCCGCTTCACCGGAATGACCTGCGAACCGATGACGATGACGGCCGACGTGGCAGCGATCCTCGCCATGAACTGGCGGCGGGAATGCCGGGGTGCGTCCCGGGCCCATTTCATTGTGCAGGTCTTCGATGTCTGACCTCATGCCCGCCGTGCCGGACCGATGGGTCTAATCGACCAAGCGGGTGAGTGCACGGAGGGACTGTTCTCTGATTCCCACAGGTGCTCCTTAATGTTTGGGTTGGTTGGTTTTTTTCACCGCTGCGGCATCCGAAACGTTCGACTGCTTGCATGCGAGGGGTGTGAGGGCGCGTCTATCGAGGTGTCGACCACCGACGCACGCTGCGGCTCGTCTGGCGAGCCGCTCAGGTCACCGTGACGGTGCCCGTCATGTACGCATGAATCGTGCAGATGTAGGTGTACGAGCCAGGCGTGGCGAAGGTATAGGAGTAGGTCGCTCCGCCGCCCATCTTCGGATCACTGACGAAGCTCTTGTCCGCCGAAGTGACGTTGTGGGCGAACGAGTCCTGGTTCGTCCATGTCACCTTCGTTCCGACGGTGATCTTCAGCGCTTGTGGAGCGAAGGCGAAGCTCTTGATCGTGACTGCCTGATCGCCGGCAGTGGCAGCTCCCGCCGTCGACGCCGCCGTGCCTGACGACGGGGAAACTGCCGCTGTCGTTGCGGTCGAGGTCCCACCGGAACTCGACCCTGCGCCCGCCATCGTGGCTGCGCTCGGTGTGGTTGTCGCTGTTGCCGACGTTCCCGATTCGGCAGTCGTCGCCGGACCGGAGCTTGGCGCAGTTCCAGATGTCGTGCCGGGTGTCGTGGCGGAACTCGGTGTCGTTGCCGCAGTCGCGGTACTGGCCGACGGTGTGGTTTTGTGCGCCGCAGCTGCTCCGACGCCGATCGTGGCAGCTGCGGCGACAACGAGACCGGCGACACTGATGGCAAGTGGCGTCCGGCGAGGGGGTGCATCGGTCTTAACGAGCAGGTCGGTGACCAACGTGAGTATTAGAAGAACGATGGCGGCGATCTCGGCGACCAACGCGATGACCGCCTCAGGGGAGGGGTCGAGACCTTTTTCGGTGAATCCGAAGATCCCGCTGTCGGTGACCCGAGTCAAGGTGAAGGCGATCAACGTCCCAGCGGCAACGGCGATACCGGCAAGTTGGATCAGCCTGTCGGAGCGGGCGACGAGCAGCGTCGCAACGACCGCCGAGGCGACGGCGTTGAGTACGAATGAACGGCCGAGGTTGGCGTTCGGGAACGAGCGGTAGCCCTGGTAGTACAGATAGATGTGTACCAGCCCACCTACGAGAATGGCAGCGGCCGCCAGCCAGCGTGCTGCGGTGGTAGCGATCGGCGTCATATTTGTTACTTCGTTGACGTGGCGCGATCCGGATCAAAGATTCGGAGAATTTCTTCCTGATCAGGTCGAACGCACCACGCAGAGAGATGTGGCCGAATCGTCGGCTGGCCTCAACGTGCCCGCGACTCGGCCAGACCTGTGAACTAGGCCTTCGCCGCTTGTTTGGCGAGGCGCTTGGCGGTCTTGCCGATCGGCTCGAGCTGGCGTCCGTCCAGATCGCCAATCTCGGCGGTGTTGTCGAACATCACCCGATAGCGCTGCCAGTTGAAACCGTTGGCGAGGATGACCTTGCCCTCGCTGCCGACCGGTACATCGTGTAGCTCGACCGTCGTGCGGACCCGGTCGCCGGTGCGCAAATCCAACTGGTCGGCGTGCGGCTTGGCGAGTGCATGTGCTTTCCACAACGGCATGAAGTTGAGTCTATGCCACCTGACAAATTATTGGAGGAAGCTCATACACTCGTCTGCCACATGAAAAGCACGGTTGAAACCCTCGAGGGGAACAAGGTCAAGCTGTCTGTCGAGGTCGATGAGGCTGAATTCGACCGTGACATCGACGCCGCATTCAAGAAGCTTGCCAGAGAAGTCAGGTTGCCGGGTTTCCGACAGGGGAAGGCACCTCGGCGGATACTCGAGTCACGTATCGGTCTCGCTCCGGCCCGCCAACAGGCGCTGCAGGACTCGATTCCGGTCTACCTCGCCAAGGCGGTTCGTGAGAACGACGTCGATCTCATCGACACGCCGAAGGTCGACGTCACCAGTGGTGAAGACGACGGTCCGATCTCCTTCGCTGCCGAATGTGTGATTCGCCCTGTGGTCACCGTGCCTGGCTACGGCGGTTTGCGCATCGAGCTGCCGGCAGCGGAAGCCAGCGAAGCGGAGATCGACACAGCGGTCGACGCAGAACGCAAACGCAACGCCAAGCTCGTCGATACCGGAATGGCAATCGTGTCAGGTGACCACGTCACGCTCGACGTGTCGGCAACGCGTGAGGGCGAAGCCGTCCCCGGCCTCAACGTCGAGGATTGGTCCTATGAAGTTGGCCAGGGCTGGATCACCGACAACTTCGACTCCGAGCTGATCGGTGCGAGCGCTGACGACGAGCTGTCGTTCGACGGTACGCCGAAGGGAACCGAGATCGAGGCTCAGTTCACCGTCAAGGTGACCAGGGTGCAAACACTCGAGCTGCCGGAAGCGACCGATGAATGGGTCAGTGACAATCTCGGTGAATTCGATACCGTCGCCGAATGGCGTGCGTCGCTCGCAGTCGGTCTTTCGGCGACGAAGCAGCAGCAGGCACGCTCGCAGGTCGTGGACAAGGCAACGTCGGCGTTGGCCGAGCTGATCGAAGAGGAGCCGCCGGAGTCGCTCGTCACCCAGAACCTGCAGAGCCGGGTGCAGAACTTCGTTCGCCAACTGCAGTCGCAGGGCATCGATGTCGACCGTTGGCTGGAAGCGACCGGTCAGGATCCAG
>Ga0123339_10003377_pt1 | contig 10616 bp, 9 predicted proteins | sample lystaG_FD_89956 | JGI IMG/M metagenome (GOLD analysis project Ga0123339, IMG submission 89956) | Glacier valley bacterial and archeal communities from Borup Fiord, Nunavut, Canada, to study Microbial Dark Matter (Phase II) -... | ecosystem: Environmental > Aquatic > Freshwater > Ice > Glacier ... | reverse complement strand
CAGGAAGCGGTCGACGTGCGGCAGGATCGCCTGCACACCAGCCGCACGCGGCTCGAAGCGATCGAAGCGCAGCAGCGGGTTGAGCCACACGATCTGGTGCGCGAACAGGCGCAACTGCTTCGCCGCGCGCGAGAGATCGCCGTGCTCGTCGCGGTCGAGGCCATCGGTCACGAGCAACAGCGCCGCGTTGGCACCGAGCAGACGCCGCGCCCAGAGGTGGTTGAACTCGTCGAGGCACGAGGCGATGCGCGTGCCGCCTTTCCAGTCGTGCACCGCCGCGTCGGCGCGGGCCAGTGCTTCATCGGGGTCGCGGTTGCGCAGCGCGCGGGTGATGTCGGTCAGGCGCGTGCCGAAGGTCAGCGTGTGCACGTTCAGATGCCGCCGCGTCAGGCCGTGCACGTAGTGCAGCACGAGGCGCGCATAGCGGTCCATCGAGCCCGAGATGTCGAGCAGCACGACGATGCGCGGCAGCTCGCTGCGCGGCCGGGAAAAGCGTGGCACCAGCGTGTGCGGTTGACGCGCCATCGCGAGCATGGTCGCGCGCAGGTCGATGCGGCCGCCGGCGCTCGGAGCGTGCCGACGGCGCACGACCGGCGCGAATGGCAACGGCACCTCCTCGGCCAGGCGCATCGCAAGGGCGAACTCCTCGGCCGTCATCGACTCGAAGTCGGCCTGCTGCAGGCGCTCGCGGTCGGAATAGGTAAACGCGGTTTCGAATTCGACCTCGTCTTCGCGGCCGTCTCGTGGCGGGCGCGGGGCTTCTGCGCGCGGCGGTGCGGCGAGTGCGTCGGCGAGCCGGTTCTGGCGCTTCTCGCGCTCCTTGTCGCCGCGGCCGCTGATCTTGGGAAGCAGCATCGCCATCATCTGCTCGAGCAGCTTGGGGTCGCGCCAGAAGGCGGCGAAGGCGGCGTCGAAGAGCGGCTGCTGCTCATGCCGGTCGAGCATCACCGCGCTCAGCGCGGCGTGCACGTCGTCGCGCCGCGCCAGGCCCACCGACTCGATCGCCTGCAACGCGGCGAGCACTCGGTCGGGGCCGACGGCGAGGCCTGCGGCGCGCAACACGCGCGCGAAGTGAACGACGTTGCGGGCGAACATCGGCGGCGGCATCGGCGTCACACGCGCGCCGCGCTCAGGCCGGCTGCGCGAGCCCGCTCGACTGCAGCTCGGCGAGCAACTTGGTGATGTCGCCCGACTGCATCTTCGCGATGTCGTCGCGGTGCTTGAGCAGCACGCCGAGCGTGTCGCGCACGTTCTCGGGCGAGAGGTCGATGGTGTTCAGCGCCATCAGCGCGTTGGTCCAGTCGATGGTCTCGGCGATGCCGGGCGCCTTGAACAGATCGAGCGTGCGCATGCGCTGCACGAAATGCACCACCTGCGCCGCGAGCCGCTCCGGCGCACCGGGCGCGCGCTCGCGCACGATCGCCATCTCGCGCGGCGCGTCGGGATAGTCGACCCAGTGGTAGAGGCAGCGGCGCTTCAGCGCATCGTGAATCTCGCGCGTGCGATTGCTGGTGATCACGACGATGGGCAACGCGTCGGGTCGGGCCTTCACCGTGCCGAGCTCGGGAATCGTGAGCTGGTTCTCGGCCAGCACTTCGAGCAGGAAAGCGTCGAAGGGCTCGTCGGCACGGTCGAGCTCGTCGATCAGCAACACGGGCGAACGGTCTTGCGTGAGCGCCTGCAGCAGCGGGCGCTCGATCAGCATCGAGCGGCTGTAGAGGCTTTGCGCGAGGCGCTCCTTTGCGCCTGCGTCGCTCACGCCATGCGCTGCTTCGGCGAGGCGAATCTCCATCATTTGCCGCGCGACGTTCCACTCGTAGGCCGTCTGCGCGACGTCGAGCCCCTCGTAGCACTGCACGCGCAGCAGCACGGCGGAAAGCGCTTGCGCGAGCGCCTTGGCGAGCTCGGTCTTGCCGACGCCGGGCTCACCCTCGACGAAGAGCGGCCGCTTCAGCGTCAGCGCGAGGAAGACGGAGGTGGCGAGGCGCCGATCGGCGGCGTAGCGCTCGGCTGCGAGCAGCGCGACCACGTCGTCGACGGAGGCCACCGGGGTAGGTACGGAGCTCGTCATCGAATCATGCTAACCGGCACACGAGACGCGGCACACAAAACGCGGCACTCAAGACGCGGCACTCAAGACGCAGCACTCAAGACGCAGCACGCACGACGCCCGCGCGGCCTGCGCGAGCGCCGGGTGCAGGCAACGTCAGCGCGCCAGCGCCGCTGCCACTGCGCGCGAGGCGATCACGCTGATCATCGCGGCGCGGTAGTCGGCCGAGCCGTGCAGGTCGGCGTTGATGCCGGTCGACGGCATCTTCACGGCCTTCGCCGCTTCGGGCGTGAAGCTCCTGCCCAGCGCGGTCTCGATCTCGGTGGCGCGGAATACGTGACCCTTGGCGCCCGTCACGGCAACTCGCACACCGCCCGCGGCCTGCGCCACGAACACGCCGACGAGCGCGAAGCGCGACGCCTGCTGCTTGAACTTGACGTAGGCCGCTTTCTGCGCGGCCGGAAAGCTCACCGCGGTGATGAGCTCGCCCGGCTTGAGCGCGGTCTCGTAAAGGCCGGTAAAGAAGTCGTCGCCCTTGATCGTGCGCTGGTCGGTGTGGATGGTCGCGCCGAGCGCGAGCACGGCCGTGGGATAGCAGGCGGCCGGGTCGGCGTTGGCGATCGAGCCGCCGATCGTGCCCATGTTCCTCACCATCGGATCGCCGATGCCTTCGGCGAGCTCGGCCAGCGCGGGCACCAGGCGCCTCACGTCAGCGTTCGACGCAACCGCGGCGTGCGTGACCATGGCGCCGATGACGACGTTGTTGCCGTCGACCTTGATGCCCTTGAGATCGCCGACCGCGCCGAGATCGACGAGGCGCTCCGACTGCGAAAGCCGCAGCCGCATCGCCTGGATCAGGCTCTGGCCGCCGGCGAGATAACGCGCGTCGGCGCCGGCTGCTGCGGCCTTGGCTGCGTCGCGGCTCGCGGGCCGCTGGTAATCGAATGCGTACATGGGGGTTCTCCTCGTTCAGGCGGCCAGGCCGTGGGCAGCGCGCCAGACGCGCTCGCGCGTGGCCGGCATGGCCAGGTCGACGACGCCGAGCGCGTCGGTCACGGCGTTGATGTAGGCGGGCGGTGAGCCGATCGCACCCGCTTCGCCGCAGCCTTTCACGCCGAGCGGGTTGTGGCTGCACGGCGTGACGGTGTTCGAGACCTGGATGTTGGGCACGTCCATCGCGCGCGGCATGGCGTAGTCCATGTACGAGCCGGTCACGAGCTGGCCCGAGACCACGTCGTAACTGCAGGCTTCCATCATGGCCTGGCCGAGACCCTGCGCGATGCCGCCGTGGATCTGGCCCTCGACGATCATCGGGTTGACGATGTTGCCGAAGTCGTCGACCGCGGTGAACTTCTCGATCTTCACTTCGCCCGTGTCGGTGTCGACCTCCACCTCGCACACGTAGCTGCCCGAGGGATAGGTGAAGTTGGTCGGGTCGTAGAACGCGTTCTCGTTCAGGCCGGGCTCGAGCGTCTCGAGCGGGTAGTTGTGCGGCACGTAGGCCGTGAGCGTGACGCTGCCCCACGGCACTTTCTTGTCGGTGCCCTTGACGGTGAACTCGCCGTTCGCGAACTCGATGTCGGTGTCGGCCGCCTCGAGCAGATGGGCCGCGATCTTCTTGCCCTTGGCGATGATCTTGTCGACCGCCTTGACGATCGCGGTGCCGCCGACCGACAGCGAGCGGCTGCCGTAGGTGCCCATGCCGAACGGCACGCGGCCGGTGTCGCCGTGCACGATCTCGACGTTGCCGACCGGGATGCCGAGCCGGCCTGCCACGACCTGCGCGAAGGTGGTCTCATGGCCCTGGCCGTGGCTGTGCGAGCCGGTGAACACCGTCACCGTGCCGGTCGGGTGCACACGCACCTCGCCGGCCTCGAACAGGCCCGCGCGCGCACCGAGCGCGCCGGCAATGTTCGAAGGCGCGAGGCCGCAGGCCTCGATGTAGCAGGAGTAGCCGAGGCCGCGCTTCTTCCCCCGGGCTGCCGACTCGGCCTTGCGCGCCGGGTAGCCCGCCACATCGGCCATCTGCATCGCCTTGTCGAGGTGGGCAGCGTAGTTGCCCACGTCGTAGGTCAAGCCCACCGGCGTGGCATAGGGAAACTCGGTGATGAAGTTCTGCCGGCGGATCGCCACCGGGTCCATCTTCATGTCGCGCGCGCACTGCTCGACGATGCGCTCCACCACGTAGGTCGCTTCGGGCCGGCCCGCTCCGCGGTAGGCGTCGACCGGCGTAGTGTTCGTGAACACCGCCTTGACCTCGGCATAGATCGCCGGCGTCTTGTACTGGCCGGCGAGCAGCGTGGCGTAGAGGATGGTCGGCACGCTCGAGGCGAAAGTCGAGAGATATGCGCCCATGTTGGCGATGGTCTTCACGCGCAGCGCGAGGAACATGCCGTTCGCGTCCATCGCCATCTCGGCGGTGGTGGCGTGGTCGCGGCCGTGCGCGTCGGTCAGGAAGGCCTCGCTGCGGTCGCTCGTCCACTTGATCGGCCGGCCGACGCGCTTGCTGGCCCAGACCAGCGCCACCTCTTCGGCGTAGAGAAAGATCTTCGAGCCGAAACCACCGCCCACGTCGGGCGCGATCACGCGCACCTTCGATTCCGGCAGGCCGAGCACGAAGGCGCACATGAGCAACCGCTCGACGTGCGGGTTCTGGTTGGAGACGTAGAGCGTGTAGCTCTCGTCGTGCCGGGTGTAGCTGGCGTTGGCGGCGCGCGGCTCCATCGCGTTCGGGATCAGCCGGTTGTTGACGAAGCTCAGCTTGGTGACGTGCGCGGCCTTTGCGAACGCGGCGTCGGTGGCTGCCTTGTCGCCGTGGCCCCAGTCGTAGCAGGTGTTGTCGGCGACGTCGTCGTGCACGGTCGAGGCGTTCGTGCTGGCAGCGCTGATGTCGATCACAGGCGTGAGCTCTTCGTACTCGACCTCGATCAGCTCGCAGGCGTCGCGCGCCTGCAGCATCGTCTCGGCGACGACGAGCGCGACCTGGTCGCCCACATGGCGCACCTTGCCCTGCGCCAGCACCGGGTGCGCCGGCTCCTTCATGGGCGTGCCGTCCTTGCTGTGGATCAGCCAGCCGCACGGCAAGCCGCCCACCTTCGCCTCGGCGAGGTCGGAGCCGGTGAATATCTGCACCACGCCGGGAGCTTTTTTCGCCGCCTCGAGGTTGATCGAGGTGATGCGCGCATGCGCATGCGGGCTGCGCAGGAAGGCGCCGTAGGTCTGGTGCGGCAGCGTCACGTCGTCTGTGTAGTTGCCGGCTCCGGTGAGGAAGCGCTGGTCCTCGCGACGCTTGATGCTCTGGCCGATCGGGCCGACGGCGAAATCGGCTTCGTTCATGTTGCCCATCTTCGTGACTCCTAGACCGCGGCGGGCGTCTTGCCCGACTGGCAGAACTGGATCGACTTGACGATGTTCTGGTAGCCCGTGCAACGGCAGATGTTGCCGTCGAGCGCTTCCCGGATCTCGGCTTCGTCGGCCTTCGGCTTGTCGGCCAGCAGCTGCACTGCCGACATCACCATGCCCGGCGTGCAGAAGCCGCACTGCAAACCGTGGCACTCGCGAAACGCGGCCTGCATCGGGTGCAGTTCGCCGTCTTCGGACAGACCCTCGATGGTCGTGATCTGCGCGCCCTGCACCTGCAGCGCGAGCATCGAGCACGACTTGATCGCGCGCCCGTTCATGTGCACCGTGCAGGCACCGCACTGCGCCGTGTCGCAGCCCACGTGCGTGCCGGTGAGCTGCAGGTGCTCGCGCAGCAACTGCACGAGCAGCGTGCGGGAGTCGATCGTCTTCGAGATGGCCTTGCCGTTGACGGTCAAGGAAATGGGAACGTCCACACCGGTCTCCTGGTTGATGCGCGAAGGGCTCGTTGAAGAGCCCACCCGTTCATTGTTCGAGCGGCCGGTGGGCCGGCATAGGGCGGGGTTTCCCTGATGGGTCGACCAGCCGCGAGCAGGCGAATCAGAGCGCGCAGCTGCGCAGGCCGAAGAACCCGTCGTCGCGTTCTGGCAGGGCGAATCGGCGAAAGCGTGCGCTGCGCAGGGCCGGGCGCGTGGCCACCGAGGCGCCGCGCAGCACCTTGTGACTGCCGAACGCGCCTTCGGAGAGGCCGCGCCAGGGGCCGGCCACGAAGCCCGGGTACGGACGCAGCGTCGTGGCCGTCCATTCCCATATGTCACCCCAGCGAAAGCCGCGCGCCGCGCCCTGATGCGCCGCTGCTTCCCATTCGACCTCGCTGGGCAAGCGGCGTCCGGCCCACCGGCACCACGCGTCGGCCTCGTACCAGCTCACGTGAACCGCCGGCTGCGACTGCGGCACGCGCGCGAGCTGCCCGAAGCGGCGCTGCAGCACGCCGTGCCGCAGCTGTTCGACGTGCCTCGGCGTGCGCCGGCCCTCGCGTGCGAGCCAGGCCCAGCCGGCCTCGCTCCAGTGAGCGGCCTCGTCGTAGCCGCCGTCTTCCACGAACTCGCCGTACTGAGCCCAGGTGACGGGTTGCGCGTCGATCTCGAACTCGGGCATCGCGACGGGATGCGGCGGCTGCTGGTTGTCGAACGCAAACCCCGGCGCGCCTGCACCGAGCAGCCAGCGCGTCGCCGGAAACAGCAGCGGCGGGCGAGGTGCGTGTGTGACGAGTCGGCGCACCAGCGTGTTGTCGAGGCCGAGCGTTTGCGCAAGCTCGGCCCACGCTTCGCCATGCATCTCTTCATGGAACAAGGCGAGCCGCTGAAAGTAGAGCGCGTCGTCATCGTCGTCGGCTGTTTCGAGCAGCTCGAGCGTGGTCTCGAGCGTCTCGACGAGATAGGCCCGCGCCTCCTGCAGATCGGTCAGCACCGCCTGCACCGCGATCGCTCGACCCTCGCGCGGCACCGCTTCGGCATCGAAGGCCGAATCGGCCTGCGGCAGGATCGATGCGAGGCGCGGCCGCGAGGCATCGGCGTTTTCGCCGCGGCTGCGTTGCACGTTGCGCGCGATCCAGTATTCCTGAAACCAGGCGAGGCGCCCGAGCGTCCAGAGCGGCGGGTCGAGCTCGGCCTGCACGCTCGGCGGCAGGTCAGCCGGCAGCAACGCCAGCGGCCCGCCGGGCGCCGCCTCGAGCAACGCGGCCCAGCGCAGGGTGTGGTTGCGCGCGTCGATGAGCGCGAGCGAAAGCGCGTCTTTTCCGGCGCTGCGAAGCTGGGCGAAATCGAGCCCGGGGCGGGCCAGCTCGAGCCCGAGCGGGCGGGCGTCGTCCTGGCCGTCGGCCATCAGCCGACCGACCCCGGCTTGTCGCCCCCGCGGCAATTGAGCGGCAGGTACTTGATCGGGATGCTGGTCTTGTTGAGGCCCTTGGCCGTCATCTTCACGGGCGGCTCGGCGTTGCCGCAGACCCAGGCCACAGGCACGACGGTGGCGTCTTCCACCACGCCTGGCCGCAGCGTCAGCGTCTTGCCGCGGATGTTGGCGTTGGCGTGATTGCCGAAGGTGACCTGGATCGCGCCCGACTCCACGGCCACCGAGCTGATGTAGTTGTTGACGATCTTGTCGGCCGGCGGCAAGCCCGCCTCGGCGTTGTTGACCGGCAGCTTGGCCGCGACGGCCCATGCGAGCGCGACCGGCGCCTTGGCGATTTCGGTCAACTTGACCGCATCGACGATCTGGTCGCGCACGAACTTGTCGGGAACGCCCGGCAGTGCGATCAGGGCCAGGATCACCACGATCGCGACGACCACCATGAGCTCGAGCAAGGAGAAGCCCGCGGCCTGTGCGGCATGTGTCGAGCGACGGTGAGCGGTCGGGCGCGGAGGCGTGAACTGCATGCGGGCGGGGGGCGTGGGGAACGGCAGGTCGACGCGATCGATCGCGCTTTCGCCTCAGCATACATTCTCGGCCGCGCCGCCTCGCACCGCCCGTCTGCGCTTCGAGCGCTCGCATTGAAACGGCACGTGACAAGCGCACGGCGCCTACCGCCGTCGTGCCGGCGGGTGCTTCGGCGGCGGCCCCTTGCGGCGGCGTCCTACGGCCCGGGCACCAGCGCGCGGGGTACGGTCTGTGCTCTGCAGGAGACACACATGCGACCAACCATTTCGTTCCTCACTGCCGCGGGCATCGGTGCTGCCGTTGCGCTCCTTAGTGGCGCCGCCAGCGCTGCCGACGCGGCCACCAAGCCGACACCGGCGTACATGAAAGACCGCGCGGATTGCGACGCCGGCCGCACAGCCCAGGATCGGGCCACCTGCCTGAAAGAAGCCGGTGCTGCGGCGCAGGAGCGCAAGCGCAACGGCCTCGACAATGCCGGCTCGCCGCGCGAGAACGCACTCGAGCGCTGCAATGCACTCACCGGCAAGGACAAGACCGACTGCGTCGCCCGCATCGACGGACCGATGAAGTCGAACCAGCAAGTCACCACGTCGGGCAGCGTCTCCGGCGGGGGCATCATCCGCGAGACCAAGACCACCACCACCGGCCCGGCGGTGGTCATCGAACCGATGGCCGCACCCGCCAGCGCGCCGAAGTAGTCGCAAAGCCGCTACCGCCGGCGTTGCGGCTGCGGCGTAGCATCCCTCCTCGGCCTCTGCGGCACGTCGTCGCAGGGGCCGCATGCGTTGCGGAACCTGTCTCTTGCCCGCCCTTCACATCACCGACATCGAATCGGCCATCAACTGGTGGCGCGAGAAGAAGCCGTCACCCGACGGCATCACCGCGTGCGCCGAAGTGCTCGCGTTGGCGGAGGTGTACGCGCTGATGGTCTACTACCACGAGGCTGAATGCGACGAAGCCTCGATGCCCGCGCCGGCGCACGAAGCGTGGCTGGCCTGGTATGCGACCACGCCCGACGCGCCCTGCATCGCCATATGCTCCACCAGCCAGGGCGATGCGATCTGCAAGGGCTGCGGTCGCAGCTTCGAGGAGGTTCAGCACTGGACCTCGATGACGCCGGCGGCCAAGCGCGCGACCTGGCGCCGCATCACGCAGGAAGGTACTGCCTGGCGTTTCAACCGATACGCCGAGCGCGCACGTGAAGGCCAGGCTGCCGTACCGCGTTCGGACCAATCCGCCGCCGACACTGCGGCACGATGAGCCGCGCGAGCCTCTGGCAAAGCGCCCGCCGCATCGCTCCGCTGGCTTGGCCGGTGTTCATCGGGCAGGTTGCCGTGCTGGCGTTCAGCACTGTCGACACGGTGATGGCGGCACGTGCATCGGCCATCGATCTGGCAGCGCTCGCCATCGGGGTCTCGGCCTATGTCTCGGTGTTCGTCGGCCTCATGGGCGTGGTGCTGGCGATCGGACCGATCGCAGGCCAGCTGTTCGGCGCCGGCCGCCTTCGAGACAGCGGCCGCGTGGCCGAGCAGGCGACGTGGCTGGCCCTCGCGCTGGCGGTACCGGGCTGTGCCCTGCTGCTCTTCCCCGAGCCTTTTCTCGCCATCTCGCGCGCCGAGCCGGCCGTGGCGGCCAAGGTGCGCGACTACCTGCTCGGCCTGGCTTTCGCGCTGCCGCCGGCGCTGCTGTTCACCGCCTATCGCGGCTTCAACGTCGCCGTGTCGCGACCCAAGGCCGTGATGGCGATCCAGCTCGGCGCGCTGGCCATGAAGGTGCCGCTGAATGCGCTGCTCGTGTTCGGAGGGTCGATGCCCGGCACGGGCTGGCAGGTGCCGGCGCTCGGTGCTGCAGGTTGTGGTCTGGCGACGGCGATCGTGGTCTGGGGGCAGCTCGGCGTGGCTGTCTGGCTGCTGCGACGCGATCCGTTCTATGCACCCTTCGGTCTGGGCCGCCGTCTCGGCCGGCCCGACCGCGAGAGCCTGGGCGCGTTGCTGCGCCTGGGCGTGCCGATGGGCCTCTCGATCCTGGTCGAGGTGACCGGCTTCACCTTCATGGCGCTCTTCATCTCGCGCCTCGGCGCAACCGTCGTCGCCGGCCATCAGGTCGCCGTCAACATGGTCTCGATGATGTTCATGCTGCCGCTCTCCATCGCCAACGCGGCGAGCACGCTGGTGGCCCAGCGCGTGGGCGCAGGCGACGAAACCGACGCACGCCACATCGGCTGGGCCGGCCTCGAGATCGCCGTGCTGATCGCGGCCGTGATCGGCGCGGCGATCTATCTGCTGCGGCGCCAGGTCGTCGGCCTCTACACCAGCGACGCGGTGATCGTGGCCGCGGCCGTGCCGCTGCTCGCGTGGGTGGCGCTGTTCCACATCGCCGACGCGGCACAGACGGTGGCCGCGTTCGTGCTGCGCGCGTGGCGCATCACCACCGTGCCGATGGTGGTCTACGTCGTGGCGCTGTGGGGCATCGGGCTCGGCGGCGGTTTCGTGTTCGCCTTCGACAAGCTCGGCATCAGCCCGCGCTGGATGCAGGGCGCGCAAGGCTTCTGGGCCATGTCGACCATCGGGCTGACTTCGGCGGCGCTCGGGCTGGTCGCGTATCTCGCGGCGAAGCTGCGCCGCGATCGTCGGGCCGCGGGGCTCGCCGCCATGGCCGCTTCCTGACGGCCGGCGCGACGCACTCAGCGTGCGGCAAGCGCGGCCGGCAGCTCGAGCACGAAGCAGCTGCCGCCACCCTCGCGTGATTCGCAGCGCACGCTGCCACCGTG
>Ga0123339_10003372_pt1 | contig 10626 bp, 5 predicted proteins | sample lystaG_FD_89956 | JGI IMG/M metagenome (GOLD analysis project Ga0123339, IMG submission 89956) | Glacier valley bacterial and archeal communities from Borup Fiord, Nunavut, Canada, to study Microbial Dark Matter (Phase II) -... | ecosystem: Environmental > Aquatic > Freshwater > Ice > Glacier ... | reverse complement strand
TGATAGTGAACAATGCCAACAATGTAATGCTCAATGGGAACTTACATTTGCTGAATGCGATTACAGCCCCTTCTGGCCTCTTGGATGCATTTACCAATTCAACGCAGGTAAGTTATGCCGGTACTTCAGCACAATCTCTTGGCAGCCAGTTTGTAGGTGATAAATTGCATAATCTAACCATTGATAATGCAGCAGGTGTTACCTTGTCTAACGATGTTACAGTGGATGGAACTCTCAAACTGACAAATGGTGCTTTTTCTATTGATAATAATACCTTGACCTTTCAAAATTCAAATATCCCCATTGCCAGAAACTCCGGAACTATCAGTACTACAGAGAATACGAACCTCATTTTTGGTACTGAAACCAATAAGAGCGGTGCCGCTTTTACAATTCCTGCCGGCACTTTTACAACTGCCCCTTTACTGAATAATTTAACAATTAACAGAACCAATAGCCTGACATTAAATAATCAGATGATTCTATTAAAAGGTATTCTTCTCTGTAATACAGCTACATTGAATACCAACGGTAACCTCACTCTTCTTTCAACATTGGTTCAAACGGCTCTGATTGATGGAGCGGGCACTGGTGAGATTCTTGGAAATGTCAACATGCAGCGATATCTTCCATCCGCTTTTGGCTACAAATATTTCAGCTCTCCCTTCCAGTCGGCCACAGTGTTTGAATTTGACGAAGAGCTTAATTTGGGTGCTGCATTTCCCGCCTTCTATAAATACGATGAAAACAACAGTGCTTCTTCTTCTTTAGGTGTAACGATCTATCCTACCGGGTGGGTCACCTATACCAATCCTACAAATTCGTTGTTCCCATTGAGTGGATATTCTGCCAATTTAGGATCGAATATAGAAGCTGCTCCAATAACGGCTAATATAAAGGGGGTGGTCAACAATGGAAGTCTACAAACCACTTTATATAACCACAACAGACCATATACCAAAGGATTTAATCTTGTGGGAAACCCCTATCCATCACCCATTGACTGGAATGCAACAGGTTGGACAAAGACCAATATTGACAATGCAATTTATTTTTTCAACGCCAACAGTACTCAATTTTCAGGCGCTTACAGTAGTTATGTGAATGGTGTTTCATCAGGCAATGCCAATAACATGATTGCTGCCATGCAGGGATTTTTTGTACATGTAACCAATGGAACATTCCCGGTAAGTGCAACATTGGGTGTAATCAATTCAGTTAGGGTCAATAATTTAAATCCGGTATTTAAAAATGCCAGTATTGATAATCGTGCGATCCTGCGCTTTACGGCAAACTTTGAAACGAAAGATGCCATAGAAGATGCAGCTGTCATTTACTTCGACCAAACTGCCAACCTACGATTTGATCAGGAGTTGGATGCACTGAAAATGACCAATACAGATCCTCAGGTTCCTAATATCTATACACTGACCCCTGAGACTACCCAATTGTCAATCAATGGAATGCCATTACCAACAGATAGCCTTGCAAGCATTGGGCTAGGAATTACTACTTTTACCGGCGGATGGATCATCCTCAAGGCTATTGATATAAGCCAACTGCCTGATTATTTGCAGATTTATCTGGTGGATACTGAAACGGGTAAACAGCGAGATTTAAAACGGCTGCCGGATTATAGATTTTTCATGAAGACCGGTGAATACAACCATCGCTTTACATTGATTTTCTCGCGTGGGGAAATCATTGAACCTACTGTTGCCGGGAAGATGTTCACCCTCTCACGTTCGGGAGACTTTTTACAGGTGAAAGCGAATCTTCCGACCAACACCAAAGGAAGTCTGCTGGTAACAAATATACTTGGTCAGACGATCATCCGTAAAGTTGTTTTCGAAAATGAAACAGTGAAAATCAATCAGAATGTAAGTACAGGAGTCTATGTCATTACCCTTATTTCGGGTAAGAATACATACTCAGAAAAAATAATAATGAGGAAAGATAATGAATAACATGATTCAATTCCAGTGGTTAAAAAGGCTGTGGATGCCTTTTTGTTTATTGGCTGCTATGTTATTAGCTTCTGTGCTTCAATCAGACGCGCAGGAGCAACCGCCCAGACCCATAACAGTGGCTGTAAACACAGCGCAGCATTTAAGTTTTGGCTCTTTTATTCAAAATGGAAACAATGGTACCGTGACGGTTACCTATGATGGATTTCGGACAGCAACAGGGAGTATCATTTTGCCCAATATGAGTTCGATTGTTACTCCCGCTCTTTTTATAGTGGATGCTGAGCCGGGTACGCTGATCACCATTATGAATGGTTCAACGGCAACTTTAACCGGAAGTAATGGTGGAACTTTAAGCCTTTCGTTAGGTGAATCAAGTACCCGCTCTCCCTTTATCACTGCTGGTCAATTGACCGATGTATTTATCGGTGGAACACTGACCATTGGATCACTGGGGGCCAATCCCGCAGGATTTTACAACGGACAGTTTCAGGTTACATTTATACAACAATAGTTGAAAAAAGTAGCATTCAATATGTCAGTCTCAGTGTCATCAAACTACAATAAATACCCGAAGAGCAAAAGCATTTCGGGTATTTTGAGTTCGATGGCATTGTTGTTGGTAATTTTGACTTCCTTACCCCTCCATGGGTTGGCCCAGAGTGAGCTTGAATATGATGAAATATCTGTGTTTTTAAGTATCCAGAAGGTGGGTGGAGCAGATATCCCGGCGGTAATACGCGATGAGACTATTTATCTGCCTATTACAGATATTTTTTCCATTCTTAAAATCAAAAATACGCCCTCCGCTCAACTTGATTCGGTGACCGGGTTTTTCATCAACCAGGAGTCAACTTATATTATCGATAAACTGAACAATAGAGTCACCTACAAGGAAAAAGTATTTGACCTTAAAAGTGATGATATGGTAAAAACAGAAACCAATCTATATCTACGGGCTCCTTTGTTTGGAGAAATATTTGGCCTTGATTGTATTTTCAGTTTCAGAAGTTTATCGGTCATGTTGAATACAAAACTGGAGTTGCCGATACTCAGGGAGATGCGTCGCGAACAGATGAGGGCCAATATTACCAAGCTCACAGGAGAGATTAAAACAGATACCATCATTGGACGTAAGTATCGCTTGCTTCACTTTGGGATGGCCGACTGGTCGGTCGTATCCAACCAGGAGGTAGGGGAAAAGACGGATGCCAGAATCAACCTTGATTTAGGAACTGTCATCGCCGGAGGAGAAGCCAATGTAAGGCTCAACTATAACAATAAGAGTCCGTTTACCGAAAAGCAGCAGCAATATATGTGGCGGTTTGTCAACAACGAACGGCCAGTCATGCGGCAGGTGATGCTTGGAAAGATTTATTCACAGGTGACAGCTTCCATCTTTGATCCGATTGTAGGGGTTCAGTTCACCAATACCCCTACCATCTTCCGGCGTTCATTCGGTACTTACACCTTGAGCAATATTACTGAACCCAACTGGCTTGTTGAGCTTTATGTAAATAATGTACTGGTTGATTATATGAAAGCCGATGCGTCGGGGTTTTATAAATTCGAGGTACCGCTGGTTTACGGAAATTCAGCCGTAACTCTCAAGTTTTATGGCCTATGGGGTGAAGAAAGGATACAGGAAGAAAATATCACTATCCCGTTTAACTTTCTGCCTCCAAAAGAGTTCGAATATACCATGAGCGCCGGTATTGTTGAAGACAGCCTGAAAAGCAGGTTTTCACGTGGCACCTTTAATTATGGGGTCAGCCGACGATTAACCATTGGTGGTGGGGTAGAATACCTTTCGTCAGTGATGACAGGAAATGCAATGCCCTTTGTAAGTTCTTCACTCCGATTGTTGAGCGGCCTGCTCCTCACAGGAGAATATACCTATGGGGTTCGGACAAAAGGGATACTCAGCTATCGTCTTCCATCCAACATGCAGTTTGAAATTAATTATACCAAATATGACAAGGGGCAAAAGGCCATTACATACAATTACCTCGAAGAGCGAAAAGCGACCATTTCTATTCCTGTTAGAGGAAAGAATTTTTCCGCATACTCGCGTTTTACTATTAATCAGATTGTACTTCCCAACCTGAAAAATACAAATGCTGAAATGCTTTGGTCAGGATCAGTTCATGGCGTCAGTACCAACTTTACCACTTATGGTTTATTCAATGACCTAAGCAAACCGTATGTTTATAGCAACTTATCCCTTGCCTTTAAATTACCCGCACGCATTGCCCTTACCCCACAGACCCAATATGAATACAATCGCAATCAATTGATTTCTGTAAAAGCAAATCTGGAAAAGCCGCTATTCAAAAAGGGATTCTTAAACATGTCGTTCGAGCAAAATTTCAGAAGCCATACCAGAAGCATAGAAATCGGGCTCAGATTTGATCTCTCATTTGCACAAACTGGCCTTTCGATCCGAAATACAAACGAACAAAATACATTGGTGGAATCAGCAAGGGGTAGCTTGCTGGTAGACAGAAAAACACGCTACATTGGTACTAATAACCGCACAAGCGTTGGCAAAGGTGCTATTACACTAATTCCATTTCTTGATAAAAACGGCAATGGGGAGCACGATCCTGGCGAGCCTAAGGTGGAAGGTCTTAAATTTAAAATCAACGGGGGAACCATCCTGCGAAACGACAAGGACTCCACTATACGCATCCTGGACCTGACCCCTTATGCCAATTATTTGCTGGAGCTGGATAAAAACAGTTTCGACAATATTTCGTGGCAGATGCAAACCCATACCATGAAAGTGATGATCGATCCCAATCAGTTTAAAACAATTGAAATTCCCATTTCAGTCATGGGGGAGGCTACAGGAACTGTATATAACGGTTCACAAGGGCAGGGGAGGGTTTTGGTTTGTTTCTATCGCAACGATACCATTCTGGTGGCACGTACACTAACCGAATCGGATGGTTATTACAGTTATATTGGGCTTAAGCCAGGAAAATATACAGTGCGCATTGATCCGCTACAGCTTAAAAGAATTAATATGGAATCTTCACCAACACTGATACCTGCCACCTTTTCAAGTTCCGTGGATGGGGATATTATTGATAATATGGATTTTCTACTGGGCCCAATTGTAGAGGAGCTTCCTGATACTACTAAAAATACCTCTGAGCTTGAACTACCAACGGATACTTTAGTTGAACAAACGATGGTCGAAAATAAGTTGACTCGACCGATTGGAAATAAGATATTACTTCCCGGTTCTCATGGTGAAACACTGAATGTTGGAGCATTTAAAAGTAAGTCCAATGCATTTGCGATCTGTAAATGGATCGTTGATTTTACTGGACAGCCAACCATGATTATTTATGGCAATGATTATTATTACGTGCGTATTCCTGACATTGCCAATCGTAGGCTTGTTCAAAAGTTGGCTTCCCAATTGGAAAAAGAAGGCGTGGAGACTTACTTTATTCCTGGTATTAGAAACAAAACTTCCATTCAGATGGGCCCCTATGAAAAAGAAGAAGATGCATTCAATGCACAAAAGAAATTAATGAATCGCAAAGAACTTAGTGTGACCATTGTTTATGAAAATGACCTGTATATGTTGCTGATAACAGGTTTTGCAACGAAAGAAGCAGCTACTGATTTTACAAAGGAATTGTAAATGAGAAAGTAAGAAGGGGAGAAGGGAGCCAACATCGGAAAGTCATTAGGAGAGGAAATCAGACAAGAGACAAAGAAACAAAGTTCAGTTTACTATATTGCCTACCCAGTTATTTTGTCTTTTGTCTCTTTGAGGAAAACAACCGCTCTATATATTATACTTTATTTAGATTAAGTAACAGTGTATAAATTTAAGGGTTGATAATCAAACACCTTATACTTTATTCTGAATAATGTCTATTCAGTATTTACATATAATTTATGGGCTACTCAAGCAATTATCAACTTAGCTGTTGGTGTCGTGTAACAGCTAATATGTCGGATAAAGTCATCCTCACTTCCTCATTTCCTCACTTCCTCATTTTCTATTTGCATTTTTCTCATTTTCACAGTTTTTAAAGTGGCTGCTGATTGTTGTCCTATATTTTATAATTGAGTTGGATAATCAGGTGGAGGGTTAAGGGTTTGGAGAAATATTTCCCTCTTGCCAAAATAAAAAGGTCTCATTTTGGCAATTGATTTCAAAATGCGTTTTTACGAAATTGTAACTCACCTTACGCATGAACACAGATATTTAATAAAAGAGAAAAAAGAACATTGATTTATAAGAAAAAAAGGAAAAGGGGAACACTGATTTTACTGATATAACAGATTTACACTGATATTTTTACACTCTTTTTTAAAGATCAGTGTAAATACGTTTGATCAGTAAAATCAGTGTTCCCCTTTTTTTTCTCCTTTTTCCTTTACATCAATGTTCCTCTTCTTTTGCGTAAGGTGAGATATAAGTGAGAAAATGAGGAAGTTTCCGGCTCGGTAGGATGATTGTATTTCACTCCAAATGTCCTAGGTGTTATTTTTGCAGATGGCAGAGGTATCCTATTAGCTGTTACACGACAATAGTGCAGATTTGCCCCGAGAACTCGGATTGGCGTTAATTTTGCGTGTATCCATACTGATAATCAAATATTTGAAGCAGTACTTTCTGGTGGTTTAACAGTTGTATAATAAGCAATATCAGTTTTTAAATCCTATAAAATGATTCATTCCAGTATCTTTTCCTATCTGGTGTGCGAACTAATTGCCTGGAGTTACTTCTTAATAATCAGATGTTTACAAAACAGATCGCATGAAGTTAAGGCCAATTCGAGTACTCGGGAGCCCACAACAATATAATGTGATCCCATTTTACCCCATTTTAGGGGTAATTCTCTCTATAACATTGCACTGAAAATAGCTGAGTTAAGCCTTTTTTTGTTTTGGTACTTTGTCTCTTAGGTACTTTTTTACACTCATTTGCTTAGATCGAACTCCGGTTAATGGAAGTGAAATTTTTATGCAATCACTTATCTGATACGATCAATAGAGCGGATCAGCGCTTCATCTTTCTTGATCGCACGGATGGCTAAATAGTTAAGAATGATGGCTATTCCGGGGAATAAAATACCTGTTTTAAAGCTAATCTGAGCTTCGTTGAATGAGTAGTAGGTGAAAAAGAAAAATATTCCAAACAGGCCTATTATTAGTAAAATAGACAACACGATGAGCTGAATTTGCCTGGTGCGGTTTTTGTAACTTATAATTGCAACCCCCTGGATAACAATAATTATTCCGATTAGTGCCGAAATAAAAATGCCATTTTGCTTTAAAATTCCATCCTGAACAATTCCTTGGAAATTGAAAAGATATACAGCCCCATCTTTTGCTATTTCAGCATAAGGAAATAAAAATAAAAACCCAACCAGCAAGGCGGAAATAAATAAATAGACGGTCTGAATTCTTTGTAGCATGACTTTCAAATTTTAAACAAAAATAAACTTTTTTCAAGATACAGAGTTAATATAGTTACTTCTACAAGAAGAAAATTTACAGTAGGTACGATAACGCACTTAAATCCGTTAAAAAGAACGATGTATGAAATGAAAATTGTATAATTGTAGAACGGCTTGCACTCATAACTTGAATTCGACCTAATCAAATGAGTGTAAAAAAGTACCAAAGCAACAAAGTGCCAAAGCAAAAATAGGCTTAACTTAGCTATTTCGGGGCAATATTATAAAAAAAATTATCCCTAAAATGGGATAAAGTGCTTATGAACTTTGATACTCTGTTACTATAAAGAACATGTTTCTTATGTCGAAGAGTCGTTAATAAATATCTAAGTGCTACTATAGCGAATGAAGATGAATAAAAATATAAATAATTCACAGGAGTATTTGAAGCTTCGAAATAAAGCCGAAGAGCTCTTAAAAGCGAAAAGATCAATACCAAAAATAACTTTAAATGCAAGAGATGAGCATAGCTTAAATGAAGCTGAAATCCTGAAACTCAACTATGAACTTGAAGTCCACCAGGTTGAGCTGGAATTACAAAACGAAGAATTACAACAACAATTAAATAAAGCTGAAACAGCAATTGCCCTCTACAATCTGTCTTCTATCGGATCATTTACGCTTGAACGCGAGGGTACTATTAGTCAGTTGAACATTAGCGGCGCCAAAATGCTTGGCATAGAACTTTCGGCGTTATCAAATACTAACATCAAACCATTTATTTTACCCAATACATTGCCCCTCTTTAATAAATTTTTACAGAAAGCTTTTGAAACTACTTCCAAACAGAGCTGCGAAGTGATGTTGGTAAATAAGGAAAATTCTTCCTTTGTTCATCTGGAAGGAATTGTTTCAATGGATGAACAAAAGTGCTATATAACTGCTTGTGACATCACAGAGCGCACATTATCAGAAAGGGTATTGAAAGAAAATGAAGAAAAATACCGGCTAATGGTTGATCTGTCGCCTGATGCAGTGTTCCTTCATTCACACGGTAAAATAATTTTTGCCAATGCGGCAGCACTAAGATTTGTTGGTGCAAGTACTTTAGATCAACTTGAGCATAAGCCTATTATTGATTTTGTACATCCCGATTACCGGGAACTTGCTCTGGAAAGAAATAAAAATATAAATGAATCGCACGAACCTTCTGCCTATATTCAGAAAAAATTCATCAATCTGAACAATGATGTGATCGATGTAGAAGTGATTGGAATACCCATCAGTTATTTGGGGATGCCAGCCATACAAACCATTGTGAGAGACATTACCAATCGCAAGAGGGCTGAGGAGAAGCTGAGCACATCGGAATCACGTTACCGCCGGCTATTTGAATCTGCAAAAGATGGTATCCTGATGCTGGATGCCGATAGTGGACAAATTGTGGATGTGAACCCGCATTTAATTCAAATGCTGGGTTATTCACATGAGGAACTATTGGGCAAAAAGCTATGGGAGATGAGCGTTTTCCAAAGTATTGCCAATTCAAAAGAAGCTTTCATGGAATTGCAGGACACAGAATATATCCGCTTTGAAAATATTCCGTTAGAAATTAAAAACGGGATACCTATTCATGTAGAGTTTGTCAGCAATGTTTTTCTGGTTGAACAGAAGAAAGTGATTCAATGCAATGTCAGGGATATCACTGAACGCCTCTATGCAGAGAAAGAAATTCACACCTTGGGGAAGGCTATTGAACAAGGCCCATCATCTATTGTAATTACGAATGCGCAAGGGAAAATTCAATTTGTCAATAATAAATTCACGGCTTTAACACTTTATCATTTAGAAGAAGTGAAAGGAAAGAGCCCACGTATATTTAATCCAGGCCGTCTTCCTGAGAACGAATTTATTGAGCTTTGGGAAACCTTGAAAGATGGAGGTACCTGGGAAGGGGAAGTTATGAACCGCAGAAAGGACTATACTTATTTCTGGGAAGAAGTAAGCATTTCGGCGGTGAAGAACCCTGATGGAAGCACGAGTAATTACATTTTGATACAGAATGATATTTCGGAGAAAAAACGAATAATGACTGATTTAATTCAGGCCAAAGAAAAAGCAGAGGAGAGCGACCATCTTAAATCAGCCTTCCTGGCCAATATGAGCCATGAGATACGCACCCCGCTGAATAGCATCATCGGGTTTTCAGAATTAATGGCAGACTCTGATTTTGATATAACCCAGCAATTTCACTTCGCCCAGATAATCTATAACAGTGGAAATAAACTGCTTTCGATTATAAGCGACATCATGGACCTGTCGAAAATTGAGGCAGGTGAGGTGGAGATCACTAAACGGTCAATTTTAGTAAACCAGTTAATAATCGATATACAGAAAGAATATTCCTCCAAAGCAATTGATAAAGGTATTGAATTGAGGATGGATATGTCAGACTTTAATGGAGAGGAAGTTTTTATTGAAAGCGATGAAAATAAACTGAGGCAGATACTGATCAATTTTGTAGACAATGCCCTTAAATTTACCAACACAGGATTCGTGGAGATGGGGGTCAAAAAAAGCGGAAACTTCGTTCAGTTTCACATTAAAGATACCGGCATTGGAATACCTGTTGAATTTCAGGAACAAATATTTGAACGCTTCCGCCAGGTTGAATCCGCTTTTACCCGTAAATACGGTGGAAATGGTTTAGGCCTGGCGATTTCAAAAGCGCTGATTGAATTGTTGGGAGGAAAGGTATGGATGGAAACCGAACCGGGCATAGGGTCTACATTCTATTTTTCAATTCCCTTAAAACATTAACGGTAACATGTCAATAATAAGTTTTTAAAACCACCTATTTTTGTAACTATTTAGGTATCCTAACTTATTCAATATTTGATGATTATAAAAGCACAAGTATCCAAATTAGTTTCACTCTATTTAATAAAGTATTTAATATCAAAGTTTTAAACAATAAAAATTTTGTACCCAACACGGTCCAATTATGTGCTAAATAATTGTATGTCAATATATTAAAGCACCTAAACAGTTACGAATTAACACGAATTAAAAGAAATAGAAATATAAGGAGGTTTTCTGCGAATTAAAAGATCAGTATTAACCAGCTTTTATTTTGTTGTATTTTCCTTTTCTAATTCGTTTTTAATTTGTGCAATTCGTAGGCACCCTTTTCTTCTTTTTAATTCATGAAAATTGGTTATAAGGTTGTT
>Ga0123339_10003369_pt1 | contig 10632 bp, 11 predicted proteins | sample lystaG_FD_89956 | JGI IMG/M metagenome (GOLD analysis project Ga0123339, IMG submission 89956) | Glacier valley bacterial and archeal communities from Borup Fiord, Nunavut, Canada, to study Microbial Dark Matter (Phase II) -... | ecosystem: Environmental > Aquatic > Freshwater > Ice > Glacier ... | reverse complement strand
GATGCCGATGCGCGTGCCGGTCTCGGGAATCAGTGTGCCGTCAGGCTGAAACAGGAAGCTGCAACGGTAATTCTTGCCCCGATAATCCTGCCCACACTGCCCGGTCCTGAAACGGACGAGCCCCCCGTTACCGTAAGTAGCAGAGCGGATATCGTTGAAAAACAGGTTGTTGGGCGTCGTCGTGCTGTCGCTGCCCGCAATGTGCGTTGTTACGAAGCCAGATGATTGGTTATAATGGTTCGTCTGAGATGCGAAGAAATCCTGCTGCTGGGCATATTCCACGTTGACTGCAACGTTACCACGCCCTTGCGCGAAGTTTGTCCCGCCTAGAATACTGGCGTAGTAAGAACCGCCGTTGCCCTCGTTGTTGGCGCCGCCTTGGCCACGTACTTCGAGGCCTTGAAACTTGTCTTTCAGCACGAAATTGACGACACCTGCGATCGCGTCCGACCCGTAGACCGCCGAATCGCCTCCGGTCACCAGATCTACCCGTTCGATCAGATCGGTGGGGAACGTGTTGGTATCGGGCGAGACCGCGTTGTTGAGAATGTCCGAGCCCACATGGCGGCGGCCGTTCACGAGGACCAGTGTGCGCTGCGTTCCCAGCCCGCGCAGATCGAGCAGGTTGAGACCCGCGGTCCCCAGGAAGCGCGTCGAGTTCGCGCTTGTGAAAGTGCTCTGGAGCGCGGGCAGTTCGTTCAGGATGTCCCCGATCGAGATTTTGCCCGTCTGGAAGAACTCCGCTCCCTGGATCGTAGTGACCGGCACGGGCGAGGACAGGTTGGGGCGGGCGATGCGTGATCCAGTTATAATCACCAGATCGGAGTCGGCAGGACCGGTCGACGCGGCCGGGGCCGCTGGAGCGCTGTCGGTCCCCGCCGCCGCTGCGGCAGTACCCGCAGTCTGTGCGAAGGCCGGTGATACCCCCGCGAGTGCGGTGGCGGCGAGAAGGAAATGAACGGTACGCATACGAACTCCGGCTAAGCACTACCGACTCCCTTTCTCACCAATCGCGCGTCCAGTCAGCGTGCGACGCGCCGACGCGCCGATGTTTGTCGGCCGGTGTTGCCGCGGCGCGACACCGGGCAGGCGGCATCGCATCGGCCCGGCTTGCTCCCGCCACGCCCCGCGCGCCACTATGGCGCATGGACCTCGCCCGCTTTCCCCGTCGCCGCTACACGCCCTTCGTCACCCCGCTCGAACGCGCGCCCCGCCTGTCCGCCGCGCTCGGCATCGATCTGTGGTTCAAGCGCGACGATCAGCTCGGCCTTGCAGGCGGGGGCAACAAGACGCGCAAGCTCGAGTTTCTGGTCGCGGACGCGCTCGCGGGCGGCGCGGACATGCTGATCACCACGGGCGCGCCGCAATCCAACCACGCGCGTCTCACTGCGGCGGCGGCGGCGAATGAGGGCCTGCGCTGCCGCCTGCTGATCGAGGAGCGCGTGGCGGGCAGCTACGATCCTCACGCGCCGGGCAACAACCTGCTGTTCGATCTGCTGGGTGTCGAGGCGCGGCGCGTGGTGCCGGGCGGAACGCCCCTGATGGCCGCGATGGAGGAGATGGCGGGCGAGGCGCGCGCCGAGGGCCACCTACCTTATATCATCGCGGGTGGCGGATCGGTGCCGCTGGGTGCGCTCGGCTATGTCGCGTGCGCGGCCGAAATCATGGCGCAATGTTTCGATATGGGAGTCGCGTTCGATCGGATCGTGCTCGCGAGCGGCAGCGGCGGCACGCACGCGGGGATGCTCGCCGGCTGGCGGCGCTGCACGCGGATATCGCGGTGACCGGCATTAACGTCCGCCGTCCGCAGGCGGAGCAGGAAGGCAATATCGCGCGCGAGGTGGCGGGCACCTGCGATCTGCTGCGCATCGCGCCGCCGTCGCGCGAGGCCGTCGTGTGCCTCGATCGCTGGGTCGGCCCCGGCTACAGCCTGCCCACGCCCGAGATGGTCGAAGCGGTGCGCATGACCGCTACCCATGAGGCCGTGCTGCTCGATCCGGTCTATACGGGCAAGGCGATGGCAGGCCTGATCGGCCTCGCGCGCGAGGGGGCGCTGGCGGGGGAGCGCGTGCTGTTCCTGCATACCGGAGGCGCGCCCGCGCTCGATGCCTATGCCGGGGTGCTGAGGCAGGCGTAGCGCGATAGTTTAGCCGTCGCGTGCGTCCTTTCCGGCCGCGCCGATGTACTCATCCATTCCGCCGCCGTCGATATACCGCTGAAAGGCCAATTCACGCTCTTCCGCCCACTCTGAATAGGGGTAATCGGGTGCCAAGCCCATCGAATCGGGCGGACCCGCGATCACGTGGAACGTTGCGTGCGGTTGCCAATGCGCCGCAAACGCTTGCGCTCGTGCCCAAAGCTGCTGATCGAATCCCACCAGGAAGAACACGCGTGGGGAACGCGGACGGGCGCGGATCGCAGCCACGCAGACTCCCTCGCGTCGCGCGCGCAATTGTGCGCCGATGAAGTCGATCTCGGCCGGGTGGCCTCCCTTGAAATGGCTTTGATGATGATAGATCACCATTGGGCGGCCCGGAAAGCCGAGGTGCCAAACCTCTTCGTACGTGATGCTCTTGGGAGAGGCTGGTCTGCCCGAGTTCAGCAGTCCGGGCTCTACCCCATTATCGGGATCTACGAAGACCAGATCGCGATCGTTGAACGTAGCCTTCAAGCCCTCGAACCAGATTCGTCTGTGTTCGCGTGTACCAACCACGGCGTCATGGTACGTTACGTCGCTAAGGAACGCTCCGTGCTCGAGCGCACGGATCGAACGTCCGTGCTCATCCTGGACCAGCTTTTTGAGACCGAAATATAAATCCGGATCAAATTTGCTCCATTTGTCCTGCTCGGATTCATGAAGATACTCGGTGTGCCGTCCATCCCCGTTCTGCCCAACGATTGTCGTCCGATACCATCCTACTCCCAGCTTGTAGCCGGGTGAAATCGCCCGCAGCAGCCCGAGCTTGAAGTAGTCCCCTATATCTCCGGCGTAGCCATCCTGCACGCTCAATCTCCCCCGTTTCGGATAGCCTGTCCTCCTAGGACCAGCACTGGCCCCGCACCAGCCAGCGTGCCGCCGAGCGGGAGCAGGCGCTCGACCCCAAAACCGCCGCTTCCCCTGCCCCCCCGCCGCGCTATAGTCCCCGCCAATTCCGGGGGACCGAGGACCGCAATGAAAGCCACCGTCGATCGCAACACGCTGCTGAAATCGCTCGCGCACGTCCATTCTGTGGTCGAGCGGCGCAACACGATCCCGATCCTGTCCAATGTGCTGATCGAGGCGGGCGAGTTCGGGCTGCGTTTCATGGCGACCGATCTGGATATCCAGCTCGTGGAAACCGCGCCCGCGCACGTGCACACCCCGGGCGCAACGACGGTCAGCGCGGGGACGCTGTTCGATATCGCGCGCAAGCTGCCCGATGGATCGCAGGTGGAGCTCGCCGCCGCTGACGGCCGGATGACGGTAATCGCGGGCAAATACCGCTCGCAGCTCTCAACATTGCCGCGCGAGGACTTCCCCGTGATCGCCGAGAGCGATCTGCCGATCAAATTCCCGCTACCCGCGGCCCAGCTCCGCCAGTTGATCGACAAGACGCGCTTTGCGATCTCTACCGAAGAGACGCGCTATTATCTGAACGGCATCTTCCTCCACGCAACCGATGGCGGCACGCCCCATTTGCGCGCGGTCGCCACCGACGGGCACCGCCTCGCGCGCGTGACGATCGACCGGCCCGAGGGCGCGGCGGGGATGCCCGACGTGATCGTGCCCAAGAAGTGTGTGGCCGAAGTGCGCAAGCTGCTCGACGAAACCGAGGGCGAGGTGGAAGTGTCGCTCAGCGCGTCCAAAATCCGCTTCGATTTCGGCACCGCCACGCTGACCAGCAAGCTGATCGACGGCACCTTCCCCGATTACAGCCGCGTGATCCCGACCGCGAACGACCGGCTGCTCAAGCTCGATCCGCGCAGCTTTGCGCAGGGCGTGGACCGGGTGTCCGCGATCGCGTCCGAGAAGACGCGCGCGGTGAAGCTGGCGCTGGACCGGGACAAGCTGACCCTCTCGGTCACGTCGCCCGAAAACGGCACCGCCGCCGAGGAGCTTCCAGCCGATTATGCCGCTGCGCCGTTCGAGGTGGGCTTCAACAGCCGCTACCTGATGGACATCCTGGCACAGGTGGAAGGCGACAGTTGCGAGGTCCACATGGCCGACGCGGCCGCCCCGACGCTGATCCGCGAGGGGCCGGGCTCGAACGCATTATATGTTTTGATGCCGATGCGGGTGTGACGTCTGGCAGGTCAAGACAGCTTGCCGAAATCACGCGCGGTATGGAGTATCCTCACGACCCGGACCTCGTCGGCAAGGTCGCGGAACAGGATCGAGTAACGACCGTGCAGAAGACCGCGCAGTCCGGGACCGATCTCATCACGCAGCCTGTAGCCGAGCGGCCGCTCGGCAGCTCGCCTCGCGTGCGCTTCGATTTCATCGACGAACGATAATGCGCGCTCAGGGTTATCGCGCACTATAAACGCGCCAATTTGACGCAAATCGAGGCGTGCGCGCGGCGCGATGGAGAACGGCTTCACGCGCGTCCGGCCCGGATATCCTCGATCATTGCACGGACTTCGGCGAAGACCTCCACCGCCGGAATGCCCGGCCCGCTCTCGTCCCCAAGCGCACCGCCTCGCGCAGCCATTCGAGCTTCGCCGCATCGTCCGCCCGCGCGCGGGACCATTCATCGAGCGCCTCGCGCACGATTTCGCCTTCGCTGGCGTAATCGCCGACATCGACCGCCGCACGCAGCGTTCCCGCCAGCTCGGACGGCAGCGCGAAGGTCAACTGTTCGAGTGGGGACATCGGGCGCACTCATCCCCCACCAGATGTGCCCTTCGCGCCTCGCATTCCAGCGACCGCCGCAAGGTGGATTCGTTGCCTCGCCGAACCCCATATTCCCATCGCCCCCGTCCCGGCGCACACTCCGTGGCGCCCGCCGGGAGACCGCCATTGAACCGCCCCACCTGTACCCGCCCCCATCGCTGTTTCATCGTGCCGCCCGAGCTGCTGAAGTCGCTCGCGCGCACGCAAGCCGACGATCCCGCGCTCCGCCGCACGCTGCAATCCACGTGGCTGGTCACGCAGCAGCTCCGCATCGGCCGCGAGACCGCGCGGCTCGCGGCGATGGCGCAGAAGACCAGCCAGTTCCACAAGGAGGCGGTCGCCGGGCCGCCTCCCGCCGATTACATTTACGATTGCCAGCAGCGGCACTCCCTGCCGGGCAAGCCGGTCGCCGATCCCGCCAATTCGCCCGACATCGGGGTTAAGACCGTGTTCGCTACGACGCAGAAGGTTGCGGACTTTTACGCGCAGGTGCTGGCACGCAACAGCGTGGACAATCGCGGCCTCGATCTCGTCTCGAGCCTCCACTACCGCCAATACGACAACGAGGATTACGACAACGCCTTCTGGGACGGCCGCCAGATGGTTTACGGCGATGGCGACGGCAAAATCTTCACCGGCTTCTACAATTCGCCCGACGTGATCGGCCACGAACTCAGCCACGGTGTCACCCAATATGAAAGCCACCTGAGCTACGACGGCGAATCGGGTGCGCTGAACGAGAGCTTCTCCGATTGCGTCGGCGCGGTGTTCCACCAGTGGCTGAACGGCTGGAGCGCGGACCGCGACGCGGGCTGGCTGATCGGCGCAGGGATCATGGGACCGCAATCGCTTGCCCGGAACAAGACGTGCCTGCGCGACATGGTCGATCCGGGCAACGCGCACTGCCTCAGCCCGCAGCCGGGTTCGTATCGCGGCCTCGATCCCACTGCGGACGTTCACATCAACAGCGGTGTGCCCAACCTCGCCTTCGCAACTTATGCGCGCGCGGTCGGCGGCAACGCGTGGGAGGCACCGATGCAAATCTGGTACCGTGCGTCCACTGGCAACCGCCTCGCGCAGAACGCCACCATCGCCGATTTCGCACGCGGCACGCTGGCGGCCGCCACCGCGCTCGCGGTCGATCCCGCACCGCTCGCCGCCGCATGGAGATCGGTTGCGGTGCAGCCGTGAGCGATAAGGTGCGCATCGAGCGGCGCGGCGCGCTGGCCGGGCCGAAGGTGGCCGAGGTGGCAATCGACGCGCTGGACCCGGAAACCCGCGCGTCGCTCGCCGCCATGCTCGCGCAACCTCTCGCTGCGGCTGCCTCCGCGCCCGGCGGAGACCGGGTCTGGTACCGCATCACCGTCACCGGCTCCGGCGGCATCCGGACTTGCGACGTCGCCGAGCTTCCACCCGCGTTGCGCGCCCTGCCCGCGTTCGGCGTTTAGCGCCCCGCTTGCCACCGGCCCACCCCGCCCCTTAAAGCCGCGCCACACCCGAACAACCGGAACCCCCAAATGGCCACCCTGCCCGCGGCGCAGCCTCAGATGCTGCCGCTCTTCTACAAGTCGATCGCGCCGCTCTCGTGGCAGTTGCACCCCGATTGGGGCTTCGAGGCACCGCGCGATCTGGGCTTCGCTGCCACCACGCACGCGATTCCGCTGACGGTGGACGAATTCGTGATGGCACAGCGCCACTATCCGGTGATTTTCGGCAGCGGTTTCGCCGCCGCGCCTCTCGCGCTGGTGGGGCTGGCGGAGGGGCGCAACCTGTTCGTCGATCACGAAGGCAAGTGGCAGCCGGGCACCTACATCCCCGCCTATGTGCGCCGCTATCCGTTCATGCTCGCCAAGCTGAACCCGGATGCGGACGATCTCTCGCTCTGCTTCGACGACGCGTCGCCGTATTTCGGCCCCGGCAAGGGCGAGCCGCTGTTCGACGGGCAGGAACCGACGCCCGCCACCCGGACCGCGCTCGATTTCTGCGCACAGTTCGAAGAGGCGGTCGCCCGCACGCGCGGCTTCATGGACGAGCTCGAAAAGTCCGAACTGCTGATCGAGGGCGAAGTGACGATCCAGCTCGCCGGGCGCGAGCAACCCGCGCAATATCGCGGCTTTCGCATGGTGGACGAGACCAAGCTGCGCGAAATGCGCGGCGATCAGCAGCGCAAATGGGCACAGAGCGGGATGATGGGCATCCTCTATGCGCACCTGTTCTCGCTGCCGTTGATCCGCGAAATCTACGAGAAACAGGAGGCGAACGTGGCCGACCTGCTCGCTTGAACGGGGCGGCGGGCGACCCAAGTCGATAGTGGCGCAAGCGCGCGGAACCGCCGCTGTGGACAGGTGCGCGGCGCTGCTTTAGCTCTGCACCACAGTTCGGCGGGACCAAAAATATGACGATCGTGCGTGCGCTCTGGCGGTTTCTCGTGGGCGTCAAGGACGCGCTTGTCCTCGCGTTCATGCTGCTGTTCTTCATCGGCCTTTGGGCTGGGCTGTCGGCGCGTGCGCCGCTCTCGGTCCCCGGGGGCGCAGCGCTGGTGCTCAACCTCAACGGCAGCCTCGTCGATCAGGCGCGCGAGCGTTCGCCGTTCAGCAGCCTCGGCGGCGGCACCGTCACGCGCGAATATCAGACGCGCGACGTAGTGCGCGCCATCTCGGGCGCGCGGACGGACAACCGGATCAAGGCGATCGTGCTGCAGATGGATACGTTCCTGGGCGGCGGTCAGGCGAACCTCTCGGCAGTCGGGGCCGAACTCGACCGGTTCCGCGCAGCAGGCAAGCCAGTTTACGCCTATGCCACCGCCTATACGGACAGCAGCTATCAGCTTGCCGCGCATTCGAGCGAGGTGTGGGCCAATCCGCTGGGCGGCGTGTTCCTGACCGGCCCGGGCGGCGAGAACCTCTATTTTGCGGACGCGCTCAAGCGGCTCGGCGTGACCGTAAACGTCTTCAAGGTGGGCACCTACAAGGCGGCCGTCGAACCGTTCACGCGCACCGACAGCTCGCCCGAGGCGAAGCTCGCCGAGAAGACGCTGCTCGATACATTGTGGTCCAACTATATTGCCGAGGTGCGCGCGGTGCGGCCGAAGGCTGACATTCCGGGCTTTCTTGCAGATCTGCCCGCGCGCGTGGCGGCCGAGCAGGGCGATCTGGGGCAGGCATCGATGAAGGCGGGGCTGATCGACAAGCAAGGCAGTTACGCCGCGTTGAGCGAGGCACTGATCAAGAAGGTCGGCGTGGGCGAGGAGAACCGGCCTGGCAGCTATAACCAGATCGATCTCAACAAATATCTCGCGGCATCCAAGCCCGGCACGCGCAGCGGCGGCGACGCGGTGGGCGTGGTGTATGTGAGCGGCAACATCGTCGATGGCGATGCGGGGCCGGGCAGCGCGGGCGGGGATACGATCGCCAAGCGGATCGAGGAAACGCTCGGCGACAAATCGATCAAGGCGCTGGTGGTGCGTGTCGATTCAGGTGGCGGCTCGGTACTCGCGTCGGAGCGCATACGCGCTGCGCTGGCGCAGGCGAAAGCGAAGGGGCTGCCGATCGTGGGATCAATGGGGCCGGTCGCAGCGAGCGGCGGTTACTGGGTCTCGACGGCGGCGGACATGATCTTCGCGCAGCCCTCCACAATCACCGGCTCGATCGGAGTGTTCGCGATCATCCCTTCCTTCGAGGGATCGCTGAAGCAACTTCACATCGGTGCGGACGGGGTGAAGAGCACGCCTTATTCGGGATCGCCCGACGTGTTGGCGGGGCTGAGCACCGATACGCGCAGCCTGCTGCAATCTTCGGTAGAGGACATCTACCGCCGCTTCACCGGGCTGGTGGCGACTGCGCGCCACCTCACCCCCGCGCGTGTGGACGAGATCGGCCAAGGACGCGTGTGGGCGGGATCGACCGCGCTCACGCTGGGGCTGGTGGACAAGATGGGCGGGCTCGATGCCGCCATTGCCGAAGCACGGCGGCGCGCGAAGCTGCCCGCCGACAGCCGCGTGGTGGATATCGAACCCAAGCCCCGCATCGCGTTCGCGTTCCTGAGCCGCTTTCTCCAGCGCGATGAGGAGGGCGAGCAGGGTGCACGCGATCTGGTGGGCAAGATTGCCGCTTCGCGCACGATGCGGCTCGAGGCGGCGACGGCGGGTGCGCTGGGCATGCTCGAACATCCATCGGTGCAGGCGGCGTGCACCGAATGCTGGGCGTGGACGAGCGCGCCCGCGCCGGCGAGCGAAACGCTCGCGCGCGCGGCGGTGGTCGCGCGGCTGGTCCGGTGAGCAAGGGAGGACGAACGATGCACATCGTGTTGATCGCGGCTGCGGCCGCGCTGCTCGCGGGCTGCATGGCCACCAAGATCGTCACCATCCCGGTGCGCGTCGCCGCCAAGACGGTGGGCGCAGTGGCGAAGGCGGTGAATTAGGCCGTGAGCTCGTAATCGGGGGAAAGTCGGGAGTGGGTGTTTGAGACGTTCCGCTCTCAAGGAAAGACGCTTCGAGAGGCTATGCAAAACCCGTACATATCCTTGGCGATGCGGACTCCCATGCATTCATTCCGTAATTATCCGGTCGGCCCATTCCACGAGCGAGACGAAAATCGTTGGATTGCCGAATTTCGCGCCCCACTGGGCAAGATCGGTGTCGGTTACTCCACGCGCGCGGGAGCACGCGCCACACGCAAAGATCTGGACCTTCTTCGCGACGACTTTTCGAATGGTTTCTTCGAGAGAAGGCCAACCAACGGGGATCACGGCTTTGGCCAATGACAATCGCATCAGCGAAACCGCTTCTCCGAGTAGGAATATCTGCACGGTATGACCGGCCTCCGCGAGCGCGTGACCATGCAGAAAAGGAAAGGCCGCCTTGGTGGGATCGTCAGACCCCCAAGCACTCTTCATCATGATGTTGAGCGGCGATTTGGTCCCGGCTGCTACGGACGAACCTGCGGCCATCATCAGAGGAATTGCAGCCAATTGCGTTAGTGCGCTACGACGGCTCATGTCGACCTCTCCACAATTGTGTCGATCGATAAGCGAAACAGTCGTGGTAAGCCAACCCTTGTGCGATCCGAGCGTTGGCATAACACAGCTCCGGAAGCATCGGCCATGCCGCGCCGTGAAAGCGATGGCGAGCAAAGGACCGCTTTAGGGCGGTGCCGCGACAGTCACGATTTCTCAAGTGCGGTTGGCACCGCCAGGCCGCGTCATAAATCTGCAACCCATCGCCGCCTTCTCGCCCGCCTCAGCCCTTCAGCGCCTCCGCCCAAGCAGGCTGCGCCTTTACGCTCGCCAGCCATGCGACCGACAGCGGATAATGCGCCATCGGCAGCTCAATCTCGTCCGCATACATCAGCGCGCCCGCCACATCGTAGTCCGCGATCGTCACGCCGTGGCCGACCAGCCAATGCGACGCGTTGTGCTTCAGCCGATCCTCCATCACCGCCATCTCGCCATGGAAGCTTTCGAGCGCGGTCGCCACGATCGCCTCGTCCGCCGGGCCGCGACCGAACATACCTTTCACCATCCGCTCGAACTGCACCGTGCCCACCGCGCGGAACAAATGGCTGCGGTTCCAGAACATCCAGCTTGCGATCGTTGCACGCGCACGCTTGTCGTCGGGATACAATGGGCCCGGAACCTGCTCGGCGAGATAGATCATGATCGCGCTCGATTCCCACAGCCGGTAATCGCCATCGACCAGGACCGGGATACGCCCGTGCGGGTTGATCGCGCGGAACGCCTCGCCCTTGTGCTCGCCCTGCATC
>Ga0123339_10003368_pt1 | contig 10633 bp, 8 predicted proteins | sample lystaG_FD_89956 | JGI IMG/M metagenome (GOLD analysis project Ga0123339, IMG submission 89956) | Glacier valley bacterial and archeal communities from Borup Fiord, Nunavut, Canada, to study Microbial Dark Matter (Phase II) -... | ecosystem: Environmental > Aquatic > Freshwater > Ice > Glacier ... | reverse complement strand
TGCCGTCTGCGACATTTTCGGGATTTTTCAAAATGAAATCAGCTGCCTTTTTTTCAGCAGATTTTAATGTTGTATAGACTGACTGAATCCGGATAAGGCACTTGTGCGATAGCTTATCACTATATATGTTTTGTTCAATAGACATAATTACCCCATTCTGATACTAAAATCTATTCAAGATAGGTTTTAGCGTATCATAAAGTGCAGCATAAGTACAATATCCGCTGTTATATAACTGGTTGATTTCGTGACGCGGATAGTACGTATCTGCCAAAACCACGATATTGGATGCTTCGTTAGCGTTGCGATAAACTCCTGAAGCTATTCCGGCAAGCATCGCTGCACCGAGACAGGCTGCTTCACGAATTTTAAGAGTTGAAATTGGAAGGCCAGTGATGTCGGCTTTGTTTTGAAGACCGATAGGTGATCGAGCTCCTCCGCCCACACAGCGCAGCTGTGTAATATTGATGCCAGCACTGCCAAGGGTCTCGATATTAAGACGCATTTCAAATGATAAGGATTCGACAATGGCCTTTGCAATATCATAACGGGTTGTATCAAGTGTTAACCCGATTATTGCGCCCTTGGCAGAAAGATCACAAGTCGGTGTACCACTGCCATTAAAATGTGGGAGCACCATTACAGGAGCAGGGACATCGGGTGCTTTTTGTAGAAGATACTCGTAGAATCGTGTGTTCATTTGTTGTGCGTCTATTTCGTCTTTATAGCAGAAACCTTCAGCAAACCATTTCAGCAAGATACCGCCTGTGTGGTTGAGTGAAAAAGTGAAGTACATGTCAGGAACCACGTGTGAATAACAGGGATAATAGCTGTTGAACATCACGTCATCCAGATGTGGACGAACAAAGGGGGTTGATATCACCTCTGCCGTGCCGTGCGAGTCAAGTGCCATATTTTCTTTGATGATACCTGCACCCAAGGCCGCACATGCTTGGTCGTGACCGCCCGCCACAATCAGCGTTCCTAAATTCAAGCCCAACTCTTCTGCGAGAGTTGCAGTGACTTTGCCGGTAATCGTGGAAGACGGGACAGGTTTGCCAAGCTTGTCAACGGATATGCCAAGGGATGAAAGGACTTCCTCGGACCATTTTTTCGTATGCAAATCAAAAGCCATAGTGCGGCTAGCCATGGAATAATCAATTACAATTTCATCACTGCCTAGTTTTGCAAGGATGAAATCAGCATAGGTGACAAATTTCCAAGTCCTGTCATATAGTTCAGGTTCATGTTCTTTGATCCAGAGTATTTTAATAAGAGCATTGAGCGGGTGTGGCCGCATGCCTGTCAGATCAAACAAGTGGCGTGCACCAAACTGCGTTGCACATAAATTGCTTTCCTGCGCACCTCGGTAGTCCATCCCCAACTGGACGGGGGCAAGCGCCCGCCGTCCAGAGTTGATGGGAATGACAGCATCGCCTTGCACAGAAACGGAGAGCGCCGTGATTGCAGGTCCGGATTCTTGCGTTGCTTGAGTGATGACGCGCTTCGTAATTTGCCATACCTGTTCAGCATCCTGCTCAGCCCGACCTTGGCCTGGATAGTCAATTCCATATTCCTCAAAACCATAGCCGCATTGATTCCCATTTTCATCAAAAACAGTAGCCTTTGCACCTGTGGTTCCTACATCAATTCCAAGCAGTAACATAGGATTCTGCGCCTCCTTTTTTGCTGGACATTAAAAATCAAAACAGGAAATTTTTAGTTGCGTTTTCCTGATCTTCATCATAAAAATCAGCTTTAACACCTGGGATGTAGGTTAATGCATCATAGATTATTGGAAGAATGTTGCCGTGGATTCCTACAGCATGATGTACATAAGGACCCTTTACGATCATGGATTCCACTTTGCTCCAGTTAGGAATTTCGACCCAGGCAAAAGTTCCGTGAGTTTTGGGACCTTCGATTGTCTGGGCATTACCCATCAACATACCATAGTTTCCGTTGTCTCCGTCAAAGCGCAGCAGAGAAAGATACCCAGGCTTAAGCTCTGCCACGACAGAACCGGGACAATGATCAGGAAATGCGAACGGACGATCAAGCTTAGCTTTTTCGCGGGCAAGGGTAATTGGCCAAGGTCCGCAATGCTGCAGTAATTCACCATTCTCGTTTGTGGGGTGACGTATTGACCAGTCAACAAAGAAACTGGGAGTGTGTCCCATTCCTGCAGCTTGTACCATGAGAGCTGTTATTGCCCCGTGAATATCCGTTTCGCAGGCAACCGGGAGATTTTCATCAGTAAGCAGGGCGTTTGCGCAGCAAGGCATCACATGCAGTGACTGCTGAAGCGCGTCCCAGCACTGGATAGCAATGGCATTGCAGTTGTTTTCGGCAGCAAACATGCCCATGGCAACTTTAAGTGCAGCAATTCTGCGTACATCCTCGGGAGTGACACAAACCTCCATGTTCTGGTTAATATATTCGATTGTTGCAGCCACGGCCACGTCATCGGATGCTTCCAGCTGTTTAACACGATCAGACAATTCTCCAATTGTTATAGGAAATAGCTGCGTTCCGAAACGCTCGAGAAGCTCGCCCTCGTTGACCATCATAGTCCAGAAATCACCTGGGCGGGTATCAATTTGCAGGATACGGGCACTGCGAAATTCTTTGACAACATTTGCAGTTGCGATAAAGGTGCGCAGTCCGCGTTCGAACAGTTCATCTTCTACCCGACAGTTGGGTAGATAGGTAAAAGGAACCTGCATACGGCGCAGAACTTTACCGGTAGCAAATAAACCACATTGGGTGTCGCGGAGACGACTGCCGTCTTCCAAAGGTGCTTCATCGCGAGGTCCCCATAAAAGTACGGGAACGCCCAGGGCGCGGGCAACTTTTGCACAGCTGTGTTCGGATCCGAAATTACAGTGTGGAATGAAAAGGGCATTAACATGTGCTTTTTTGAATTTTTCTACAACAGCATCAACATCCTCAGCGCAGCGCAGCAGTCCCTCGGAATTGATGTCTTCAATATCGACAAATTCCACGTTCATTTCTTCCATTTTTGCACGGATAAGATTTTTATACTTTACGGCATCCTCAGCACTGAAGATTCTTCTGCGTGTAGGTGCAAACCCAATAATTACTCGATTGTTCATAAATATCCTCCTGAATAATATTCCATTTGTAAATAAGTGATGCCAGTCACCTTCGTTTATTGATTTGTGTTAGTCAGCATCTGGTCTTGTGTGCGGCGCAGCTGAAGCAGGACGGATTGGTTATCAAGTTCCACCATATCATATGTGATAATGGAGTCAACAGGCAAATCACATTTCATGATAGCGCCCTTTGCCAAACCTACAGGAAGCATTTTCCCTGCTCGTGCAATCTCCGCATGTTCAATGGAAGCGCGATAACAATATTCTCCGATCATGTCAAGTTTTTCACCCTTGCGAAGATCCCTTTTGGCAATTGTAATGCATTCAGAAGTAAGGTGATCCATCGGATGAGCGGTTGATTCATTGTAAAGTACAGCCTGAACAGCGGTTATTGGCGTTTCGATCGAGCACAAATGATATGGCCTGTAAAGCAGATAATTCGGGCCGCTTCCCATGTCACGCTGAATCAACCCATCGATGATACGTTTGTTTTTTGTAGTGACGATAACAAAAATACCAGGATTTATATCGCCGATACCGTAATCCACAATGCCTGTATTCTCCAATATTCCACCCTGTTCTTTTAGAGAGAATACCTTTGCCAGATCTTTGACATTGCATTTCGGACCGTGCATGCCGCGGATATCAGGTTTTAGACCGGTAGCATTGGATACTGCAGCCATCTCAATCATTGTTTTGGAACCGTCCACAAATTCGATCAGCATCCTGGGACTCATTTCACGGGCTTTGGCTTTGTCAGCCCATTCCTTCATACCTGGATTAGCATACAAATCCAGAGGATTGTTTTTTCCTTTGCCTGCGGCAACTATTTCGAATCCCAGTGCTTTAGCAAAACGATAGATCTCGACGATAGATCCGGGCTCATCACCAGCCGTCAATGAATATACGATTCCGGCCTGCTCGCAAAGTTTTCTTAGGATGGGCCCGACTGTAATATCACATTCTACATTCATCATTACAATGTGCTTTTTGTGGAAAATACATTCCAAAGTGACGCGCGCGCCCATTTCCGGAGAACCTGTGGCATCGATAACACTCTGGATCTGATGCGCAGCAATAGCGATTTTATAGTTTGTAGTGGCAACTTTTTTACCGGCACTGATCGCTGCTTCGGCTTCCTCCAATGAATCTGTAACAACGACTTCTTGCTGTTCGTTTGCCTGGCGGTATGCATCAAGTGCGATGTCGGTATTGATATCTACAACTACATCACAGACTACGCCTTTCATCTCACTAATCTGAGCAACAATATCTTTGCCCATCTGACCTGCGCCGATCAAAGCAATATGGATGGGTCGGCCCTCCTCCTCAAGGTCACTTAGTCTTTTGTCGATTTCATACATTGTTTTTCTCCTTTCAAAATTTGTATAAATTTTTGTTTGTTTGGTTACCTTACATCCAAGGATCGATAAGAACCTTGAGTGCTTCTCCGCGTTGGCTCATTTCCATTCCCTTAACTACATCTTCAAGAGACACCTTGGCATTAAGATATTTTTCTGCAGTGATTTTTCCTGTGTGAATAGCACTGAGAGCTTCAGAAAGACCAATTGCCGGATATGAAAAAGCTCCTGTAATCGTGATTTCGTTATAATGAATTGTGTTGGAGTTCAGTGTTGTCATTTCGCGATTTTTTGGAGTGCCGCCATAAATGACTACACGTCCGCGTTTGCGCACCATATTAATCGCTTGCTGCTGGGGGATTACTGAAGGTACCGCTGATATGACAATATCAGCACCAATTCCGTCCGTCAGTTCGAGAATTTTGGCAGTTACTGCATCAGGGTCGTGATTATCCAAGAGAAAATCCGGATGAAATTGCTCGGCCAGCGCAAGCTTATCCATACCTACCAGAACCACCATCGAGGCACCGCGAGCACGCGCCGTCTCAATGTGCAAACAGCCGACCGGGCCGTCACCTATAATAACTACACGATCTCCCAAAGATACGTTGTTGTATTTCTGACAGGCAATAACTGCAGAACAGGTTTCCGCAAAAGCAGCAAAATCATAACTCATATTTTCCGGGATCAGTTCCACAAATCCGCGTTGCATGACCTCTTGTGGAAGTGCCATGTACTGTGCATATCCGCCGGGAAAGTGGGTGCCGAGCATACGGTGGCTAACACACAGATTCACAAGGCCACGCTTGCAATACCAGCATTCACCACAGCTTACATCAGGAGCCAGTGCAACCCTGTCGCCGACTTTGAAGCGAGACACACACTGATCTGTCTTTACAACTTCGCCAGCGATCTCATGTCCCATGATCTGGTTTGTAACGCCGCCCTTAAGCCCGTTATGGTAATTGCGAACATCACCACCGCAGATACCGCATGCGTGTACTTTTATAAGTATTCCTCCCTCGGGACATTCGGGAATGGGGCGTTCCTCTACAATGATATTTTCTATATCTTTAAACACAGCAGCTTTCATTGTTCCATTCATACATTGACCTCCTCTTTCCCAAGTAGTCTGTCGCCGACAGCCCCGCCCGGATGAATAATAGAAAATTGTTCCTTTGTATAATGTGTATATTGCATAAGAGCAATGCAGATCGCATCAAATATTGCTATCACAGCAAGCGTACTGGCCGTCGCAAGCATATTGAAACGACAGGGTTCGTGTTCCACCTTAACTTTCAGGCATACATCTGCTGCCTGTCCTAATTTTGAATCAGTGTTTTCAGTGACGGCTACCAATTTAACACCTTTTGCACGGCAAGGAGACACTAAAGCAGTCAATTCACTCGTGTTGCCTCCTTTGCTTATCAAAATGAGCATATCGTCCGGTTGAAGAAATCCTAAACCACCATGAACAGCGTCTGACGGAATTATAAATGCAGCAGGGCGCTCAATACAGCACAGTGAGTGGCAGATTTTCCTGGCGGCCATGGCCGAGGTACCGCATCCCGCTATTAAAATTCTTCCTTTACAGTCGCCTATCAAATGTATCAGTTGATGCACGGTATCCATATCAACTGTTTCTATAAGGGCAGCGATGGACTTTGACTCTATTTCAAGAGTCCGAATGACTTCATTCATTAGAGGATTTTCTTTCATAATTTTCACCTTTCATAATAAAAAAAATTTATGAAATTATTGCGTAGGAGAAAAATAAGCGGATTACACAGAAAATGCACTGATATATCTGATAAACATGCTGAAAAGATTCAAAATAGCTGTTCTGTAAATCCTGTGTGTAAGAAAATTATAGCATAAATCTAGGTTCAAACAAGAGTCTTTTAACAAAATTTTTCATTTATATTAAAAATTTATGAAAAAATAGTAGACAAAGGAATATTCAAAAGATATAATGAACAAAAAAAGAGAAAAAACAACAAGAACTTTGGTTAGTATTTAAATTTACAACAAAAAAAACAAGAAAATTGTATCGATTTTTCATTTTTACAATTGTAAAGGAGAAATATGGACGGTGATCAGCAAACTAAACTCGAAAGAGTAAGAACTTATTTACTACAATCCGGATATACCGGGATGGTGTTGGCACGTCAGGATACATTCAACTGGATAACATCAGGAGGAAATAGCCGCGTTATCGTTCCAGATAGTCTGGGAGCGGGAGTTGTTGTTATTACAGCAAATAACGTGTATATGGTTGCACTGCTTATGGACGGAGCGCGGATTATGGATGAAGAAATGACAGAATTGGAGGCTGAGTATATCGCTGTGCACTGGTATGAGGAGTCCTCATTGGATAGGGCGATTTCTCTTGCCGGAAACAGGCCTGTCTGTGATGTTTTCCGCAGAGACTGTGATTTTAGACTGAAGGATATCTATTCCTTACAATTTCCTCTTACCCATAATGAAATCCAACGTCTTGAATATTTAGGTTCTATGTCGGATAAGATACTTACAAATGTGGCTGGAAGTATAGTGCCCGGTATGGTTGATTACGAAGTTGAGGCAATGCTTTTATATGAGTACGCCAAATACAATATTCAGTGTGATGTTCTTCTGATCGGAACGGATGAGCGAATCTTTAAGTATCGGCATCCGGCACCCAGCGGTGCAACACTTGGAAAATATGTGCTTATACATACAGCAGCCCGGCAGGGTGGTTTGCACTGTAATGTTACGCGTTCCATTTATTTCGATGATCGCCTGCCGGAAAATATCAGAAAGGCCTATCACATGGTTAGCACAATCGAAGCTAACTGTATGTCCCGCTGCGTAAATGGAACTCGCTGGTCCGATATTTTTCAGGAATATAAGGATTTGCTCAGTGAATCTGAGTTTTCCGAAGACTGGCGTGGACATTATCCAGGCGGGAGAACGGGGTATTTTGTTTGTCAGCCTGACCTTTCAATGGATTCTGAGAATGTAATTCTCGAATCTGAGACATATGATTGGTTTATCACCGTAACAGGGGCAAAAGTAGAGGAACTTGGGCTTAATTGTAACCAGGAATTCCGAATTCTATCCAATACAGGATTGTGGCCTTCTAAAAACTTCACGGCAAACGGGAAAACATTCAGCCTGCCTCAAATAATGCTGCGATAGCATGTTATGTAAAGTAAACAAGCATCCCAACAAGACGGTTTCTGATAATACAAAAAGGAGGTGTCTGAGTCTTCTGGAAAGAGACTTGCAATATACTCAGGGAAAAGGATAAGAGAACTATTCAAAAAAAGAAGGAGAGGACTATTATGAAAAAAATGGTAAGCATTTTCTTAGCATCCCTTTTAGTAGCGCTGACGCTCACGGGATGCAGCTCTACAGCGACGTCAACTACTGTAGCTCAGACGACAACAGTAGCTGATGTGACCAGTGGAGAGGCAAGTACAGCAGATACCACATCTGGTGAAGCAGCCACGGTATCCAAAATTGCATTCTGTTTTCAGGATCTGGAAACAGAATTCTGGGTTGCCGGCCATAACGCGGTTGTCGAAACCCTTGAAGCAAAAGGTATAGAGGTTATTGAATATAACGCAAATGAGGATGCCAACAAACAGTTGGAGCAGGTCAACGATGCGATTGCACAAAATGTTGACGGCATCATCCTGATTGCACAGGACAGTGAATCGGCGTTAACAATGGTTAAGACGGCTAATGCCGCCAACGTACCGATCGCATTATTCAATCGCCCGCCGGCGACAGACGAAGGTGCAAGCATCGTCGTAGTAGCAGACAATGAAGAAATTGCATATCAGGCTGCCAAATATTTGGTGTCTGAAGCACAGAAAGTTTTTGACAAAACAGGCGAAAAGATCGTGATTGGCCATATGATCGGAGATCTTGGAGATTCCAATGCAGTTGCCCGCAAAGAAGGCTTTGAGCGTGCTGTTGCAGAGAATCCAGAAATCTTTGAAAAAACCGTCGAAATCCCTACCAAGTGGGATGCCAATACCGCACTTGCTAACCTGCGCAGTGCCATGCAGTCGGAGCCGAACATTGGTCTTATCTTCTGTGGTTCTGATTTCCTGTATCCCCAGATCCAGAGTGTTCTGGAACCTCTCGGCAAATGGAAACCCATCGGAGATCCTGATCACATTATTCTGGGAGCTGTTGACGGAGATGCTGGTGCTGGAAAATTGATGGATGATGGATTTGTAGATGCAACAGCAGTACAGGATGTGTATTTTGAAGCCGATGCAGCTATGAACGCAATTATTAAGGCAGTTGAGAGTGGAGAGAAACAGCCGGATGAAGTGATAAAAGATCCTGGATTTGCACTCACACAGGAAAACATGACAGAAATGCATGATAAGATGTGGGGAAACATCCTTCGTGCCTCTAAAGATTAACAGGTAATCTATGTTAAAATCGGAGGATTGGCGGTCTGAGAACCGACCGCCAATCCTCTCCGATCATCGTTTAAATCATACAAGCCTGGTATGAATAAAGAAAAGTCGGTCATAAGGGCAAACATAATCCTAAATCAGGAGGATTTCAGTGATGACACCGTTAATGTTACAGGGACGAGGTATGGCAAATAAATTTTTCATCAAATTATTAGTATCTGAATATTTTGTCATAGTGCTAAGTATCGTCTATTTTATAATCATATCGATTTTTGTACCCACGATGATCTCGGGAAGCAACATCAAAAACATATTTTCGAATATGTGGCCGCTTTTTGCTGTTGCTATGGGACAGACCTTCGTTCTATTGCTTGGAGGCATTGACTTGTCTCAGACCTCAACTATGGCGTTAACGAGTGTGATTGGCGCCTTGCTCATTTCAAACCGTATGAATCCGGATATCCTGTCTGATTCTCCCTTGTGGGGAGTTATTATTTCAGAAAACGGCGGACCATTGGGCAATACGCCTATTGTCTTGTCCGTATCTATTACTATTATTGTTATGTTATTAATAGGAATATTTGTTGGTGCAATCAACGGTATATTAATTTCTAAAGTGAATATGCCGCCTTTTATGGTGACGCTCATTGCGCAGATGTTTTATTCTGCCGTTGCAATATATCTCACGAAATCTCAAAATGTTATGGGACTTCCCGATGCGTTTTGTGCCATCGGTGGTAAAAGCCTTGGATTTTTACCCTATTCATTCTTTGTTACAATAATACTTGGAATATTGGCTCATTTTTTGTTGTCAAAGACGATTCGAGGCCGCTGGATTTATGCTACCGGTTCCAATATAAAGGCAGCGCGGGTTTCTGGTGTTCCCACAATAAGTACGACCATTTTTGTATATGCCGTCAGTGGCTTTTTTGCGGCAGTTGGTGCCGTGTTATATTCCGGACGACTGATGATGGGACGACCGACACTCGGTGAAGGCCAGCTGATGGATATCCTCGGAGCAACAGTAATTGGCGGAACGAGTATGACAGGCGGCAAAGGCAAGGTAAGCTGGACATTGTATGGAGTATTGTTTTATACGATCATTACGACATCGCTCTCCCAACTTAAGTTAGATACTTTTATTATCAATGTTGTAAAAGGGCTTGTTATTTTGGGCGCTGTTACACTCGATGTCATTCGCACAAGAATTCTACAGAAAAGTACAGTGACTGATAATGTAAAAGCCAGAAAGAAGGTAGCACTCGATGGTTGAACGTGAAGAAATACTGCGGCTAGAAGGAATAACGAAGCTTTTCTTTAACATATGTGCGTTGAAAAATGTTACTTTGTCATTAAAGAAAGGTGAAATACTTAGCTTGATCGGCGAAAACGGCGCTGGAAAATCTACTATGATGAACGTTATCGGAGGCGTCATCCAACCGGACGAAGGTACTATGACGCTGAACAAAAAGCCTTATTCTCCCCATCAAACGATGGATGCCAAAGATGCCGGCATAGCATTTATTCATCAGGAATTAAATCTATTCAACAATTTAAGTATTATTGATAATATCTATATTAAGTCCTTTGCCCGTTTTCCAGGAACACCATTTATTAAAAAATCCGTTATGCGTGAAAATATTCGCAAACTGCTTGATTCTATTGATCTTCATGTCTCTCCAGATATGCTTGTAGAAAAGCTTTCTCCTGGAGAACGGCAGCTTGTTGAGATTGC
>Ga0123339_10003365_pt1 | contig 10636 bp, 8 predicted proteins | sample lystaG_FD_89956 | JGI IMG/M metagenome (GOLD analysis project Ga0123339, IMG submission 89956) | Glacier valley bacterial and archeal communities from Borup Fiord, Nunavut, Canada, to study Microbial Dark Matter (Phase II) -... | ecosystem: Environmental > Aquatic > Freshwater > Ice > Glacier ... | reverse complement strand
GAGCATCCTGAAACGCCTACAAAAGAGTTGATTTCCAAATCAGTGAATTATTTATTGCCCGCGATGATCGGATCGTCAATCAGCACCATTGTAATCTTCTTCCCATTTATATTACTGAGCGGTGTGGCGGGAGCGTATTTTAAGATTCTGGCCAACACCATGATGATCACCTTGATCTGTTCATTTTTGGTAACCTGGATTGGTTTACCTGTTATTTACCTGTTGCTTTCCGGCAAGCGAAAACCAGTTAAAATTGCAACTGCTCAGCACGAACGAAAAAGTGGCAAATGGATTTCATTTTTTATTCTCAGGCCTACCATAAGCTTTTTGTTTGTTGCATTACTCATTGGATCAGTATACTTTATTTCAAGTCGTTTAGAAACAGGCTTTCTTCCTGAAATGGACGAAGGAAGCATCGTTTTAGACTACACTTCACCTCCAGGAACTTCATTGCAGGAGACTGACCGGATGCTACGTGAAGTAGAAAAACTATTTCCTTTCGTTCCTGAAATTGAAACCTATTCCAGAAGAACCGGAACACAGATGGGATTTTTTATTACAGAACCCAATACTGGCGATTATCTGATTCAACTTCGGAGAGATCGCAAACGCAGCACCAATGAGGTGATTGATGAAATCAGGCAGAAAGTGGAATCAACTCAACCAGCACTGCAAATCGACTTTGGACAGGTAATTGGAGACATGCTGGGTGATTTGATGAGTTCGACACAACCCATTGAGATAAAGGTATACGGTGACAATGTGAAAGTTTTACAGGCACTAGCCCGGCAAGTTGCGTTGGTCACAGAAAATACAAATGGGACAGCCGATGTATTTGATGGGATCATCATTGCCGGTCCATCGGTAAACATTGAACCAGATAATCAGAAATTAGCCCAATTTGGAATTACGCCTGCAGATTTTCAAACTCAGTTGCAAACCCAATTGGAAGGTACCACCATTGGTAATATTTTCGAGAAGGAGCAGCAAACAGCCATTCGAATGATATATCCTGATGCCATCAATACTACAATGGACAGGATGAAGAACGGAACCATATTTCTACCCAATGGAAAACTACAACCGCTTATTCAACTGGCACACATCACTCCTGAACAGGGAAGCGCTGAAATTGAAAGAGAGAACCTGCAAAGCATGATTCCTGTTACAGCACGTTTAAATAACCGCGATCTGGGCAGCGTGATGAAGGAATTACAGCAAGCCATCAAATCGAAAGTTAATATACCACAAGGCTACCACATCAGTTATGGAGGCGCCTATGAAGAACAGCAACAATCATTCAGTGAATTGTTAATCATCTTGCTTTCGGCTGCATTGCTAGTATTTACAGTGATGATATTCATGTTTAAGGATATCAAAGTGGCTCTGCTCATCATTGTTATTTCCATTTTGGGAATTTCAGGAAGTATGATCGCACTTTTTCTAACAAACACGCCGCTGAATGTGGGCAGTTATACCGGAATCATCATGATTATTGGAATCATTGGTGAGAATGCCATTTTTACTTTCCTGCAATTTCACCAGACTCTTCAAACCAGCAATCCAGATGAGGCTGTCGTTTATGCCATCTCAACCCGTTTACGACCCAAATTAATGACAGCCCTGGGAGCTATCATCGCTTTGTCGCCAATTGCATTGGGTATTGGCACCGGAGCACAACTTCACCAACCTTTGGCCATTGCAGTAATAGGAGGATTTATCATCGCACTTCCTCTGCTGCTCATTGTTTACCCTTCGATGCTGAGGTTGATGTTCAGAAAATATGAGGCCGTTAAACAATGATGAGTTTCTATATTGAATGGTTTGAAAATAAAAAGGAAATAAGGAGGGTTATGCTTATTAAAATAACTGATATTCAGTATAAACAACCATACAATCAATAAATAAATAGGTGAAATAATGTTCACTCAAGTAAGTTCATGAAACAGGATTTTAATCCTGTAGAATGGCGTTGTTGATTATATTTTAAATCCGCAAATTCCGTTTCGCAACTTATCCAATTACGCAGTTTGCATAATTGAATAATTGCGTAATTGTTGAATGGGTACCTTAGCAATTTGTTCATACACAAATGCAGCTTTAGATTTTCTCACCAATCACTTCTGTTTACTTCACATACTGATCACTTCTACTCCTAATCTTGCTCGGCAACCATATTATGACTACAAGCTGACTAAAAAAAGAAAAGCACCTAAATCCGTGAATTTAAGTGCTTTTTTATAAATTAAATTATACTTATGTGCCCAGAACAAGACTCGAACTTGCACAAGCTTACGCTCACTAGTCCCTGAAACTAGCGTGTCTACCAATTTCACCATCTGGGCATTTTGCTTTTCGTTTAAAGCGTTGCAAATGTATTAATATTTATCAATTCACAAGCTCTTTTAATATACGAATATGAATTATTTTTAACAACCTACGTTTGACATAAGTAATACTTTGAAAAAAAAGACCCATTTTTCATAAGTGGATCCGGCAAAACGAGTTTCCATGTCTTGAACGAAAAACACACCATCAGAAAAGATGGAATCAGTTGACGACTACTACTACTTCATGTAAGACAATCCGACAATCCGACAATCCGACACTTGAGTATTTTTAACTTTCATGGTTGAGATAGCTTTTAAGACCATCCCTCTCATTAAAAATCAACTCTTTTAAGATATAAAAATTGCTCTGCGATATTCCTATTAAGTGTGAATATTCTTTTAGCCAGATTAATTAATCCTTGTTAATCAAGATTTTAAGGCAATTTATTCAATGTTTTATATTCCTTAAGTAGCAGGGATAAACAAGAAATTAAACAATCAGCGTACTTTAAAAAGTCTAATTTACCATATAGTAACATATAAGCATTGGAGACACAACGAAAATACACAATAGATAATCATTACTTTCTGTTCATTGATATATTACTGATTTTGTGGATAATAGCTTTTTAGCGGTGTACTCAACTGTATTAAAAAAAAATGTGTACTGTCGGATTGTCGGATTGTCGGAAGTGAAAATGAGAAGGTGACAAAATGAGATTAAATTCATCGGGTTTAATTAATGTGATCTATCCCTTCAACAATAATAGTTGCCTATTTGCAACTTGTTTTATTGTTCGCTTTCCACTAATGACTATCTTAGCGACTTGAATTTTATCTAAACCACTAAATCATAAAAAATGAAGAACCCTATCAGGCTTTTTCTTCTTGCCTGCCTACTTGCCATTTTCTTTATTCAATGTACTACGGATCAAAAAAATGTCCGTATTATTCAAAACTTTGGTAAAGACTGGAAATTTAATCTGGGTGATGTTCCCGGAGCAGAAGCTGCGGGTTTTAACGATTCAGGCTGGAGAACCTTGAATATTCCCCACGATTGGAGCATCGAAGGCGAGTTCAGCGATAAAAATCTTGCCACTCCAGGTGGTGGTGCACTGCCCGGTGGAATTGGCTGGTACCGCAAAACATTCAACCTTCAGGAAAACGAGGATGATAAATTGGTATTCATCGACTTTGATGGTGTTTATCAGAACAGTGAAGTATGGATAAACGGTCATTCAGTGGGAAAAAGATTTTATGGATACAGCTCCTTTCGCTATAATTTAACCCCTTATCTTTCAAAAGACAATCAGCAAAACACAGTGGCCGTGAGGGTTGACAATTCTGCTCAGCCCAATTCCAGATGGTATTCAGGCTCTGGAATCTTTCGCAATGTATGGCTGGTCACAACCGGAAAGACGCATGTTGATCATTGGGGAACTGTAGTTACGATCCCGGAAATTAAAGATTCGCTTGCCAAAGTGAAAGTGGTAACCAAGATAAAGAACAATTTGACAGAAGGCCAGGAGTTCCTTTTAAAAACAGCCATTGTTGATCCGTTAGGAAAGGTGATTGCGACAGGCAAAACCGAAACCGATGCTGTAAAGGATTCGGTTTACATTGCCACATTTGAATTCGAAGTTCGTAATCCTGTATTGTGGAATCTGGATTCACCTCAATTGTATTCTGCGGTTTCACAGGTTTTTGTTGATGGTGAACTGGTTGACAATTATACGACTCCATTTGGCATCCGCAGTTTTGAGTTTACTACTGATAAAGGATTTTTCCTGAATGGTAAAAACATCAAAATCAATGGAGTTTGCAATCATCATGATTTAGGATGCCTGGGCGCTGCAATCAATACCCGTGCTTTGGAGCGCCAGATGGAAATCCTGAAAGCAATGGGATGTAATGCTATTCGGACTTCGCACAATCCACCTGCTCCGGAATTACTTGACCTGGCCGACCGTATGGGTTTCATCATCATGGATGAGGCATTTGATATGTGGAAGAAGCCCAAAAACAAACTTGATTACAGTATAGTTTGGGATCAGATGCACAAGAAAGATCTTCAGGATTTGATTCTGCGTGACCGCAATCACCCCAGCGTAATAATGTGGAGCATCGGTAATGAAATTCTGGAACAATGGGATAGCACAGGAACCAGCATCGCTAAAGAATTGGCAGGTTATGTGCGTGAACTCGATACTACCCGTCCAATTACATCGGCTACCAACGATCCGCAACCGAATAACTTTATTATTAAATCAGGAGCACTTGATTTGATTGGATACAATTATCATCATAAGGCGTTTGCTGCTTTTCCTGAGACCTTTCCGGGACAAAAGTTCATTGGTGCCGAAACCGTTTCAGCATTGATGACCCGTGGTGTGTATGATATGCCTTCTGAAGAAATCCGCCGCTGGCCGGTGAGCGACAATTGGAAAGGACCAAAACCCAATGCCGATAACACCTGTTCGTCCTATGACAATGTTTCAACGCCATGGGGTTCAACCCATGAAGAAACCTGGAAGGTGATCAAAAAGCATGACTTTTTATCCGGACAGTTCATTTGGACAGGCTTTGATTATTTGGGTGAACCTACTCCCTATGGATGGCCATCGCGCAGTTCATACTTTGGGATTATTGATCTGGCTGGTTTCCCCAAGGATGTATATTATATGTATCAAAGCGAATGGACCAACAAAGATGTATTGCATGTGTTTCCTCACTGGAACTGGAAAGAAGGTCAGACTGTTGATATCTGGGCTTATAGCAATGCCGAAGAAGTGGAATTGTTTCTGAATAATAAGTCATTGGGAGTGAAAAAGAAACAAGGCGACGATTTACACCTACTATGGAAAGTGGCTTTTGTCCCCGGAACTTTAAAGGCCATTTCGCGCACTGCCGGTAAAGAGGTGTTGGTGAAAGAAATCAAAACTGCAGGAAATGCTGCAAAACTTACTGCCATTGCTGATCGTTCAACAATTAAATCAGATGGTAGTGACCTTTCATTTATTACCATTGAAGTAGTGGATGAAAATGGAGTAATGGTTCCCGATGCCAATCAGTTGGTTGAATTTAAGCTGGAAGGGCCAGGCAAAATCATCGGCGTTGACAATGGTGATCCGGTTAGTCACGAATCATTTAAAGCCCCACAGCGTAAAGCTTTCCACGGAAAATGCCTGGTGGTAGTTCAATCGGATGAAAAAGCAGGAATTATCAAATTGACTGCTACATCTGCGGGGTTGTCTGCTGCGACTGTTGAACTCACTACCAAGTAAACGGTATTAAAGGAGTCAAACTAGTTTGGGCTATTTCCCTTTTGAATGTTATGTTCGAGGGAGGTAGCCCAAATTGATTTTATGAACTTGAAGGATCAATATTTTGCATTTTTAACTTAAATCTGCGGTTCAGGCTATTCGCTATTAGCGTATTTTAATGAAATTCGTATTTAATTTGTACCTTCGTCTAATTCGTATTATCCTATAAATATGGCTACCCTTCCTACCTCTGAATCTGAAAAAAAATAGAGTTTAAAACATCATTTAATGAGGGTGTTATTGAAACACTGGTGGCATTCTCGAATGCGAAAGGCGGCACTGTATATGTGGGAGTTAACGATGGAGGTGAGGTAAAAGGGTTACAAATAGGTAAAGAAACTATACAAAACTGGATTAATGAAGTAAAAACCAAAACAGCGCCTCAGATTATTCCCGATGTTGAGGTATTAACGATTGAAAATAAAACGGTTGTTACACTTAGCGCTATGGAATATCCGATAAAACCCGTATCAAAAAGTGGGAGGTACTATAAGCGGATTGCTAACGCAAATCATGTAATGAGTATTGAAGAAATTGCCAATGAGCACCTTAAGACAATTAATACCAGTTGGGACTTCTATCCTGATCCAAATCATAGTTTAAAAGATATTTCATTAGAAAAAGTAGCCCGTTTTATTAAGAATATTGAACAACGTTCTCAAAGTAATATTGAAATGTCAGGGTTGGATTTTCTTGAAAAGATAGAAATTATCCGTAATGACCAACTTACTTTTGGAGGGTATTTATTGTTTGTAAATGACTATTGCTTAATCAGTGATGTTCAGGTTGGCCGATTCAAAAGCGAAATAACAATTATCGACTCCATTTCACTCAATTCGGATCTGTTTACTGAAACAGATGAAATTATCGATTTTATAAAAAAGCACCTGATGGTTGAATATATCATCTCCGGTGAACCTCAACGAACAGAACGCTTTGATTATCCACTTGATGCAATACGTGAAATAGTAATAAATATGATCGTGCACAGGGATTACAGAGATAGTTCAGGTAGTATAATTAAAATTTTTGATGACAGAATAGAATTTTTTAATCCTGGGAACCTCTATGGTGGCATTACCATAGAAGATCTGTTATCGGGATACTATACGTCTAAATCGAGAAATAAATTGGTTGCTAAAGCATTCAAGGAAACTGGATTAATTGAACGTTACGGTTCTGGAATAATGCGGGTTCGTAAAATCTGCAAGGATTATGATATTAAAGAGCCAGTATTTAAAGAAGTTTCGCATGGTTTTTTGGTTATTTTGTATAAAGAAAGCATCAATGCGACTAGAAAAATTGAAATTCTGGAGACCGACCTGAAAAGCGACCTGAAAACCGACCTGAAAACCGACCTGAAAATAAATTCTCTCGAAGAACAAATTATTGCCATTATTGAGGCAGATAACAAAATAAGCATTCCGAAAATAGCACAAGAGCTTGGTAAAGGAATTACTGGTACAAAAAAATATATCGCGAATCTCAAAGCAGATAACAGACTTAAACGCATCGGCCCAGACAAGGGTGGCCATTGGGAAATCCTCCCCCATCAGTGAAATAACAGAAATAAAGTGAGTCCGATATAAGTGTATGTGTCGCCGATAGCTCATAAAACTGGTTTTAATCTCAGGGAAGGGTACTAATTACTCCTTTTCTTACTTCAATTTACCCAATTTACCCAATTTCCATACTATGTAAATTGGGTAAATTGGGTAAATTGAAGTAATTGGCCATTTTGATTCTAACTTATGTAAATTGTGGGCCAATAAATCGATTGGGTAAGTACAAAGAAAAAGTATATATGGAATTCTGTCTTGCCATACTACCTTTTGGACAATGGACTTTGTTTTTAGGAGTTGTTTATTTTGAATTCATGTTAATACTTACCAAGAATACGGAATTTGCAAATTCAAACTACCTCCACATATTTCAATTAAAAAACTCTTCCCCACAAAAATAGGCAGCGATCCATATTTTTGCATACTGTCGAAAATAAAGTGTTTGAAAGAAAATTATAATTTTGTTTCTTTGATAGCGGAACTAATATTCTAAACTAAAATCAATAAACTCATTCACATGAAGAAGTTAGCAGTTTTATTCATTGGCCTGCTGGCCACTTTCGCCACCATGGCGCAGGTAAACGTTTTGCAAATTGATGTTGCAGGTGGCAAAACCCAAATCAATAAAAACATTTATGGCCAGTTTGCCGAACATCTTGGCCGCTGTATTTACGATGGTATTTGGGTTGGTAAAAATTCACCCATTCCCAATGTGAATGGGTATCGTAAAGATCTGCTTGAAGCATTGCAGGCTTTGAAAGTACCGGTACTTCGCTGGCCTGGTGGCTGTTTTGCTGATACTTACCATTGGAAAAACGGCATTGGCCCATTGAACGAACGTCCTAAAATAAAGAATGTATTTTGGGGCGGAACTGTTGAAGACAACAGTTTTGGTACCAACGAATTCCTGAACCTTTGTGAATTGCTGGGTTGCGATCCTTATATTTCGGCCAATGTTGGAAGTGGAACAGTGGATGAAATGGTGCAGTGGATTGAATATATGACTTCAGATGATGATGTACCAATGGCCAACCTTCGCAAAAAAAACGGTCGTGAAAAACCATGGAATGTAAAATTCCTGGGAATTGGAAACGAAAGCTGGGGCTGTGGTGGTGATATGACTCCTGAATATTATACCGACCTGATGAGGCAATATTCAAACTATGCCAAAATGTATGGTGGTACTAAATTCAATCGCATCGGCTGTGGTTCAAACGGAAGTGATTTTAACTGGACCAAAGTACTGATGGACAAAGGGCGCAACAACATGGATGGTTTGTCATTACATTATTATACTATTGCAACCGGTAGCTGGGATAAAAAAGGATCTGCCACTACCTTTGGAGAAGATCAATATTTCAGTGGATTGAAGAAAGCATTGTACATGGATGAGTTGGTGACCAAACATTCAGCCATCATGGATACCTATGACAAAGATAAACGCGTTGACTTGCTGGTGGATGAATGGGGAATCTGGACAGATGTTGAGCCTGGAACTATCCCTGGCCATCTCTTTCAGCAGAACTCGATGCGCGATGCACTAATCGCCTCCAGTACCTTAGATATTTTGAACAAGCATTGCGATCGTGTTAAAATGGCCAACATTGCTCAGATTGTCAATGTATTGCAGGCAATGATATTAACCCAGGGAAACAAAATGGTCCTCACTCCTACTTACCAGGTTTTCAAAATGTACAATGTGCATCAGAATGCCACTTTGCTCCCATCAACCCTGACATGCGAACAATACAAACTGGGCAATGACCAGATTCCAGCCGTCAGCAGTTCTTCATCGGTTGATAAAAATGGTAAAATACATGTTACACTCAGCAACTTAAATCCTACCAAAGAGATTAAACTGGAGATTAACCTAACAGGCAAAGGGTTTAAAAAGATCAATTCAGGAAGTGTTTTAACCGCTGCTGCATTCAATTCTGTCAATACATTCGACCAATCTGAAACAGTTTCTCCTGTTCCATTTAAAAATTCGAAGAAGATTTCAGACAACAAACTGGAAGTAAGCATTCCTTCTAAATCTGTTGTAGTATTGGAACTGGAGTAAAATAAGTTCCTAAAGTGAGCTAAAGTTGGGAGTGTCTAAAGTTGGCTGACGCACGAATTAAAAATGGCCGGATTGTTTATACAGTCCGGCCATTTTGATATTATTATCTATCAGTTTGACTTATTATCATAGAAACTTAGAAATCATTTCTTAATGTCGTTCAAAAATTTCTCTATATTATCATCCCACCAATCCTGATTAATTTGTCCAGCTATGTTTAAAATGGAGGAATCAAAATTTGCCTTTTGAGCAAAGCTTTCCAATTGAAGCCTTTTAATCAAGGAGATTAAATAATTCTTATCAAAAGCCTTTTTATTCAGTGTCAAGATCATTTGGTCGCCTTTGTTTTCAATTATTAAATTATCCATAGCTTTGTTTTTTCAAATTTACAGAAAATTAATGATTCTATTTCAAAGTATTCCATTTTTCATCCATTTGTAGAACTCAGACAAGAATATTTGAACAACAGCGGGTTAGACTTTATAAAACTCTTCCTCACAATACAATATTCAAATTCCTACTACACCTTATGAACAGATTCATCCTTTGTTTTTTACTTTTAAACCATTCAGATAGCACAGTTGACTGTTCACATAAACAATCCTATAGTTAACCCGGCAAGTGCTCAGGTGTAAATTTAAAAACAGCCACCTGGCCTTTACATGGTTGCACAACCTTGAAGTTTTCACGGATACGGATATGTACCGGATTATTTGGTCGTTCATATAATTGATCCATCGCTGTCCTACAAACTCACGGCCTGCTGTTAAGCAATCGATGGATTCCCGGTTAAATAGATCAATTAAGCGATCAATGATCTTAATGCGTTTTTTGTATTTGAATTGCTACCTTTCGGCAGCAGACTAAAGAGCAGGGGAAAGGCAAGCCCTTGGTAAACAACCGTAACCACCAACACGTTAATATACAACCACCAAACTTCCAGGCAGGTTCTATTCAGGGCCAGGCGATAGGTCAGGATTGTGTGGCAATAGCATGAATTTCAATCGGGCAATCAGGTCGGTATCCAGAACACAGGTAACCATACAGCACTGCATCCATCCAAGGGATGAATCAGAACTGGCCGGGCTGTCAAAAGCAGTAGACAGCTTCTCAAATCCAACGGTTTTTACTTTACACAGTGCACAGATAAATAAAACAAAAAATTTTACCATAGCCAAATTCCATCATGATTGCTCATGGAAAATTCAGGGCAAACGCATCTAATTTAATAGTTCATCAGTTTCAAGAGGTAATGGTTACTCCAACCAGCCATTTTTCTTCGACTTTTAATTCCAACTTTTGCATCGTCTTTTTTCAATAGATTTAATGCTATTCTGTTTAAATTGGAATAGTTCTGAG
>Ga0123339_10003364_pt1 | contig 10636 bp, 11 predicted proteins | sample lystaG_FD_89956 | JGI IMG/M metagenome (GOLD analysis project Ga0123339, IMG submission 89956) | Glacier valley bacterial and archeal communities from Borup Fiord, Nunavut, Canada, to study Microbial Dark Matter (Phase II) -... | ecosystem: Environmental > Aquatic > Freshwater > Ice > Glacier ... | reverse complement strand
GTTGCCTTCGCCCTCCTTGATTACCTGGGGCTTTTCGACCACCACCTCGCCCTGCGGCAACCCTCCCACCACCAGGCCCTTGTCCGAACTCAGCAAGCTGTTTTTGAGCTGACTGCTCAGCCCCGTAGTGTCTACCACGCCGTCTTTGACCTTGAGCACGTTGGTGCCCGCCACGGGTTTGACGTACCACTGCACGATTTCGCCACGCTCGTCAAACACCACGTCGGCCAGATTTCCGGTGGAGATAAACACCGTCACTTTAGAGCCAGCGTAAGGGGCGTTTTCTATCCAGTGTGGCTCGATGTAATTGGCCAGGGCGCTCGAGAACAGCAGCAACATCGGGAGGGCCAGCAGTTTTTTCAAATTCATTGCGTTCCTTGAAGGGCGGTGGATTTGGGGAAATTTTGAGCTTGAGCGGGAGGTCCCTATACAGGAGGTCCTACACGGGAGGCACGGGGTCGTAGCCTCCAGGGTGAAAGGGTTGACACTTGAGTATACGCACGGTGCTCAGCCACGTACCCCGTATCGCACCATGCTTTTCCAGGGCCTCAAGCGCGTAGCTCGAGCAGGTTGGGCTGAAGCGGCAGGTGGGCACGGGTTTATAAGGGCTGAGCCTGCGGTAAAAATGCACCATCACCATCAGCGCTCGAGCGGGCAGGCTCGGTACTTTGACGGGAAGGATTTCGCATGGGGCGCACATGGTTTGAAGGTTTTGCCTCGAGCGTTCAAACTCGAGTCGAACTCAATTCTACCCTTTTGACTCGCGTCGCTTGTCCCCTCCGCTACCTTTGCCCGAACCCTTGACGGGACCTTTGGGGATGGGTTTGGAGAACACGCTCTCGAGCAGCGCTTTGAGCACCTCGAACTCGAGCGTGAGCACGCTGGCGTTCAGAATCAGCATGGCGCGGCAGGGGGTCAACTCGAGCACCCTGAGCGCTTCGCGCACCCGGCGACGGGCGCGGTTACGGTCCACCGCGTGCGGAAGCGTTTTTTTGGACACCACGATGCCAATGACCGCGTGTGGCTCCCACTTTTCACCGTAGCACGGCTTGTAGGGCAGGCGGCGTAGGGTGAAATGTAGGGTGCGGGTAGCAAACCCAGCGCTGACCTTTCGAAACTGCCCTTCCCCCTTGAGAGAGGAAAGCCGTTTAGCTTTGTGGGCAGGGTGAGGGCTGTGGGAGGTGGACATAAGAGGGAGCGCTCGAGCGTCGAAAGTAAATAGCTATGAAAACAGGGACGGGGTTCAAAACCCGCCCCTGCTGCTGAAACACGCTCAAACCCAGGCTCTGCTAGGGTCAGTGACCTATTTCTCGTCTGCGACGGTGAGCTGGGTACGGCCTTTGGCACGGCGGCGCGACAGGATAGCGCGGCCAGCGGTGGTCTTCATGCGAATGCGAAAGCCGTGAGTTTTGGCCCGTTTACGGACGTTGGGTTGCCAGGTACGCTTCATTGCAAAATCCTCCAGAGGTAAAGCTGTTCTATGAACAGCAAGCTGAAGGAGTATAGCACACGGGGACAGGCGGGGAAAGGGGCAAACAAAAGCCGTTTTGGCCAGTGCGCTCGAGGGGCGGGGGTCTCGCGGGCGTCTGGTCCCGAACGCTCGAGTTTCAAAAAAACCCCAATGCCCGCTCGAACAAACCTTGTAGGGTGAAGAAAGTATGGTGAGCCTATGACCGAAGTTGCCCCAGATTCCCAAGCCTCTCAACCCGCCCCGCCCCCTCTGCGCGTGGTGCTGGTGTCTCCCAAAGAACCCGGCAACATCGGCTCGAGTGCGCGGGCCATGCTCAACATGGGCGTGAGCGACCTCCGAATCGTGGCCCCACGCTGCGACATCCTGGCCCCGGAAGCGCTGTACATGTCGGTTCACGCTCGAGCGCTGGTCGAAAATGCTCGAGTGCATGACACGCTCGAGGGGGCTATCCAGGATTGCGATTTCGTGGTGGGCACCAGCGCACGGGAGCACAGCGACTTGATTCCGGCCCGTTTCCCCAGCGAACTTCGGGCGCAGGTGTGGGCCGCCCGCAACGTGGCGGTGGTGTTCGGGCGCGAGGAATCGGGCCTTACGGGTGAGGAACTGGCCCGCTGTCAGGCGCGGGTTCGCATTCCCACCGCCGAGTACTCGAGCCTGAACCTGGCTCAAGCCGTGCTCATCGTGCTTTACGAGTTTATCCAGGCTCAACGCAGCACGCCTGCGCTCGAGCCGCTCAGTGACACCCTGGCCCCGCGTGAACAGCTCGAGAGTGCTTACGGGCAGCTCAAGAATCTAATGCTCGAGATTGGATACACCGACCCGCCGCGCGTAGACCACATGATGCGGCTGTACCGCAAAATTTTTGACCGCGCCCAGCTCGAGAGCGACGAGGTGCGGATGTTTCGGGGACTGTGGGCACAGATGGCCTGGATTGCCAAAGGGAACGTGCCGAATTTGAAGGCTCGAGAGGACGGGTAGCCACAGCATTTTCTTGAATGTGATGCACTTAACCGTGGGGGCGAGTGGCTGTTTCGGGCAAAGCAGCGTCTGAAAAGGGCCTGCCCGCCGCTCGCCCTAATCCCGCTCAAGCCAACAAAAAAGCCTTCCCAAACGGGAGGGCTTTGCTCGAAGATCGAGCTTTACTTAAGTTCGACCTTCGCACCGGCGGCCTCGAGCTGGGCCTTGACCTTTTCGGCCTCGTCTTTGGATACGCCTTCTTTGATGTTGCCGCCCTTCTCGGACAGGTCTTTGGCTTCTTTGAGGCCCAGGCCGGTGAGTGCGCGGACTTCCTTAATCACGTTGATTTTGTTCGCGCCGGGGTCAATCAGCACCACGTCGAACTCGGTTTTTTCTTCGACCACGGCCACCGGGCCAGCGGCGGGGCCAGCGGCCACGGCGGCAGTGACGCCCCACTGCTCTTTGATGCCGTCAATCAGGTCAGCGAGTTCGAGGATGGTGAGGCCGGAGAGCTGGTCAATTACTGCTTGTTTGTCGTAAGCCATGATGGGTACTCCTTGTATTTGGGGTGAATCTGAACGGTGAGAGCGGGTAAAGAGTTTTCAGTTTTATTAAGACCAACAACCTACAACTGATGACCCATAACTTTGTTTAAGCGGCGCTCTCGAGCTTTTCTTTGTACGCCTCGAGCATCCCCACGAAGTTGGACAGGTGCGCGCTGAGCACACCGACCACTTCGGCGCGGAGCTGGTCCTTGCTTCCGAGGCTAGCGAGCTTGTTGATGGTTTTGACATCAATACGCACGCCGTCCAGCATTCCGCCGCGCGGGTTGGGAATGCCCTTGTCGTTGCCTTTGGCAAACTCGGCTAGGGTCTTGGCGGTGCCTGCCGGGTCATCCTTGACGATGATGATGGCGGTAGGGCCGGTAAGCAGGTCGGCGACATCCCGGCCCGCGTCCTTGAGCGCGATGTTGACCAAAGTGTTCTTGGCCACCACCATGCGAGACCCTTGTGCGGTGAGGGCGCGGCGCAGTCGGGTGATGCCCGCTGCGTTGAGGCCCTGGTAATCCACCACATAAAAGGTTTCGACGCCGGTCAAAGATTCGCGGAGGGAGGCGAGGCTCGTGATATTGCGCGGATTCGCCATAGTTGACCTCCGGCTGTCGGCACAAACTCGAGTGCGACAACCTGGAAACTGAGTTGGGAGGGGGGGATTCCCAGCTTAAAAAGTTCAAAACGCTTCCCTCGAGCGCCTCGGCAGGAATTTAAAGCCACTTGAAATTCGGGGCTACCTGCTGTCTTGGGGCCACATGAGGACACCAGCGGGGAAGTATAGCGCTCGAGCGGAAAAAGTGCAAGCGCGATATTGGGGTGCGGAACTCCACCCTCGAGCCAATCTAACCCACCATGTCTGGATATATCCATATTTTGCATTTTGAGTTTAAAAATTTTGACGATATTAGCTTTCAGCTTTAGTTTTCATGTTAAAATCTCCCTCGAGGTGATTTATGAACAAAATTTTCATGACGTTTGGTTTGGTCGTCAGCTCGAGCGCTCTGGCCCTCTCCCCTGCCCTGGACACCGCGCCGCGCATCGCCATTCTTTCGGCTTACGGCCCCGAACTTGACGTGCTCAAGGCTGCGCTCAAAAATCCCACGACGCTCGAGGCCAACGGGGTGGTGTTCACGCTGGGCAACTTGGCGGGCAAGGACGTGGTGATGTTTCTCACCGGACAAAGCATGGTCAACGCGGCCATGAACACCCAACTGGTGCTCGAGCGCTTCAACATCAATCGCATTCTGTTTTCGGGGGTAGCGGGCGGGGTCAATCCCAACCTCAACATCGGCGACGTGACCGTGGCGGCGCGCTGGGCGCAGTATCAGGAAGTCACTTACGCCCGTGAGACCGCACCAGGGGTGTACAGCCCGCCCGATTGGGCGCTCAAGTACGTGCCGCAGGCGGGTGGTAAGCCGATTGCCAACTTCGGTATGGCCTACCTGCAAACCGTCGAGACCCGCAAACCGGGCAGCAGCAACATCGAGCGCAAGTTCTGGTTTGAGGTGGACCCCACCCTACTCGAGGTGGCCAAAAACCTCAAAAGCCTCACCCTGAAGCGCTGTGACGACAAAAACGTGTGCCTGGCGCACGAGCCGAAGCTGGTGGTGGGCGGAACCGGGGTATCGGGCCAGACCTTCATGGACAACGCCGCGTTTCGCACCCACACTTACACAACGCTCGAGGCCAACGTGCTGGACATGGAAACCGCGTCCACCGCGATGGTGGCTTACTCCAACGGCGTTCCCTTCATCGCCTTTCGCAGCTTGTCCGATTTGGCTGGAGGGGGACCAGGCGCGAACGAGGCCGACACCTTCGACAAGATTGCTGCTGACAACGCCGCGAATGTGGTGCTGGCCTTTTTGACCGCACTCAAATAGGCGCTCGAGCGGGGATGCTCGAGCGCTTGAGACAGAAGAGTCAGTTTCAAAAAGCTCAGTTGGGATAGAAAATGGCCGTCAACGTAGCGTAAATCGAAACCACACCGGTGCCAGCGGTGTCCACATAGTTGTGGGCTACCGCGTAAAAGGTGCTGCTGCCTGCGCCCACGGTGTAGACGCGCTTGTGAGTAAAGGGGCCGGAGGTTTTGAGGCTGACGTTGCCTTCGTTGACACCCCACGTTTTGGATTTGTCGCTGGCAGCCAACACCAGGCGGTCTCCCGCGCTGACAACCCCATCGCCAGCAAAAGTCACTTCCACCTTTCCGGCGCTGGGAGTTTGCAGGGTCACGGAACCCACATCCACCTCGTTGGGGCGAACGGTGATGTTGACCTTGCCAATGCTCGTTGACGCGTTGAGCGGTTGGGGTCCACGCTCAGGCGCAGGCGTGCTACCGCCCCCGCAAGCGGTGAGGGAGAATACGCTGGCAAGGGCGAGGGTGGCGAGTGGCTTGAACATGAAAGACCTCCGTTTTGGCGGAAAGGTGAGGCTCAATTTTTGAAGGGATGGCTCCACGCAGAGGATTCAACACCTCGAGCGGCTACTTGCTGCAATCCAGGCGCACCCGGAAGCTGGGATTGGCGCTCGAGAAGGCCACCCCCGCCTGCTTGGGGGTGAAGCCGATGCCTTTGGGGTCCACCTGCAAGAGAAACTTGGTGGGCGTCTGAACAGCGCTGGGGGCGGTGTCGTTCGGGTAGTAAAACTTGAGCTGGCGCGTCACCACACCGCCCTGCGGCAAGCTGGCGTAGGTGAGCTTTTGCACGTCGTAGGGGTCCACGCTCAGCGTCGTAGCGTCGGAAAAGGCGAGCTGGATGCCCTCACCGGTGCCGCTCACACCCGCGTCGGTGGAAATCAGGGTGGTTTTGGAGCCGTTGCGAAGCTCGAGCGTGAGGCCCCATCCCGGCGTACTGCCGTCTTTGGTTATTCGCTCGAGCTTGGTCGCTTTGATGCGCCACACGCCGTTGAACAGGTATTCGCTCATGCAGCCCTCGAGCGAAGGACGTTCATTCGCGCCACCCGCCGTGGTGCCGACCTTACCCGCCCCAATCGAGAGCGTGCCGCCCTGCACGGTGTAGGCGATGCCGAGCTGTTGCAGGGTCTCGAGCGGGATATAGGTCCTGCCGTTCACGGTAGCGGTGGTCAGGCTCGAGGATTGACCCCCGATGACGATTTTGAGGGTGCTCGAGGCGGCCAGGGCGAGGCCGGAGAGGACGAGAGCGGAGAGCAGGATTTTTTTCATGGGTTCACCTCGAGCGGGAGAAGGTTGTTCTGAATTCTGGTGTCTGATGCCCGACCTCTGACCGCTACTTCTGGCAGGTCAAATTCACCCGGAAGCTGGGCGTGGGCGTGCTGTACGCCACTTTACCCGCTTTCAGATACCCGGCGGTCAGGCGCTTGGGGTCGAGCTGAACGATGAGTTTGGCCGGACGCGGCACGCTCGAGGCGAGCGTGTTGGTGTCGGGCGCGTGAAACTTGAGCTGGTAGGTGTTGCCCGCGCCCTGAATGAGTTCCTTGAAGATAAACTTCTCCTCGGCGTCGTGCTGCTCGAAGCTCAGGGTGTTGCCATCGGGCTGCACCAGGTCTATAGATTCGAGTCCGGTGTCGTGCAGTTGGGTCTTGGTCTGGGTGCCATTTTTAAGTTCCACGGTCACGCCCCAGCCCGGACCCAGGCCCACGGCGGGGCCGATTGGCTCGAGCTTCTTCACCGTGAAGCGCCAAACGCCGTTGAACAGCGTTTCACCCATACAGCCCTCGAGCGAAGCCCGCTGGTTTGTGCCGCCCGCTGAGGTCGCGGTCTTGCTCGAGCCGAGCGTGATGGTTTTGCCCGAGATGCTCACCGAAATGCCCAGTTGCCGCAGCGTCTCGAGCGGCACGTAAGTCACCCCGTTGATGGTGGCGGCCCCCAGGCTCGAGGGTTGCCCGTTGACGTTCAGAAAATAGGTGGCGGTCTGGGTGGCGGCCAGGGCGAGGCTCGAGAGCAGCAGTGCGCTGGGAAGTAGAAAGCGTTTCATGGGTGGACCTCGAGAGTAGGGAGTAGAGAGTGGTGGCTTTTGCTTCTCGCTCGAGCCTCTCAAACGTCTTACGGCTGAACGGTCAGGGTGAGCACCTGTGACACTTGATTGGGGGCGGCACTGGCGTAGGCGTTGATTTGGACCGTGGTGTTTGCGGTCACGGTGGGAGCGGTGTAGGTGACGGTGCTTCCGTCGTAGTTCTTCGAGAGGCTTCCGCCGCCCGACTTGATTTCCCAGCCCACCCCGATGTTGAACGAACCCGTGCCGGTCAGGGTAGCGCTCAGGGTCGAGGTGCCGCCCGAAGATACGGTGGTGGGGTTGGCGGTGGCGGTGATTCCGGTGGGAGTTCCGGTGCAGGCGCTCAGCAGGAGGGTGCTCGAGAGGGCCAAAACAGAGATGCGTTTGAACATGATTTTACCTCGAGAGTTCTTAAAAAGATGTCTGGGACGGGCGCTCGAGCCAACTTTGAGACTCGCTCGAGCGCCCAAACACCTTATTTCAGCTTGGACCCGTACACGGCGGTGCATTTGCCGCTCCAGACGGTCAGCGGCCCCTTGCTGCGGCTGGCCTCGGGGGCGTTGACCTTCAGCGTTACTCGGCAGTTAAAGGTGTTCACAAAGCCGTCGCCCGGAGAAGTCAGGTCAAAGGAGGTCGCGCTCGAGCCGAGGTTGTTTATGGCTTCCTTCTCGCCGTTCGAGTCGGTGAAGTAGAAGCGCCAATCGTAACTTAATTTCTCGCTCGAGGGGTTCTCTACCTTCACCTGAGCCGAGTAGCGTTGGGGCGGGGTGACGATGCCAATCAGGGCGGTGCATCCGGTCTGGCGCAGGTCAATGGTGTTGCCGCTTGGAACGCTTACATCGCCACAGATGCTGATGCTTCCCGGACTAGCGACAGGTTGCTCCCTCGAGTACACACCGCTGCTCCCGATGCGCGGATAGGGGTTGGGGGGCGGGGGCAGCACGTTCAGGGCGATAGTCTTGCTGTCGGTGGCTCCCTCGTTGTCTCTGGTGTTCACCCGCACGACCCTCGCGCCCTGCGCTCCGGCCTTGAACTTGACCGTGCAACCCACCGCGCTCGAGAGCGAGTCCGGCGTGTCCGTTGACCAGAGGGTGTTGGCGCAGAGTTTGCTCGCGTCCACCTCGTTGGGGTCCACAATCTGCGCGGTGATGGGGTAATCCTCGCCCACTCGAGCGTCGCCGCTGAAACTGAGGTTAATTTTGGGCGCGGTGTTGACCACGTCCACGTTCAGGGTCGCGGTGGCGTCTATGGCGTTGTTGGTGGCGGTCAGGGTGAGCGTGCGCGGACCCGCCGTGCCAAAGGTTTTCTTCAGGCTCGAGCCGAACAGCGCCGAGGTGTCGGTGCTCCAGGGTCCGTTGTACAGCAGGCCGTCTGCGCTCGAGGTGACGCTCAGGTTCACGCTCGTGACCTTAACCTGCGTGACCTTGAAGAACTGCGCCAGGTCGGTCTCGACCCGCAAATCCACCCGTGCGGGGTTGGCCTTGATTTCGATGCTGGGCGCGTCCTGAACGCCGGGGTTCTTTTGCTGATTCTTCCAGTTGTTGCCGCGCCGAGTGGGCAATTTGAGCACCGAAAGGTCGGAAAAAAAGCGGGTCACGTAGTTCACCGGAACGTAGTAGTAGCCTCCGTCCGCCGTGCAGCCCCAGGAGTTTTTGAGCACAAAGTAGCCACTACCGGCGTTGGGCGCGTTCGGCAGGCGGCGGTGCAGCGTGGCGTTGTCAATGTAACCGACGATGGTCGTGACGTGGCCGCCCCGCCCACCCGCATCGGAGAAGTCGGTCACGAAGCCTTCGGCGTTGGGCGCGTCAAAGCCCTGAAACACCCCGAAGCTCGAGATGAGGGTATATCCCGAAGCGAGCGCATTGCGAAGCTCGGCCAGCGGAAACTTCTTGAGCCGTTTTTTGGCCGACAGGTTGCTCCATTGGTTGTTCCACATCGGGATGGTGAGGCTTGAGTAACTGGCGCTGGCGTTTGCCGGGGCCACCATACGGAAGTAACCGCAGAACTTTTTATCCCCGGCGGGAGCACAGATAAAGGGACTCTGGTGCGCCGTCTCGGAGCAGCTCCAGGTGTAAACCAGGGTGTCGGCACCCAGCGCGCCCGGCCCACACGCGCCCTTGTACGAGGCCATCGTTCCGGCAATCTGCTCGTTTTGCGGGGTCTTGGGGTCATCCACCTGAAAGGCGTTGGCCGGGCGTCCATAGGCCGGGTTGTAGGGCCAATACTGCTCCCAGGGAATGGCGAATTTGTTTTCCACAGCGCGCTCGAGCACCCATTCCGCACCCCCCCCGTCGTTGAAATCGCTCGCGCCCCACTCGCGCTTGACCTTGTTGACCAGAAACTGCTCCGAAAGGTTGGTGGCGCTGTCAAAGACCACCCGGTCCTGGCTCTCGAGCGCACCCACAGCGGCAAAAGCCCAGCAGGTGCCCCGCTGACCCTGGTTCTTGATGTTGCTTTGAAAGTTTTTGAGCGGCCAGGCGAAGTTGCGGTAGATGCCGCCGTCCTTTCTGGCACAGTCGGTCCCCTGGTCGCCCACGTCCACTTTGGTGGCCTGCGAAGACAGACCCGTGCTCGAGCCAGTTTCCACTTGCACCCCGTCGAGGTCGTCCACATTCTCGAGCGCACTGTCGAGCGCGTCTCGAGCCGCCAGAACGTCGCTCAGAGGCTTGCCCTTGAGACTATCAGGGGTGGGCAAGTTCGCTCGGGTGGCTTCCGGCGCGGCGTCAAAGCCAATCTTGTACGCCTCGAGCTGATTGTCCAGGCTGTCCGAGCGCTTGTAGGTGTCCACCAGCAGCGCGGCCATTGCGGGCGTGCCCAGCGTGACCACGTTCACGCTCGAGCCGTCGTTTTGCTTCACCGGCAGCACGTAGTTGCCGTCGGGCATGGTGGGCAAATCCACCGCGCTCGAGAGCAAGGCTTTCACGTCCTCACTCTTTTGGTCGTCAGGAATGGCTCTCAGGAAATCCAGGTCGGCCTTGATTTTTTTCTGAGCCGCCTCGAAGCGGGCGTCGCGCAGCTCGAGCGTCTCGAGGGTGATGTCGCCAGATTTGACCTGGGCCTCGAACTCGGCGGCGCTGATGATTTTAGCTCCGCTGGTGTCGCCCTTGTAGGCGTTGGCATCGGTGAACAGGTCTCCGGTGGTGGGCGGCGGGTTGGGCGTGCTGCTGGTGTCAGGGCAAGCGGTGAGCAGCAAGCTCAGGCCCAGCACCAGGGCTGAAATTCTGGGAAGGGTCATGGTCGCTCCTTGTATTTGGGAGGCGCTCGAGGGACTTGATTCAAGCTCGAGCACGGTCTGGGTGAACGTGTCTGAGACGAGTTTGCAAAGCCTTATCTGCTTCAACTTAAAACGCGGTCTGTCCCGTTGTCTTGGCACGAGGGGCGCTCGAGTGCCATGCGCCCTGCACCTCGACGGTGGCGTTTCAGATAAACGCTGTTTCGCCTCGCTCTTCACGTCTCCTCGAGCGTGAACGCAGCGTTATCCCAGTCGCCGCCGCGCACGGCGCTCCTTCATCAGCGCAAAAATCATGCGCGAGAGGTACAGCGGGTTGGGCGGAATCCAGCCCAGTTGCTTGGCCATGCCCAAATCGTCGCGCACCGCGTCGTGCTCACTCACCGCACCGTTTGAAACCGTAATCCAGTGCGTGTGCCTGACCGCGAACGAGCGCCCGTTCGAGGGGAAAACGTCG
>Ga0123339_10003363_pt1 | contig 10637 bp, 10 predicted proteins | sample lystaG_FD_89956 | JGI IMG/M metagenome (GOLD analysis project Ga0123339, IMG submission 89956) | Glacier valley bacterial and archeal communities from Borup Fiord, Nunavut, Canada, to study Microbial Dark Matter (Phase II) -... | ecosystem: Environmental > Aquatic > Freshwater > Ice > Glacier ... | reverse complement strand
GGTCAAAATTCGCCTTTCCCGCTTCGGCTCCAAGCACAACCCCCACTACCGCGTGGTCGTCACCGACTCGCGCCGTCCCCGCGACGGTGGCTACATCGAGAGCCTGGGTCACTACGACCCCCGTAAAACCACCGATAACTTTCTCAAAATTGACGTGGAGCGCGCTCGTCACTGGCTGGGCCAGGGCGCACAGCCCACCGACACTGCGCTGAGACTGCTCAAGCAGACCGGCGTGTTCAAGCGCACCCCAGTGGCCGAAACGACCCCTGCAAGCACCGCCGAGTAAATTCTTGACTTCTTCGGAGCCGACCATGCATGACCTTACCGAACTTGTGCGCTATATCGCCGCCAGTATGGTGGACGACCCCTCACAGGTTCGGGTCAGCGTGCGGCGCGGCCCCGAGACCACCTACCTGATTCATGTGGCTCCCGGCGAGGAAGGCCGGGTCATCGGACGGCAGGGCCGCATCATCCAGGCCATCCGCACCGTGGCCCGCACCGTGGCCGAGCCGCGCAGCCGGGTTCAGGTGGATGTAGCCGCGCCCAAAAAGCTGGCCTGAACCCTGAAACCCCAGAAAAAGCAGCTCGAGGGCTGCTTCTTTTTATTTCTCCCCAAGTTGCTCGTACACGCTCGAGCTGCCCATGTTTTAACTCATTACTCACCACTCACCGCTCACCGCTCAAAACTGACCTCCCATGCTCGAGAACCTGACCCACATCGGCACCGTCTCCGCACCCTTCGGGGTCAAAGGAGCGGTCAAGCTCTACACCATCGGCGACCCACACAATTTCCTGGCGCTCGAGCGGGTGGTGCTGGAAAAGCGCGGCCCCTTGCGCGTACAACTGGCTGAAGCCCACGGCCCCGCCGTGATGTACAAGTTTCTGGGCGTGGACTCGAGGGAGGGAGCTGAGCTGCTCAAAAACCTCAAAGTCTACGCTTATGACGCCGAGCTTCCCCCGCTCGAGGACGACGAGTATTACCACCATCAACTGGTCGGGCTTCCCGTACTATCGCCCCAAGGCGAGGATTTAGGCCGGGTTTTGAGCGTGATTGAGCTGAGTTACGGCGACCTGCTCGAGTGTTCAAAGGGGTTCAAAACCTACCTGGTCCCGCTGCAAGCGCCGTATGTCCAAATCAAACGCGGCGAGGCGATTGTGTTGGACGCGCCGGAAGGTTTGATTGAGGAGTAACGTGCGGGTGTCGCTCGAGGCTGAATAGTCCAGAGAAGAACGCCTCCGGCGGGTAATTAGTTTTTGGTCATTGGATGGTCCGTTTTCGAGGGCCTAAAATCAAACTGACTAAAAACTAAGCACCAATAACCCGCCGCAGGCGCAATCCCTATAACCTATAACCCATAACCTATCCTCCCATGAAATTCACCCTGCTGACCCTTTTCCCCGAACTGCTGCGCCCCTGGACTCAGGAAGCGCTGCTGGGCAAGGCTGCCGAGAAGGGCTTGCTCGAGTTCGAGCTGCTCGATTTGCGCGACTTTTCCGCTAACAAGCACCGTAAGGTGGACGACTCGCCTTACGGCGGCGGCGCGGGTATGGTGATTCGGGTGGATGTGGTGGCGAGGGCGCTCGAGTTTTTGCGCGCCAGGGGAGACACCCCCGACGAAATCGTGCTGCTGACCCCGGCGGGCCAGACCTTTTCGCAAGCCGTGGCCGAGGAGTTCTCGAGCAAAAATCATCTGGTGCTGCTGTGCGGGCGCTACGAGGGCTTTGACTCGAGGGTGGACTCACTGGTTACCCGTGAACTCTCCATCGGCGATTTCGTGATGATGGGCGGCGAGGTGGCAGCGGCTTGCGTGCTCGAGGCGGTGGGCCGCTTGGTCGAGGGCACCATCGGCGACGCTGAATCTCACCGCCAGGACTCATTTTCTTCGGGGCTGCTCGATTACCCGGAGTACACCCGCCCGCTCGAGTTTGCTGGCCTGGAAGTCCCCGAAGTCGTGCGTGGAGGACATCACGCCGAGATTGTGCGCTGGCGCAGGGATAAAGCACTCGAGCGCACCCTGGAGCGCCGCCCGGATTTGCTCGAGACCGCACGCTTAGAGCCGCTGGACACCCGCAAGTTGCTCGAGCTAGGCGTGAGCACCGAGCAACTCGAGCGCTGGAACGCCCCGGCTGCACCCGTTCCTAAAAAGCGTAGAAGCAAAACTCAAGCGCCGGTAGATTCCTCGAGCTAGATTACTTGGGCGAATAGTGCTTTTTTATTGGCATTTATTGAAGATGTGTATTGGGAATAATGGCTCGAGCACACTCTTGAGCTGCCCGACCCTTTGTATCACCTGATGTTATTCCGGCCCATTTTTGGAGGTATCCTTTTTTTATGCAGTTGCCGCTCTTCCCCCTTCCCAATCTCGTGTTGCTGCCAGGAATGGTACAGCTGCTCTACATCTTCGAGCCGCGCTACCGTGAGCTGCTGGCCAGAGTTAAGGACACGGGCGAACCTTTTGGCATTCTGCATTTGAGTCTGCCCGAGGACGGACTCGAGGGAATGGCCCGCGTGTCTCACATCGGCAGTTTGGCCCATCTTGTCAACTCCGAAATCCACGAGGAGGGCGACTCGAGCATCGTCGTGGTGGGTGGTGAGCGCTTTCGGGTGCTCGAGTTCGATGAAACCCGCTACAGCTACCTCAGCGCCGAGGTGGAACTCGTGCCGCTCGAGCAAAGCGACCCCGAAGACGCCACCGTGCGCGGGGCCGATGTGTTCGAGCGTTTTATCCAGAATCTTCCACCCGACATTCAGATGAAATTGCGCGAGAATCAGCCTGCCGACGCTCTGATGCAGGCATCGTTCGTGGCAGGTAATATGCGGCTCGAGGGCGACCAGATGCAGCGGGTGCTCGAGGCTAAAGACCTGTCCGAGCGCTGGCGGGTGCTCGAGGGCCTCTTGCCGGACCCCAACGACTGGAAGCCACCCAGTGGCCGGATGCTGAATTAGACTCCCTTCCGTCGTCGCTGAAAGTGGAGGGCAGAGAGCTGAGCGCACAGGATAAGCAACTGTTAGACTCCCACTTATCTGGGACACGCTTCCCTCGAGGACCGAATACACTACCTCTATGGGGACCGCTGCGCCAGAAAAACCCGTTGAAACCTTGCTCGAGGAGTATCAGGACTACGTGATGGCGCACCGTTTGCGCGGAGCCATTGGTGGCAGGGTGGCTCCCCAATCGCCCCGGCTGGCTTCACTAGGCGAGTACGCCCGGTTGCGGCTCGAGCGTCAGGACCTGGCCCGCAAACTCGTTCGCAAAGAGATTCCGCTGGCGGGCCTGCGTCAGATTGATTTGCTCACCGAGCAGACGCACTTCGGCTTCTGGCGCAACCCTAGCGAAGTCGCCGCCTTTTTGCGCGCCGTTTTACGTGACGGCGGACACCCACTGCTCAGCAACCCCGCCGCGTTCAACACCCTGCTCAGCGCTCGAGAGGTCGAGCGCCTGGGAGCCGCCTTGCCACTAGTGGCGCGCTTTTATCAATCTTGCTTTCACCTGGCGGCTCACGGCATAGACCCGGCGGCACTCGAGCAGGCGTATGCCCGTGTCGAGTCGGTGCGTCTGCCGCTGTTTGTGGATGAAGTGGTTGGGGCGGAGTAGCGTGCTTGAGTGGACCGGGCGAATCTCCCCGTGTGATAGCGCTACGCTTCACCATACGCCCCCTTACTAAGGGAGGCCAAATACCATGCGCTCGAGCGAATCTTCAATTACAAGATTTATCAAGCTTTAACCCGAAATCTCCGCACCTGACGCTTAAATTGCTTCAGGCGCTCGAGCGATTCCCGCTTCTCGAGCGCAGCCCCGTAGCGCAAAGTGTCGTACTCTCCGGCGATGTCCCGAATTTGCTGGGCTTGCCCTGGAAATCGGCTCGAGGCCCGCGCCGCGAAGCTTTGGGCGGTCTCAGACGGGGCGCGGGTCAGACCTGTGCGCTCGAGCTGAGCCACAAACTGGGCGTAAAGGCGCTGCACCGAGTCGCCAGGTGCGGCGTTTCGGCGGCGCAAGTTGAGCAGCAAAAGCGCAAATAGCAAAATCGCGGCGCTGAGGTTGAGCAGGATGTAGCGCGGACCACCCACCTCCCCAATGCCTAAGTTCTCGAGCAGTTGGCGCTGCCTCGCGCCGCCATAACCCACAATCCAATCGTTCCAGCCGTGCTGCAAGCCGTCGAGCCGCAGGGCCAGCGCCTGTAAGACACCGCCGCCCGCTCGAGCCACCAGCGGCAGCGCGCCCGCGCCCTGGACACTCGAGGCCACGCCCGCCGTGATGCGCGAGGGCGACACCGCCGCCGTGGGGTCGAAGCGCTGCCAGCCAGTCCCCTCGAGCCACACCTCGCTCCAGGCGTGCGCGTCGCTTTGACGCACGATGAGGTAGCTGCCGTCCGCGCCCTGCTGCCCACCTTGATAACCTGTGACCACTCGAGCGGGCAGTCCCGCCGCGCGCATCAGGAAGGTGAAGGCTCCGGCGTAATACTCGCAAAATCCCTGCTTTGAAGTGAACAAAAAGGCGTCAATGCTGTCCTTTTGCGGCAACAGCGGCGGACTCAGGGTGTACACGAAATTCTGGGTACGGAACAGTTGCAGGGCGCGGTTCGCGCGCTCGAGCGGGGGCAAACCGCGCCAGCTCAAAGCCAGCACCCTGGCCCTGGGGTTGATGTCGGGGGGCAGCTCGAGCGCAGCCTGAAGGCGCTCGGGATATTCGCGCACCCCGGCCTGATAGGTGGTGCTGGACTCGAGTTCAAAGCGCCGCCGCCCGCCCTGGGGCGGGGTGAGCACCTCGAGCCGAGCGCTCACGCGGGTCTGGGGCGGTTGGGTCGTCGGCACGTCCAGGGCCAGCACCCAGGGGTTGGCGCTTGGCTCGAGCGTGAGGCTGTAGCGAAAGCGCGGCCCGGTCACGCTCACCTGTGGAACCCGCAAATCGAGCGGTCCTTGCCGCCAGGTGAGGCCGTCGTAGCTCTCGAGGACCGGGCCGCGCCAGTACAGGTTCTGGGCATCGGGCATAGTTCCGGCGAACTCGACCCGGAAGGCCACGTCGGCGCTCTGGGTCAGGTTTGAAACGCTGCCGGGGGACATCTCGCTCGAGAGTCCGGTCTGGGCCTGGTTCGAGGGCAGCGGAATGCTGAGCAGCGGCCCACTGGGGCGCGGAAAGAGCACGAACAGCAGCAGGGCCAGCGGCAGCGCACTGAGCAGCAGGGGTGCGGCGCGGCGCAGTGGCTCGAACAGGTGTGGCTCGAACAGGGACGGCTCGAACAGGGGACGCACTCCCCGCGCAGACTTCAGGTTCAGGCGCACGCTCGAGGATTGCCACAAACTCAGCACGCCGCTGAGCACAATCAGGGTCAGCAGGGTGTAGAGCGCGGTGGAGATGTCCTGCGAGAAGAAAAAGTTGGCGGTGGAGGCGAAATACCCCAACAGCACCATCAGCAGCGCGTCGCGTCGGGTTCTGGACTCGAGCAGTTTGAGTGTGAGCAGCCCTAGCAGAAATGTGGTGCCCCCATCGCGCCCCAGCAGGGTGCCGTAGCCGCTGAGCGTGGCCCCCATCAGCAGCACGGCCAGCCCCGCTAAAATCAGCACTGAGGGCTGTGCCCAGCCGCGCAGCACGATGAGGGCGCGCCAAGCTAGCAGGGCCAGTGGAAACAGTGAGAGCCACGGGGGCAGCCGCAGCAGGTAGGGCAACGTAATGAGCAGCATAGCCCCCAGCAGCGCCAGCAGCGGGCGGGCCGGTAAAGGCGCTCGAGTAGGCTGTCCTCTCGAGTCAGAAGGCGCGGCGACGGTCATGTTCGGGGCCTCCCTTCGCGGCTCGAGGGCAAGTTCAAATCAGGCATCTGATACAGCGCCAGCGCGGTTAAAACTCGCCGCAAGTGTCCCTCACCCTGTCCCGGCTCGAGGGTCTGTCCCGGCAGCTTAAGGGCGTAGGGCGCGCTGCCGCGCTCGGCCCCCAGCGCCCAGGCGGTGAGGCGTGACAGGCGCGGCTCGAGGGCGAGTTGGGCGGGTAAGGCGTTCCAGGACAGCCAAAGTGTGCTCGAGGTCGGGGTCTCGAACTGTTTGGTGAGCAGCGCCTCGCCCTTAGCCGACTGCCTCCAGGCGATGCGCCGCAGCGGGTCGCCGGGTTGGTAGGGCCGCAGACCCGCGAAGTCCTCGCCCTCGCCGCTAGGGTGCAGCACGCTTTTTCCGGCTCGAGCACTGGCGCTTTGGTCCGCTCGAGGGCGAGGGTCGGGCCGCGCGGGAGGGTCGAGTTCGGGTGCAGGGTAGATGAGCACCTGAAGGGGGAAAGTGCGCTCGAGCCGCGCCCGAAACAAGCCCAGGGCGTCGGACGACTCGAGCCAGAGTGAGGGCAGCTTGAGCCAGCCTCGAGCAGGGGCATCCAGATAAAGGTCGGTTTGAGTGCTCGAGTTGGGCTGGGTCTCGAGCGGGACCTCGAGCGCACCGACCTTTAGGCTCAGGGCGGGGCGCGCTCCTTTCGAGGGGTTGTCACAGGTCAGCACAACGTGAGCGCGTCCTCCGGCGAACACCGACTGGGAATCGGCTCGAGCGGAAAAACTCAGCCCCAGCAGGCCACGCAGTGCGGACAGGGCGCACAGCGGCCACAACGAGAGCAGCCAGAAGGTGAAAAAGTAGCCCAGGCTGAGCTGGTAGTTGATGCAGCCAATGAGCATCAGGGTTCCGAAGACGGCGAACCACACTCCAAATGGGGTGGGGCGCACCCGAAGGTCGCGCCATGGGGTGGGCGCTCGAGGGGAGGTGTGGGTGAGTTGGGTCATGGGTTTGGGGAGATTTACGACATCAGGTCGTGGGTTACGGATGACTTGCTCGAGCGGACGAGGGCGAGCAGCAGTTCGCCCCTACAAATTCCTGATAAACCCTGTTTAGCTCATTACTCACAACCCATGACTCATAACTACCTACGGAATCCGCGTTCCCTCGAGCAGTCCCTTCACCGCCAGCGGGTCGGGGCCGCCGCTCGAGCGCGAGGTCAACCTGTGCGTAACCACGGCGGAGAAAACCGCCTGTACATCGTCGGGAAGCACGCTCGAGCGGTTCTCGAGCCAGGCCCAGGCCCGCGCCGCTGCCAGCAAACTGAGCGCGGCTCTGGGGCTGAGTCCGGTGGTAAAATGCGTCGATTCACGCGTAGCTCGCAGTAAAGCTTGCAGGTAGTCAATCAAGGCGCTCGAGGTGTGAACACCTGCCGCCTCGCGCTGGGCCTGCTCGAGCGTGGCCTGCTCGAGCACGGGTTTCAGGCCGCGCAGCAGTTCGCGGCGGTCCTGACCCAGCAGCAGTTCGCGCTCGGCCTTTTCGTTGGGGTAGCCCAGCGAGAGGGTCATCAAAAAGCGGTCCAGTTGCGACTCGGGCAGTGGGTAAGTGCCGAGCTGGTAGGAAGGGTTCTGAGTGGCAATCACGAAAAATGGCGTGGGCAGCGGGTGGCTCACCCCCTCCACCGTGACCTGACCCTCCTCCATCGCCTCGAGCAGCGCCGACTGGGTTTTGGGGGTGGCGCGGTTGATTTCGTCGGCCAGCAGCACCTGAGCGAAGATGGGACCGGGTAGAAAGCGAAAGTTTCCGGCGTCTTTGTTAAAAATGCTCACCCCAAGCAGGTCAGCGGGCAGCAGGTCGCTGGTGAACTGGGTGCGGCGGAATTCTAAGCCCAGCGTGAGCGAGAGCGCCTGGGCCAGCGTGGTCTTGCCCACGCCCGGCAAATCCTCGATGAGCAGGTGGCCCTTTGCCAGCAGACAAGCCAGCGCAAGCCGCACCTGAGCGCTCTTACCCAGAATGATGCTATCGAGTTGCTCGAGCGCTTTATAAACCCGCCCGGAGTGGGTGAGCGTGGTCATGGGGTGCTCGAGCCAGGACAGCCCATAAAGGCAAATAAAGTGAGGAAATGAATCACCTTCTCAGAGTAACCGCCGCTCGAGCTTGAGACGGTGGAGTTTAGCGCAAAGGGGGTGACTCGGGAATGAATACCCTCTCGAGCTGGAAAGACCCCCCTTGCGTAGTCACGTAAGACCCCCTACCCGTAGGAGGGTACTTTAAAACCTCGAGTAGCACAGTCTTTTAGTTCCCCCCTGCCTTGTGGGGGGGATATTCTCGAGAGTGAAATGCTCGAGAGAAGGGGGGTCTTTCCAGGCAGGATTTTTCCACTACACATTCCTAAGTCACACCCGCTACCCAATCACCTCGAAGCCCAACTTCTCGGCCTCCGCCACAAAGTAAGCGATGTTCTCGCTCGAGGTCTGCGCGCCCAACGAGACCCGCTCGAAGCAGCCGTTGGCCGCAATAATCAGCGTCTCGGCCAAGCACGCCGGAACCAGGCCCTCACCAAAACCCATGTCCAGGCGCTGACTCATGCTGCCGGGAGGCCGCACCACCCCACCGGGAATCAGGCGCACACCGGGCATATTCAAAACCGAAGCGTCCACGTCGGCGGGCCTGCCCTCGTCGAAAATCCAAACTCCCGGCTTGACGTGCTGCGGAAAAATCACCGGGTTGGGGTCGCTGGTGGCGCTGAAAATCAGGTCGGCGCTCGAGATTAAACCCATATCCGTTCCCGACTCGAAGCAGGTGAGCGGGAAAGCTTTTTCCAGGGTGAGGCGGGACCGCTCGAGCCGCACCGGGTCGCGGCCCACCAGAATCAGGCGACCCACCTGCGGCGCGATGGTGCGGGCGATGCCGAAGGCCACCACCCCGTTTGCGCCCACCACCGCTGCCGTCGAGGTTTTTGGGTCGCGGCCCTGAGCGGCGAAGTGCTCGAGGATGGTGGGAATAGAGGCCCGCACGGTTCCAGCGGTGTACGCGCCTCCGTTGGTGACGGCCAGTTCCGGCACGGCGGCCTGTACATCGAGGCCCTTGTTGCCTACCGTGCTCCAGAACGCGCCCAGCCCGAAGACCGACGCGCCCAGTTCCCGGGCTAGACGTGCGCCCTGAATGGCTCGAGCGGCGGCCAGTTCCGGCTTGCTCGAGATGACTTGTGGCAACAAGGGCGCGCCGATGAGGTAACAGCGAATCTCTTTACCCTCGAGCGTGTAAATACCGCGCAACTCGTCCACCTTCATGGGGCGAACGTGTTCGGAAAGCGCAAGCGCCCATGTGATTGGCAATTTCCCCGGTCCAAACAGCGGCTCGAGCCACCGAAAGCGCCCGGTTTGCCACAAATCCGCCGTGTTCATGGGGTGAACCATAAAGGCGGCGACCACCTGATTCGGGTCTCGGCCCGTTACAGGCACACTTTCGCCCACTCGAGGCTCGGTGCCGTCTAGAATGCGCCCCAGTTGCTCCTTAGAGCGCCACAGATACAGGGCCAGCAGGGTCCAGACCAGGAGCACGGCGAAGAAATTCAGACCGCTGAAGCTCAGAAACAGGGTGAGCAGGGTCAGGGCGACCACGCTCGAGAGCGCCGCAAACCCGCTGTACCCCAGCACGCCACCAAACGCCAGCAACGCAATCAGCAAGCTCCACAGCGGCAGGCCCACGGCAGACCATCCGGCCAGCACGCCGAGTAAAACAATATTTCCCCGACCTCGAGGCGGCGCGCCCTCGAAGAACGCTCGAGGAGGGTAAAAGTGGCCCAGCATCGCGCCCAGTCCGGCTAGAACCGCTGCCTCAGGGCTGTTTAGTCCCAGAGTAAGGCCCACCGCCACAAAGCCCTTGAGCGCGTCGCCCAGGAAGGCCAGCACGGTGGGCAGCGGCCCCAGGGTGCGCCACACGTTCTCGATGCCCAGGTTGTGCGGCGAGAGCGTGTTGGGGTGCCGTCCCTCGGCCTGGTAGAGCCAGTACCCCAGGGGCAAACTTCCCAGCGCGTAAGCGAGAACGAAAAAGAACAGCTCGAGCAGGACCATAGGGGTTCAATCTACTCGGTTTGCTCGAGGTGAAGGGGAGATGGGGAGGCGGACAGGCGGCGAGGCCCGATAGGTGCCGCTCAGGTCAAGACAGCCGGAGGCGCAAACTTATTGCTCACCACTCAAAACTCAAAACTAATACTCGAGCGACACCAACTCATAGGTTATAGGCCCTTTAAGCAACTGCACCACGAAGCTCTCACCCACCTTTTTGCCTTGCAGCGCCTTGCCCACCGGCGAATCGTCGCTGATTTGCCGCAGGCCGTCACCCACCGTGCTGGCCTCGAGCGCCGAAACCAGCACCCCGCGCATCTCGCGCCTAGATTGGGTGTCGCGCAGCACCACCACCGCACCCAAATCGGCCTGGTCGCTGTGTTCGCCATGTTCGCCCGCGTTCAGAATCATGGCCCGCGATAAGGTGTCCTCGAGTTCCTGAATGTGCAGCTCGAGTTGGGCCTTCTCGCGCTTGATGTCCTCCAGGCTGCTGTCGGCCTCGTCGTCGTCATAGTCAGTGTTTTCACCCAGTGAACGGGCGATGTCCTCGAGCCGGATGCGTTCACGCTCGAGCAGCGCCTGCTGCCGAACGTAGCCCTCGCGGGTGAGTTTAACCTCGTCTGCCATGTTTTCTCCTGTGGGGCTTTCTCCTGTGGGGCTTGCTCCTGTTGAAACCGATGTGGTCAGCGTGTGAATCCTGTGTGAGTGGGGAAATGATGCGCTATTGTGCCACACCAGGCGCTCGAGTGCAACGAACGAAAACAGACTTGCGCTCGAGGCCCTGTCTGTATTTTGGCTCAGGGTCGAGAAACTGAAGACGCTGC
>Ga0123339_10003362_pt1 | contig 10638 bp, 12 predicted proteins | sample lystaG_FD_89956 | JGI IMG/M metagenome (GOLD analysis project Ga0123339, IMG submission 89956) | Glacier valley bacterial and archeal communities from Borup Fiord, Nunavut, Canada, to study Microbial Dark Matter (Phase II) -... | ecosystem: Environmental > Aquatic > Freshwater > Ice > Glacier ... | reverse complement strand
GGGCAACAGCCCTCTGGGGTCTTACAAGGTTGAGCTGCATGCCCCGAGGAGCCGACTGCGGCCCACATGAGTGGCGCCTTGCCTGAGCGCGTGAGATGTGTCTCGTCACGGAGCCCTCGGGCCACCAATTCCCGCGCGGTGTAACGCGGCCCGCACCTGGATGGCCCCCCGACCGCCCACTGGCGACTCGCCTGCTGGTCCTTCATCGGGTCGTCCATGGCGCAGCGACTACGGGTAACCCCGTTGGGTCGCGATGCTCTCTGGCTTCTCTGATCGATTTGGTGTTGGCACCCGTTAGCAAGCGCGACGTGGTCCGGAGGTCCTCGCAGGCCCGTGAACTTCGGGTTTGCTGGTCGCCAGGGGCGGGGTCGAACCGCCGACCTTCCGATTTTCAGATCGCGATCATCTGGTTGTGGCCGTCGCCCATGGCATGTGGTCCCGCGGCGACGTCTTGATGCCCGACGACGGAAACGGCCCCTCAGCCGAGCCGAAGGGCAGACATCGGTGCGGGGTGATGTTTGACTCGAGCGAGCGTCCCCCAGGAGCGAGTAATTGCCAAAAGACTGTGGCCTCCGCGGACACAGTCTGGCGTTGCCTAAGGTGAACCACTCTGATGTCGCGAGCTGAGAGTTCTTCGACACGCGACACGAGGTTGCTTTCGTGTCGTGCTTGCGTTGACTGTGTCGGACCGTGGCGGGCCGTCGTTGCGAGCGTGTGATCTGCTGGTACCGCTTGTCTCATTCGTCCGTCGTCGTAGGGAGCCGTCATGCCGCAGACCGTTAAGGGAGTCATCGCCCGGACCAAGGGGGCCGAGGTGGAGCTGGTCGACGTGGTCGTCCCCGACCCGGGACCTGGCGAGGCCGTGGTGAAGATCGAGGCCTGCGGGGTGTGTCACACCGATCTGCACTACCGCGAGGGCGGCATCAACGACGAGTTCCCGTTCCTGCTCGGCCACGAGGCGGCCGGCGTCGTGGAGGCGGTGGGAGAGGGCGTCACCGACGTGGCACCCGGTGACTTCGTCATCCTGAACTGGCGGGCCGTGTGCGGGCAGTGCCGCGCCTGCGCGAAGGGCAAGCCCTGGTCCTGCTTCGACACCGCCAACGCGAAGCAGAAGATGACCCTCACCGACGGTACGGAGCTGTCGGCGGCCCTCGGCATCGGCGCCTTCATCGAGAAGACCCTCGTCGCGAGCGGGCAGTGCACCAGGGTCGACGCCGAGGTCGACGCGAGCGCAGCCGGTCTCCTCGGCTGTGGCGTCATGGCCGGCTTCGGTGCCGCCGTCAACACCGGCAACGTGGGTCGCGGCGACTCAGTCGCCGTGATCGGTTGCGGGGGAGTCGGATCCGCGGCCATCGCCGGCTCCGTTGTGGCCGGCGCGACGACGGTGATCGGCGTCGACGTCGACGACCGCAAACTCGAGTGGGCCCGAACGTTCGGGGCCACGCACACCGTCAACTCGACGACCGAGAACGCGGTCGAGCGGATCCGCGAGCTCACCGGCGGCTTCGGCGCCGACGTCGTCATCGAGGCGGTCGGTCGGCCCGAGACCTACGAGCAGGCATTTTATGCAAGGGATCTCGCCGGCACGGTGGTGCTGGTTGGCGTGCCGACACCGGGCCAGGAGGTCACCCTGCCGTTGATCGAGATCTTCGGCCGTGGAGGCTCCCTGAAGTCGAGCTGGTACGGCGACTGCCTGCCGTCGCGCGACTTCCCGATGCTCGTGGACCTCTACCGCCAAGGCCGTTTCGACCTAGGGGGCTTCGTCACCGAAACCATCGGTCTCGGCGACATCGAGCCCGCTTTCGACAAGATGCGCAAGGGTGACGTGCTGCGCTCGGTGGTGCAGATGTGATCGTCGATGCCGGTATGGCGCAGGCTCACCTCCCCGTCTAGCCGGGCAGCGTGCGCATCGACCACGCCGTGACGTCAGGGACGTTCAGCCTCGATGGCGGCACCTGGGACGTTGAGAACAACGTCTGGGTGCTCGGCGACCGCGCCGAGGGCCTGGCCATCGACGCGCCCTACAAATCGGGCCCGATCCTCGACGTTATCGGCGGACGGCGGGTCATCGCCATCCTCCTCACCCACTCCCACGACGACCACGTCACCGCGGTCGGTGACCTCGTCGCGGCGACCGGGGCCGCGGCATACCTCCACCCGGACCACCGGGTGGTCTGGGACCTCAGCCAGCAGGGCGCTCCGGGCGGGGAGCTCGCGGACGGCGACGAGGTGACGGTCGGCGACGTCGAGGTGACGGTGCTGCACACCCCCGGTCACTCTCCCGGCGCGTGCTGCTTCGAGGTCCCGACCCTCGGGGTCGTATTCATCGGAGACACGCTCTTCCAGGGCGGCCCGGGGGCGACCGGCCGTTTTACAGCTACTACCCGACCATCCTGGCGTCCATTGGCGACGCACTGTTCACCCTCCCGGCAGGGACACTCGTCCTCACCGGGCACGGCGACTCGACGACGATCGGCGCCGAGCGCCCCCACCTGCGGGATTGGGTCGACCGCGGCTCCTGACTGGTGGGGCCTGCTGTCCCTTCAATCCTGTTGAACGGACAGCGTCGGGCTGTTATCGGAGGACAAGAGGGTGTCCCGTCCTCGGCGAAGTTGCCCCGGGGTAGTGCCGCGACGGCGCCTGAGGAGGGTGCCGAGGGTGGTGGCGTCCTGGTAGCCGACGGCGTGGGCCACTGAGGCAATGCTCAGGTCGGTTGTGCGCAGCAGAGCGGTGGCGCGTTCGAGGCGTACCTGTTGGATGTAGCGCACGGGGGTCATGCCGAGCACGGTCGAGGTGAGACGTTGCAGCGTGCGTTGGCTCACGCCCAGCTGTCGGGCCAGCTGGGCGACCTCAAGGGGGCCGGCGACCCCGTGACGGACCGCTCGGTCGAATGCGGACAGCACCGGGTCGGTGACCGGGAGGAGGGCGGGACGCATGACGTCACTTTGGCGGGGTCGCTCTCCGACGGCGAGGTAGTCGGCGGCGGCGGCGCTGAGGGCGGGGCTGGCCTGACGCACAAGAGACAAGGCGAGGTCGAGGTGGGCAACGGCGGCGCCTGCGGTGGTGACGCCACCGCTGACGACGAGTGTTTGGGACTCGTCCAGCCGGACGCGGGGATACCGGGCCCGGAAGGTGGGGGCCAGCCACCAGCTCGTGGTCGCGTCGCGGCCATCCAGGATTCCTGCTTCGGCCAGGAAGAACGTGGCGCTGCACGCGCCGGCTGTGTTGACGCCTCCCAGGTGCGCCGCCCGCAGCATGGCGACGACGCTGCCGGCTTGGACCGCGGTGAGGATCTGCTCGCCGGTGAGCAACCCGAGTGAGGGGGCAATGAGGACGTCCGGTGGGTCATCGAGTGCGGCCGTCATCGGCTGCGCGTCGACCGTGAGCCCGTAGGCGGTGCGGATCTCGTCCGTGGGGGCGTGCAAGGTGACCCCGAAGCGGGGCACATGCCGGTCGATCTGTTCGGCGAGCAGGTTCGCCACGGCGAAGACGTCACGCATCAGAGCCAGCCCTGAGTCACCGACACCGTCGACGATGAGCAGCCCGATCCGCATGTCGTAAATGCTAAGCCATTTGTCGAACTGGCCAGACCACCTGAAGCAGATTGAGGCGCACCCTTTCCCGTAGACGTCAACGGGGCCCAGGCAGGGTCCTGAGAGGGCGTCGAGTTGATACAAAGGAGTGTCATGACTGAGGTGACGGCCCACTCGGGTCTGCTGAGCACAACCAAGGTGCACGTCGAGGACAGTGGTGGCTCCGGGCGTTCGGTGGTGCTCATCCATGGCTGGCCGTTGTCGGGCGCGTCCTGGTCCGAGCAGGTCGGCGCGCTGCAGGCTGCCGGCTACCGCACGGTGGCCTACGACCGGCGCGGCTTCGGGGCCAGCGACAAGCCGCGCGGCGGCTACGACTACGACACCCTCGCCGCCGACCTGGACAGCCTACTGAACGAGCTCGAGCTGACCGATGTGACCCTGGTGGGCTTCTCCATGGGAGGCGGGGAAGTCGCCCGGTACGTCGCCACCTACGGCGAGGACCGTCTGCGCAGCGTCGTGTTCGCCGCGGCAGTCCCGCCCTACCTGGCCAAGACCGACGACAACCCGGACGGCCCGCTCGATGACGAGACCGCGGGGCAGATGAAGAGCGGCCTGGAAAGCGACCGCGACACCTTCTTCGACCAGTTCACGACGCAGTTCTACTCCGTCGGGGACGAGCTGAAGGTGAGCGAGCAGCAACGTCAGGACGCGATCGTCCTGTGTCAGCAGTCCGACCAGCGCGCCGCCCTGGGGTGCATGGAGGCCTTCGCGACGACCGACTTCCGCGACGACCTTTCCCAGGTCACCGTTCCCGTCCTGGTGATCCACGGTGACGGTGACGGTGTCGTGCCGTTCGAGGGCTCCGGCGCCCGCACCCACGCCGCGATACCCCAGTCTGAGCTCGTCGTGCTCGCGGGCGCGCCGCACGGCTGCAACGTCAGCCATGCGGCGCAGTTCAACGAGGCACTGGTGAGCTTCCTCGCCACCTGAGAACGTCCGCGACCAGCCGGCCCCACGTGGAGGGCGCCAATCCGGTGGTCCCTGTGACACCGACCTCGATCGACCGCATCCGCGGCCGCGCGTTCCCGTCCTTCACCCCGGCCGCATCCGGGTCGACCTGTTCAAAGGAGAACACATGAAGCGCTTAGTGGCCGTGGGGATCTCGATCGGCGTACTCGCCGGTCTGTTTACCTGGTTCGCGTTCGGCGTCCTAACGCAGGTCGGTGACTGGAAGACACCACTGGTGGTCTGGGTCGGCTTCGCCGCCTGGGCCTGCTTCTACGCCGTCGGCGGTGGTACCGAGGGGTTGGTGACGAACCTCGGCTCGGTCAGCAGCGGCGTCGTCTGGGGCTTCCTCATCGTGCTCGTCTGGAAAAATGTGTCGGTGACCTCGACGGTGCTGCTCGGGCTGTGCGTGGGCATCGGCGCCTTCATGATGTGTGTTCAGGCCCGCGTGCCGATCCTATCCTTCATCCCCGGTGCGTTCGTGGGAGCCTCGGCCTACTTCGGCTTCGGCGGCCCGACCGCCTTCGCGCAGCAGGGATTCATCTTCGCTTCCGTCCTGCTCTCGGTCATCGGCGGATCACTTCTCGCCTACATCTCCGAACGGGGCGCCGACGTGATCGAGAAGAGACTCGGCCTGCGCCCCGGGGACCCCGCCCAGCTTGGCGGCGCGCACTCCACCCCAGCCCACGACTAAACGCCCGGTTCACGGCAGCTCGCAGGATTACGCTCGGGCCGGGTAAGACCATGTGTGCTTGACCGCCCGCCTCGAGCAAGCTCATCACCTTGACACGCCTGACGTGTCAGCCGCACGAAGTCTTCATTCACCCACGAAAGGACCACCAATCATGACCGTCGACGTTCCCGACACCCGCCGGCTCGCTCCCGCGGCCGACCCGTCGACCGCCGCCCAGGTGCACCCGGACGACGCCACGCTTTACGAGCGTCTCGGTGGCTGCTACGGCATCGCCGGCGCCGTCGACATCCTGGTCGACAGGCTCTTCAAGAACGTCCGGGTGAACGCTAACGCGCAAGTCCACGAACACCACGGCAACAGCGCGAACGCCGCGGGCTACAAGTTCCTGGTCACCGCCTGGTCCATCGAGGCCACCGGGGGCCCTCCGTGCTACATCGGTCACGACATGACCGTCGCGCACGAGCACCTCAGCATCGACCAGGACGGGTTCGATGCCGTGTACATGGAGATCAAGTCCACCCTCTTCTACCTCGGCGTACCCGCCGCGGAGACCGAGGAGTTCATGAACATCATCGAGCGCTACCGCTCAGAGGTCGTCACCTCTTAGCCCTGATCAGTAAGTTGGGTGGCCGGGGCGGGTCGGATGTGGCTGAGCCTTGATTGCCCTTGGTGGATCCGATGGATTGGCCGTCCGACCCTCCGGGGCGCCCTCGCTGCTGATTGATCTGTGCGTTCTGCTTGCTGTCTACGGATCCGTCGGCGGGCTGTTCTCAGTGCTACCAGGTGGGCCACCCGGGCCCCAGTCGGGCTAGCCGGAGCGGAGGAAGGACAGGCGGGAGAAGGACAGGTCGCCCGTGGATGGCTGGTATCGACGTCGGCACGGGGCGCCACTGGGTATGTCTGGTCGACGAGACGGGCTCGACGCTGTGGTCGAGAAGGGTCGTCAACGACGAGGCCGCGGTCCTCGACACGATCGGGGAGGGCCCTGTCTCGGGCGAAGTAGCGTCGTGGGCGGTTAGTATCACCGGTACCTGCAGCGCCCTGCTGCTGGCCCTGCTGAGCGCGCACGGGCAGCCAGCGACCTACATGCCAGAACGGACTGTCAACCAGATGTCCACCGCGTACGCGGGCGAGGCCAAGACCGACGCCCGGGATGCGTACGTCATCGCCGAAACGGTGCGTCACTGTAGTGACCTGACACCCCTAGACGTCCCGACGACGTTGGTGACCGAGCTGCGGCTGCTGGTCACCCCCCGCACCGACCTGGTCGCTGACTTGAGCACCGGCGCCGTTCCGCCCTCGAGTTCTGCAACCTCAACGACATCGCAGGCCCCTGCTCGAGAGCATTGGCTTCATATTGCATCCCGGGGTGAGAATGGGCGGATGCGTGACGTCGCCGACCTCGAGCGAGAGCAACAGGTGCTGCTGACCCGTTGGCGATCGGAGGCCGCGCAGAGCCCGGAGAAGGGGGTCGTGCCCTCGTTTGATCCGGCCGGCGGTGGCTTGGGCGCACCGGTGCTGGTGCTGATGGAGCAGCCGGCGCGGGCCACGGCGGCGATGGGAGCCGAGGCGGTCTGTGGTGCAGACGGGCCCAGCAGCTCGGTTCGGTTCTTCGTGTCGTGCCGAGAGCAGTCAGGGCTGTCCCGGGCCGACTACCTGCGCTGGAACGTCATCCCCTGGGCGCAAACCCACGCCTCCGTCGGGGCGGCGACTCCCTCGGCCCGGCGGCCGCCAGGGAGGGCTGAGCTCGACGACGCACGTGAGGGGCTGCACGAGCTGTTGACGGCCATGGTCGAGCTGCGTGCAGTCGTCGCCTTGGGTCCGTGCCGCTTGAGGCGCTGATGCGCTACTTCACCCTCCACCCGTGCCCGGTCCTTCGCCCGGTCCTCGCGGCCCCGCACCCCTCCCCCGCCAACGGCACACACCGGCGCGAGCAGCGAGAGCGCATCGTCAACGTCCTTCGGCGTGCGAGCGAGCTCGGCGGTCTCTAGCCCGACACCCCCGCTCCCCTCGCGCTCACCGCGCGCACGCTCGCACCGGCGCAGAGAAGCCAGCTTCCACACAGGGTGGCTATGGCGACTCCGCCCACAGCACCGATCACCGGGTTCGCGGTCGAGGCCCCGAGCAGGCGTGCCCCCAGGGCCAGCGTCCCGATCGGGAAGGTCAGGGCCCACCAGCCGGGAACGAAAGCGATCCGCGCACGAAACCCCCGCACGCTCATCCGGACGGCGTAGGCGATGACCGGGACGCTCGTCGCCAGCATCACGTAGCCGTAGGCGTCGGCAAGCTGACGAGCCGCCTCAGCAGCAGCCGGGGTCAGCAGCGGAGCGCTCTGGGCGACCATGACCTGCGCCGCGGCCATCGACTGGCCCACTACACCGAGCGGGATCCACGAGGAGAAGGACGCCGGCACGGGCAGGGCCACCGTGCGCCAGTGGTGGTGGTAGGCGATCGCGAACACCAGCCCCCCGAGGAACAGCGAGAGGAAGAAGCAGGCCACTGCGCCGACGAGCAGGACCAGCCGGGCTCCCGACGTGCCGAGGTGAGGCAAGAGAGCCGCGCCCGTCGTCGCCGACACCATCGGCGGGACGATGGGCAGCCCCCACGCCGGAAGGGGGTGACCCACATCTCGCTTGACCAGCACGGCGGCGAAGCCGAAGGCGGTCACGACGCCCAGGGCGGTCCCGAGCGCCCAGCACCCCGCGTCGACGCCCACCACCCATCCCGCAGGGTTGCCCGACGACGTCCGGGCACCCAGCTGGGGCACCACGGTCAGGACCGCGGCGCCGACCGACAGCACACCCATCGAGACCGTGCCCCAGGTGGGAACCACCGTCGAGTCCCGGATCGTGGCGGTGAAGACGTCCCGGTCCCTCATCACTCGCGCCACGAATCCTGCGGTCAAGCCGAGGAGGAGCAGGCACGCCGCACCCAGCAGGAGCGTCGCCGGCACCAGCAGCGCCGGCACCAGCAGCGCCGGCACCAGCAGCGCCGGCACCTGGGTGCTCTCGCGGCCCACCAGTGTCGCCAAGATCCCCGTGCCCATGACGGATGAGAACCAGACCGGGCCTGCAGGAGCGAGAGCCGGGACCGCAGGACGAGCGGCGCGGGACGGGACGGGCCCGCTCGTGGCGGGAGCGACAGAGGAGATCGTCATGGCTCCAGCATCGAAGATGGGGCGCCCTCGCTGTACTCCGCTCACCGCTGGGGGGTCACAAACAGACGTTGTGGCGAGGTACTCTCCCGTAATGGCGAGCCTGACCCACGTCCCTTCTCTCGAGCAGCTCACCGCCGTGGTCGGGGCGGCCGATGCGGGCAGCATGGGCGCGGCGGCCCGGCAGCTGGGGGTCAGCCAGCAGGCCGTCAGCGCTCGGATCACCGCGGCCGAGGCGCTGTTCGGCTTCGCGGTCCTGCAACGCTCGACCACCGGGGTGAGCCCGACCGGGCAGGGACAGCTGGTCCTGGCCTGGGCCCGCACCGTTCTCGACGCCGCCCGCGAGCTGGAGGAGGGCGTCACAGCCCTGCGCACACCGGGCCGGACGGTCAGCGTGGCAGCGAGCAACACCATCTCGGAAGCCCTGCTACCGCTGTGGGCCAGCCGGCTGCGGCGAACCCACCCCGACACCCGCCTTCAGGTGTTTCCGGGCAACTCCCAGGACGTCATCGACGCCCTCAACGCCGGCCGGGTCGACATCGGCTTCGTCGAGACGTCGTCGATCCCGCGAGGCCTCGGGTCGCAGGTCGTCGGCCACGACGAGCTCGTCGTCGTCGGCCCGCCGGATCACCCCTGGACCCGACGCCCGGGAGGCATCGACCGACGTGAGCTGTCCGAGACCCCCCTCATCCTGCGGGAGACCGGATCCGGCACTCGCGACCACATCGACCACGCCATGCCCGGTCACGCTCCCGCCCTGCACACCTTTACCTCCACCGCCGCCGTACGCGACGCCGTTCGCACCACGGGCATCCCCACCGTCCTCTCGTCCCTGGCTGTCGAAGGAGACCTGGCCACCGGACGGCTGTCGACCATCACCGTCCGCGACCTCAGCATGCCCCGCACCCTGCACGCGATCTGGCACCCCCGTCAGCGACCCCGCGGGCCCGCTGCCGACCTCCTACGACTCGCGGGCCAATCTTGAACGGGCGAGCTCTCCTCCCGACGTATGCATCGACCGGACGAGGGCTGTCCTCGCAACGAGGCTACTGGCCCAACGCGTTGACGAGGTCAGCGAGAAGGGTCTGACATGACCAGGACACGTGAAACCACGTGTACCGCATCGTGATCGTGCAAAGGCGGCGCCACGACGTCACCAGGTCTACGTCGCCCGACGCACCGCCGAGGGCCAGACCAAGGCTGAGATCATCCGCTGTCTCAAGCGGCTCCTCGCCCGCGAGCTCTGGGCTGCCATGCGACCCCCTACGCACCACCCACAACCCGTCAAAGCCGTCGCTTGACGCCTAAAGGAGCATCGACGCCCTCGTCGAGGCGATCACCGGGTTGCACAAGACCGAGCTGATCAAGCCCCGCGGGCCGTGGCGCACCTTCGACCTCGTCGAGATCGTCACCGCCCAGTTGGTCGACTGGTTCATCCACCGCCGCCTCTGTGAGACTGCGGCGACATTCCCCCAGCCGACATCGAGACCGCCCACTCATGGTCACCCACGGGGTCCAGCCCACGGCTGAGCACACGCACGTCTAAGGCTCAGGGACTCACCGGGGGGCGGGTCAGGACGATCCCGGGGGCCGGCGAGGGGACCCCATTTGGCGCCGTTGAGGTGGAAGGTCACGGTCTTGATGTTGCTGGCCACACCGAGGGCGGCGAGGTCCTTTGGCGGTGACGACACCGTCGCCGTTCAGGTCGGTGACGACGGCGGGGGCGTCGTCGTAGATGCCGTTGTGGTTGAGGTCGGCGACGACGGCGACGGTGACGGTGGTGTCGATGTTCTGTCCGGCGATCGCGGCGCCGACGATCCAGGTGTCCCAGATCTCGGTCTTCTTGGCGGTGCGGTGGTGATGCCGGTGAGGTTGAACAGGTTGGCCAGGTGGGTGCCGGGGCCGGAGAAGCCGGGAAGGGTGCTGTTCGTGGTCGAGGTCAGGACGACGAGCCCGGGCAGCCGGTCGTCCGTGCCGGTGGAGAAGGTGCCGGGGAACGGGGCGATGTTGTTGTGGGCGGCCGGGCCGGTCAGCTGGAGCCCGGTGAAGCCGGAGGCGGTCAGGCCGTCGGGGCCGGTGGCGGGGTAGTCGATGTCGAGGTCGACGAATCAGCCCTTGCCTTCCGTGCCGGCGTTGTCGCCCGAGCTGGGGGCCTGGACGTCGATGTGGACGGGCTGGGAGTGGGAGTCGCCCGTGTCGGAGGCTGCCGTGCCGGTGGTGCTGCCGGCGAAGGCCGGGGGCAGGACCGGCGC
>Ga0123339_10003361_pt1 | contig 10640 bp, 11 predicted proteins | sample lystaG_FD_89956 | JGI IMG/M metagenome (GOLD analysis project Ga0123339, IMG submission 89956) | Glacier valley bacterial and archeal communities from Borup Fiord, Nunavut, Canada, to study Microbial Dark Matter (Phase II) -... | ecosystem: Environmental > Aquatic > Freshwater > Ice > Glacier ... | reverse complement strand
ATTTTCTCCGTCTGGAAATAATACCACTTGTAAGGAAGGTAAAAAGGATAGGATTAACCTCAATGGTAAGTCCTTTATGATTCTGCATAATCAGGTAACTCAAATTCTTTTCTATCTCATCTTTTAAAATAAGTGTAGATGAAATTTTACCGCTACCATTGCAACTCGGGCAAATTTCCGAAGTATTTATATTCATTTCCGGCGTCATGCGCTGCCGTGTAATTTGCATTAATCCAAATTTACTTATTGGCAAAACTGCATGCTTAGCCCTGTCAGTTAGTGCGGCCAGCAACAACGGGCTTAGTACAAAAGACAACACCACACCGCCCAAAGAGAATGACATTAAAACAAGCAAAGGGAAAAGTCCCAATGCTACCTATAACGAACTGTTTAAGATAACGCTCACTGCATAGTTAGCTTTTTTTTATAGGCCAGTTGAGCACCTACTAAATTTTCGATGGCATTATCAGCAATGGCCACTGACATAAAGCCTGCGAATACATCATTGATACCAAGCGCTTTCATGGCCGGTTGCAATGCTTCTACAAACTAATCGGACACAAAAGCCACGCCGACACGGCCAAGTACCACTAACGTAAGCGGCATCGGCCAGGAAGCTGGTTATACTTAGATGCCTTCACGGGGTACGATTGTTTTATCACCTTTGATGAAAAAGGTAAGGCTTGCAACACTAGATCAAGCCCTGCCACGATACACATAATGACGGCACCCGCAATAGTGATGATATCTTTTTTTGACATAAATAATTTGTTTGAAATTGATACATTTTTATTAACTCAACAGTTCATTCATTACCTTGAACGATTTTCTTTTCATGTATAGTTGTTGTGGCTTTCCAACACAGCAAATGGTTTTAAAATTTTCGGGACATAATTAAGAAGGGTGATCATTTCTCCGCAGTTAAAATTATGTGTTGAATATTTATGTACTCGTATGTTTAGATTAATCCATTGCCTCCATTGCTTACCTTGTTTGGTAAATAAATACTGACATGCTGATTTTAAAATTCCCCGCTTGCCTTTTATCAATTAAATAGTATACATTTGATGTATCCGAAATACTAATTAATACCTATACAAGTCCCTCCTTGACATTCTTTTACTCTTAAACAATAAAATTTTATGAAGATTAAAAAGCTTCTTCCTCTTCTTTGTGTAATAATGTGCCTGTTTATCAATCACTCTTTTGCGCAAAAAAAAGTTGTCATTATGGGGTCTTCTACTGCGGCAGGCTTGGGTGCAACTTCTTATCAATTATCATGGGCTGGTAAACTTGAAGGTTACTTTAATACCAATGCTGGTGATGGCATTGATACCACTTTTTATAATATTGCAGCAAGTGGATATAATACTTACCAGGAATTACCATCCGGCTATGTACCACCCATTGGGAGGCCAGCCCCAGACCCATTGCACAATGTAACCAAGGCATTAAGTTATAATCCTGATGTAGTTATTATCAATCTGCCAAGTAATGATGTTGGTGAAGGATATACAATAACAGAAACAATCGATAATTTAATAATGATGTACAACGCTATTACTTCAAGTGGAGCATTGTGTTATATTACTACAACTCAGCCTCGTAACGATTACAGCGTTTCACAACGGCAGAGTTTGTTTGATACTAAAAATGCCATCAATACTCAGTTTGGCGTATTTGCCATTAATTTTTGGGATGATCTTGTAACAGCTGATGGCTTAAATATGCTTAGGGATGACAGAAGGGATCCAACCAGTGCAATACACCCCAATGACATTGGACATGATTTTCTTTTTGGAAGAGTAAGAGATAAAAATATTTTTAACTTTGTAGCGCTTCCTTTAAAAATTACACACTTTAGTGCCGAGGTTAAAAATAATGTAACCAGTATTAAATGGCATACTGAGTTACAGGAATCAAATACACTTTTTGAAGTTGAAAGAAGTGCGAATGGTATAGATTTTGAAAATGCACTTAGTTTGAATATCGCTAAAGCCACTCAGTCGGCTGATTATTCGGTTATAGATAAAAATCCATTTCAAGGAAAAAGTTTTTATCGAATAAAAGTAACTGAATCTGCCCACTTTCTTTATTCAAATACCATCAGTGTTACCAATAAAAGTAATGCGCTAAAAATTATGAAATTGTATAAAGACAATAGTTCTGGAAATTTAATTGCCGATGTAAGTACTCAAAAAGAAGAGAATGCATTTATCGCTGTTTACAATACCATGGGGGTAATGATGCAACAGAAAAAGCAACATCTCTGCATTTCATCTACAAAAATTATATTACCACTTGCTAACTTAACAGCCGGACAATACTTTTTTAAAATAAGTACGGATGATAATAACTATTCTATAAAAGCTTTTATTAAATAGTATAAAAAAATCCGCAAAATAAAGAGCGCCTAAATTTGGGTGCTCTTTGTTTTTATTCATTTAATTTTTGTCTTCGTGAGGCTGTTTATTATGAGTGTGTGGTTCGTGCAGGATTTGAACCCATTTCTACAGATCGGCAATCTGTGATGTTAGTCGTTACACCAACGAACCATTGATTTTATAAAACTGATAAAGCTGTTCATTTCACCCCTTCAGGGGATAGGGTTAAAATAATGCCCCTGTTGCATCTCACAGGGAACGCTACTCCTCTTTTGACATATCCATATTTATTTTTAAATCGTCTGCTATCTTTTCCAAACATTTTATCATTATACTGAAAAGCAGCACGGCCATTACCATTTTCATTATTTATTTTTTAACCCTTACTGCCAACAAACAGCATCTTAATAATTTGAAAACTCCAATGATACCTGACTTATAATGTGGATATATTCTATCCGGATAAAAATTAAAGTTCAAAGTTTTACACAAGTTGCGCAACGCCTTGCCACATTACATTTTCCTACATTAAATTACACATCAAATTAAAAAATGAAAAAAAAAGCAAGTAGTAAAAAACGCCCTCATGTAAAAATAAGGGTATCGCATACACGCAAACCTGCTGACATGAGTGATGTGCAGTGGCAGATAATTTTACGTCAGCAAATTGCGGAAGATGAAAATTTCAATATTCAAAAAATAAGTGATGGCGCTGTTTTTGCTGATTATAAAGTGGAAAATATCAAAACAGTTGCTACCTACAAAGTTGCTTTACGCAGTGCCGATAATTCATTAAATTTTTGTAGTTGCCCCGATTTTAAAACCAACCAGTTGGGTACCTGCAAACATATAGAAGGCGTATTGCTAAAGATAAAATCAAAGCCGGCTTTAAAAAAACAACTAACGGTTCCATACACCCCACCTTATACCTCTGTCTATCTCGACTACAGGGGCGAACGAAAAGTAAAGCTCCGCATTGGAACAGAAGAAACGGCGCAATATAAATTGATAGCCAAAATATTTTTCAATAATAGTTTAGTATTGCTGGAAACTGCTTATTTAAAATTTGAAACCTTTCTTATAAAAGCGCATAAACTACATCCGGAATTCAGGTGCTACGAAGATGCGCTTGAGTATATCATTCACGAAAGAAACAGCCAGCACCGAAAACAGGTTGTTGCCGAAAAACAAACCGCCTTACTCGAAGACATCAGCAAAGCCAGGTTATTCCGATACCAGGAAAAGGGTGTTCTGTTTGCAGTAAAAGCCGGCAGGTGCATTTTAGCAGATGACATGGGACTTGGTAAAACATTACAGGCCATTGTTAGTACCGAAGTTTTGAGAAAACAATTTAACATCAGCAGCGCCATTATCATTTGCCCCACCTCATTAAAATACCAGTGGAAAACAGAAATTGAAAAGTTTACCGGCAACAAGAATGTAAATGTGATTGAGGGAAATATTCTAACAAGAAAAAAGCTATACAATGCCAATACTGCTGACTACATTATTGTAAGTTATCAAATGGCCGCAAACGATTTTATTTACCTCAATAACATGCAGGCCGACGTATTAATTCTGGATGAAGCTCAACGTATTAAAAACTGGAAAACAAAAACATCTGTAGCAATAAAAAAAATTAAAACCACCTACGCATTGGTGCTGACAGGTACTCCGGTAGAAAATAAAATTGAAGATCTGTATTCGTTAATGCAAATTGTAAATCCTTACCTGCTTGGCTCGTTACACAATTTTTTATCAAAGCACCAGGTAACTGAAGAGGGCACAGATAAAGTAATTGGCTATAAAAATCTAAATGATGTGGGCACATTATTACAGGATGTAATGTTGCGCCGTACCAAAACTGAAGTGCTGAAAGATTTGCCCAAAAGGATGGATAAAAATCTTTTTGTTCCCCTTACAGAGCAACAGTTGGAGTTGCACACAGAGTATGCAGACTATGTTGCAAAGCTGGTGCACAAATGGAAACGCATGCACTTTTTAAATGAGGAAGACAGACAAAAATTATTGATATTTCTGAACATGATGCGAATGGTTAGCGACACAACTTATATCATTGACCAAGAAACCAATCACCAGACAAAACTAGATGAACTGCAAAATATTTTAGATGAAATACTGGCCATGCCGGATGAGAAAGTGGTAATCTTTAGCCAGTGGGAGCGTATGACAAGACTGGTAGCAATTATTTTAAAAGAAAAAAATATTGGGTTTGAATATTTACATGGTGGGATACCCGGAAAAAACAGGGGAGCTCTTTATGAAAATTTCACCAACGACAAAAATTGTAAAGTGTTTTTATCAACCGATGCCGGTGGTGTGGGGCTTAATTTACAATCCGCCGCTTATATGATAAACTTGGATATCCCCTGGAACCCGGCAGTGTTGGAACAAAGGATCGGGCGTATTTACAGGCTTGGCCAAAAGAAAAATGTAAGTATCATCAACCTTGTTTCGCAGGGCAGTATTGAGCACCGCATGCTCGATGTATTGAAATTTAAAAAAGGAATAGCAGCGGGCATTTTAGATGGCGGGGACAACGATATATTTATGGGTGAAAGTAAGTTTAAACAGTTTATGAAATCTGTAGAATCTGTTACTTCAGGATTGACGGACATACCAACCGTCTATAATGCAAATGAGGAAAGAGAAACCGAAAAACAAATGGCTATAAATCCCGACGGCACAATACTTGAGGTGGAATTAATGGAAGAAGAAAGTACGTTGCAGGCAGATGCAGATTGGGTAAATGACGATCAAGCATCCACCACAGCAAACAGTACCGCAGGTAAAACTGCAGAAGAAGAAGTTCTTGAAAAAGGAGCTGGTTTTTTAGAGGGATTATTAAACATATTAAGTAATCCTGAAAGTACACAGCGGCTTGTAAATAAAATTACAGAAACAGATACAACAACCGGCCAGACCTATTTAAAATTGCCCATTGCCAATATAAGTATGGTACAAAATGCATTGAAATTAATAAGTGGTTTGTTTGGCGGGATGGGTAAAAAATAAAATAATTTATTCATTAAAATTTATGATCTGTTAAAAAATTTATTGAGTAGCCAATTGCAGTAAAATATTGCTGCATTAATTTTAGGAAACCAAACTCCATTCTATGTTATACGAATTAACAAAAGGTGAAAAGAAAGTAGCCCGTGCTGCAATAGACAAAGGACTTGAAGCATCTTTTATAGAAGGCATGGAGAACTTTGAAGCTATTATAAAAAAATGGAGGGATGGAAAATTTGCCTCTCAAAAGGAAGCCTACCATGCCCTGTATAAAGCTATTGATAAAAAAGACAACGCCATCAGCAAACGTTATAACAACGTAACCGGCGGACGTTATTTAATGACGGTGGTCGGTATATTGCGGGATGGGCATATTACAGAGGAAGATATTGATGGCCTTTCGGACGAGACAAAAGAAGTGGTTAGAAGGTGGATGGAGGTATTGTAATATCAGGCTTTTGATTTTAAATTTTAAAGTAGATCTTAAAACTCCATGGCCTCCAGTTGTTCAACCGATGGCATTTCATCGTATGTTCTTCCATTAAGTATTCTTCCTGCTTTCTTTTTATTGGTGCCGCCCCATTGTTTAAAAAAGAAGGGTGTCTTAGCTTTGGTGCATTGATGCTGTATATCCAATACCCAGTCTGCATCCATAGGCCTCGGTGTTCTGCCACTTTCTCCACCCACAATTACCCAGTCAATTTTTTTCAAATTCATTTTTGGTAATGGCCCTATCAATGGTTCGCAGGAAAGAAATTTTGTTACCGCATTCGTCTTTCGCAAATAATCAATTCTATTAATTACCCTACTATCTTCAACAGAAGCACCCATCCAGATATTTTTTGTCCAGTTTAATTGTTCATGTAATTCGAAAAGTCTGTCAGCCCTTTTGTTAGTACCTGATAAGTATGTTGTGGTGTTTCATTTATTACATAAAATACTTTCTTTATAAAATCCAGTGGTACTTTAGGATGAAATAAATCGCTCATAGAATTTACAAAAACTACTTTGGGTTTTTTCCATTCAAAAGGTGTCTGCAATGAGTCGTTGTGTATTCTTACTTTAAACCCATCCTTATATTTATCAACACCCATTGCCATTAAACGCCTTGTCATTATTTCGGCATAACAGTATTTACAACCTGCTGAAATTTTATCGCAACCTGTTGTTGGGTTCCAGGTCATTTCTGTCCATTCTATTGAGGATTGTGCCATGGTTATTACCGATTTATGACCAATCATATATGGATGTCAGAGAAGATTGGGATTGGTGAATTTGTTATTAAAAAAGGTTCGGCTTACATCAAAATAGCCATTATTTCTTTTTCTTATATTTTACTTTTGAAGCTGGAACTGAGGTAAACTGGGCAGAGTCTAAATCATTTTGCGTTATTATACCATTCTTTTTTAAAATCTCAAAATAGTCCTTTGCTGATAAAGGACAATTAGCCAAATCCAGAAATTCATTCTTTTCCAATTTACATTGCCTCTTCATCATTCCAATATGATAATCTTCCAGTTCTTTTTCTCCATGGCTAATTTTAGTATGAAAAATTACCCGTCCATTAAAATAATATTCAAGATACTTGTGGTCACACTGAGCAGCTTTAAATCCTTTGCTTAGCAGGTTTTGGTATGTTTTCTTTGCATCAAGTACTGGCATTATCCTTCAATTTTTAGTATTAAAGAATTCAATATTGTTTTAATCCGCTTTAACCTATCGCCTAATTTATTTTCAGGCAGTTCATTGTATCTTTTATATACAAAATTGAATTCCTCAGAAAAATTATTCTCAGCATCATCAATCGTCTTTCCTGTACCAACAATATCCAACATTTCAGATTGTATCACAAAATAATCATCTTCTTTTTCAAGCTTACACCTTAAAGGGAAGGCAAGTAGATAAGTTGTGTTGCCATAACTTATAACATTCGTTGCAAAGCTTAGCTCTGCATGCTTTGTATCAAACATGTCTTTAGTTGTTCTTGTAATTTGATTGCCTCTTTTTACAACTTTTATTTTTGCTACTGCCTCATATTCTTCCTTTATTAATTCTGTTTCCAAAATCTTCGTAATCAGTTTTTCTTTTACCTCAGGTTTAAACTTATTGATTTTATATAAGGGTATAATCTTTCCTTTTTTTAATTCTACAACACTTATGGGTGAGTTACCAAATGTAGTGGCGAAATTGTAGAAATCCTCAACAATTATATTTCTTGTAGCTGCCTGTGGTATTAATTTTTTTATTTCCGAATAGTCCCCCTTATTAGCTACTTTCAAATAGGAATCAAATTTATTATTAACAAATTTTCGTTGTTCAATAACATCGCCACTTGTAACAGCCTTAATCCTTGGGGTGAAAACAAATTCAGGGATTGCACTGCCAATATTGAAACCGGCAAGTTCAACTTTAAAATTACTTGTATCAATAGCTCCATCTACTTCAAGTTGATATTTGGCTATATCCTGTAGTAGTTTTTGTAAATTCTCGGCAAGCTTCACAAGATGCTCAATAGGGATGGTGTTATATTTTCCAATTTCACCTTCTACCCTTAAATTGAAACCCTTTGTCAGGTCTACCGTCATACTATATTTTTTGTAAATATAAGCATACAATCTAAATATCAAACCAACCTTACTTCTACTGTTTCTCCACCAAATAACGCCAATACCTTTTTGGCATGTGCCGAATATGCAGCTTCATATTTTTACGGGCTTGTATGTTTACGCTGCTGAAATATTGTTTCCATAATTGCTGGTAGAGTTCTTCCTTTTCATCGTGCAGTGTGGCAAGGCTTTGCTCATTGTTCAGGTCTGCTTCAAACTGCATTTGTACCTCTTCTACGGTTTCACCATTGTAATACAAACCGTATTTTCTAAGACCATCATAAATAAGCCAGCGCTGATCGGCATAGCGTTCCTGGAAGTGTTTGCCTATCAGGGGCAACACATTGTAATCCGGCTGAATGAGGCAATAATACAACTGATCTTTTGTTAGCTGAAAACGCACAAAGGCCTTCATACGGTGCTTCTCCCGGTTTACTTTTTTGCTGGTTTGCTGTATCAGCAACACGTCAGGATTTGTATAATCATTTTCAATGGTGAAGTTGGATTGCAATGCATATTGTATAAACCGCAGCAGCACATTTTCTATCTCCTTTATTTCTGAGAGAAAAGTGTCGTACAACTGTTTGATTGTTTTTAAACTTACAATTGCTTTTAACTTCTGATATACCCTTTTGCTTTTTTCTGCATTGGTTATCACAATATGTGTTTCACCAAACAGGCTTCCGGTGATTGCTGCTTCTTTTGCTATAAAAGGTTGCGGTAATTTATATTCATAAATCTCAAACATCGCTGTCAGCACGCCTTCAAAGCTCCCGTCGTATACAACAACCGTCATCAAAATAATTTTAACTGGGGTGAAAAATTGGGTTCGTATTTACTGTTGCCTTCTTTTAAAATAAAAGATTTAATCTGGTATGGCTGCCAGTCTTTCATTTCAAAATCAGTATCGCTGCATATAAAATATTTTGCCCTGTTATAGGCAATACCCAACTTTTGTAAATGTGCTGTTGAGCCGCCTAAACTTTCTTGCCGCACAAATTTTTGGGGCAGACTGAATGCCGATACCAGGTATTCGTATAATTATTTCATAACCGGCTTTATTAATATCAACGGGAAACAGTTGAAGGTTTCTTAATGCCCAGCTAAGTTTGGGATCGATATCAGTATCCAGTAACGGATTTTCACGGTTCACAATTTCCTGTACTTTAAAGCCATAAAAACGCATCAGCCAATCGGCCTGGTACAAACGGTTTTCACGAATCATTGGTGCCGGCGTGCCGATAGCAGGTAAACGATTGTCGTTACTGATGGGCACATAGCCGGAGTAATACACCCGCCGCATGTTGAACTTTTTATAGAAACCATTGGCGAGGTATAAAATTTCCAGGTCGGTTTCCGGTGTGGCGCCAATCACCATTTGTGTACTTTGCCCTGCTGGCGCAAACATGGGCGTGCTGGCAAATAACTTTTTTTCTTCTTTGTTTTGAATGATGGCATCGTTCAGAAACTGCATTGGTTTCAGCATGTCTGCACGGTTTTTATCAGGTGCCAGTAAGGCTAAACTTTTCTCCGTTGGCATTTCAACATTAATGCTTAAGTGGTCAGCCCATAAGCCTGCTTCCTTTACCAGTTCATTGCTTGCACCGGGGATGGTTTTTAAATGAATGTAGCCGTTGAATTTATATTCGGTTCTTAATTTTTTTGCTACCGATACCAGGCGTTCCATGGTGTAATCCGCATTTTTAAATATACCTGAACTTAAGAATAAGCCTTCGATATAATTGCGGCGATAAAAATTAATCGTAAGATCTACCACTTCCTGCACAGTAAAGGCGGCACGCTTAACATCATTGCTTTTCCGGCTTACGCAATAGGCGCAATCAAAAATGCAATGATTGGTAAGTAAAATTTTAAGCAGGGAAACACAACGTCCATCTTCAGTATAGGCATGACAAATTCCATTGCTGGCATTGCCCAAACCTTTGTTGTTATTTTTGCGGTCGCTGCCACTGCTGGCACAGCTTACATCATACTTGGCGGCATCAGCAAGGATGGATAATTTTTCAGTGATACGATCACTCATCGGCATTATAGTTTAATAGGGTAGCGTCAAAAAATCGGGGTTGTTATATTGATGATCATCAAGAGAACTCATTGAAAGCCGGAATGCGCCGTGCAGCCATTCATTGCTTTCAGCCCATCTTCCGGTGCGTACACTAAACGCAATTTCCCAGGTCTGGCTAATGATGATGGTTAGCTCGGTTAAAAATCCCAAGATGAAATTTTTAAGCCTTTCATCAAAGTAGGGAATGGATAAAATGAAGTCAGCGATCTCTTCATTGGTAGCATATAAAAATGGCTCTGTTAATAATTCGGCTGCGGATAAATTGCGCCGCAAACCAATTGTTTGGTTAACGCGACGGTCTATGATGTTAATTAAATATTCTCCGGTTACTGCTATCATATATTTTAAAATAAGAAATGAAAAAATTGGTTCAATATGGAAGTGATAAAAAGTGTTTGTCTTTGTTGATGCCGCTGGTGTATGCTTCGCTTAAAAAATAATCATTGCCATGCAGCCAATCAAAACTTTCGGCCCACAGTTTTGTATTTTTTATAAATTCATTTTCCCAGTTCTGGCTGATGATGATGGTGT
>Ga0123339_10003357_pt1 | contig 10642 bp, 10 predicted proteins | sample lystaG_FD_89956 | JGI IMG/M metagenome (GOLD analysis project Ga0123339, IMG submission 89956) | Glacier valley bacterial and archeal communities from Borup Fiord, Nunavut, Canada, to study Microbial Dark Matter (Phase II) -... | ecosystem: Environmental > Aquatic > Freshwater > Ice > Glacier ... | reverse complement strand
GTAAGTTTTCCTTCCATTTAATATTTAATTCAAACTAATCATTAAATTTTTTACATTGAAAAAGATCTAGTCAACAGGGATTCATTATTTTAGATCAAGATCAGTTTTATCGTATATTCTACCTTCTTTACGTACCCTTTTTAGTTTCCAGTATTTTATTGCATCAGCAAGTGTAAGCTCAGGATTTGCCGCCAGGCACATGCGTATATACCGGTTATATTCAAGTTGGCTGGTTATTTCTGACTTAAACGTATTGTCTTTTTTCTTTTCTCTTAGCTCTTCCCAGCGCAGAATGGCATTAGACAAAGGCTGACCAGCATGATGTTTTATCCAGTTCATAAACTCGACAGTAAAATAAAAATGATCACCAATTTGAGCAGCAAAAAAGACCCTCACATTTTCGGTATTTTTATAATTGTCGGTAATAATAGTTTCAGTTGTTAGAATTTCCTTGTTCCAGTCAAATTTCGATACAGGTAATTTTTCATCGGCAATAGTGTTCAGGCGTACTTTATCAGAGCTTGCAGGTGGCTGCATTTTAGTTTGTGTTGAAATTCAAAAATTAAACACCAGATTATTTAAAAAGTTGTCCAAAAAAACAAATTCGATTCATTTTTACCAGACCTGGATTTAGCCCAGCAATAGTTAGCCCGGCTTAAACTAGTATCACGTTTGCACTAATCGTTTATCCAAAAAAATAATGCTTCCTTTTTCTAAATTTGAACATTCATGAGTATTCCTAAAACCTATCAGCCATCGGCCATTGAGTCTAAATGGTATGCACACTGGCTTGAAAAAAAGTTTTTTCATTCAGTAGCTCCAGAACCTGACGCTATTAATAAGCAAGAAGCTTATACCATCGTAATGCCTCCACCCAATGTTACTGGTATTCTGCATATGGGCCATATGTTAAACAATACGATTCAGGATGTGCTGGTTCGCAGAGCCAGAATGTTAGGTAAAAATGCCTGCTGGGTGCCTGGTACTGATCATGCCTCAATTGCTACAGAAGCAAAGGTTGTTGCCTTGCTAAAAGAAAAGGGTCTTTCTAAAGAGAATCTCGGTAGGGAGAAGTTTCTCGAAGAAGCTTTTTTATGGAAAGAGAAGTATGGGGGTATTATTCTTGAACAGCTAAAGAAACTGGGTGCCAGTTGCGACTGGGATCGTACCCGGTTTACCATGGAAGAAAGTTTATCAGAGGCGGTTACCGATGTATTCGTAGATCTCTTCAATAAAGGCTATATCTATCGTGGTATCAGAATGGTTAACTGGGACCCGATGGGAAGAACAGCTGTTTCTGATGAAGAGGTTATCCGAAAAACCGTAAATCAAAAGCTATATTATATTAATTACCCTTTCACCGATGGCTCTGGTTTTTTGCAGGTTGCAACTACCAGGCCAGAGACCATTATGGCTGATGCAGCCATAGCGGTAAATCCGGCTGACCCGAGGTATACGGCAATTAAAGGTAAAACGGTGCGTATCCCCTTGCTTGACAGGGTTATTCCGGTTATTGAAGACGCCTATGTGTCGATGGATTTTGGTACAGGTTGCCTGAAGGTAACACCTGCCCATGATTTGAATGATTATGAGATTGGATTACGTCATAAGCTACCTGTGCTTGATATTTTGAGTGAAGACGGTACTTTAAATGAAAAAGCTATTCTATATGTCGGCATAGATAGGTTCGTAGCGCGCAAGCAGATTGCCGTTGAACTTAAAAATCAGGGTTTTCTTGAAAAAGTTCAAGATTATAGCAGTCAAATAGGTTTTTCTGAACGTACCGATGCCGTTATTGAACCAAGACTTTCGATGCAGTGGTTTGTAGAAATGAAAAAAATGAGTGGGCCTGCTCTTACGGCTGTCGTTGATGGTAGTATCTCGCTTATCCCAGCTAAATTTCTGAATACCTACAAGCACTGGATCGAAAACGTACATGACTGGTGTATTTCAAGGCAACTATGGTGGGGGCAACGTATCCCTGCCTGGTATAATGAACAGGGAGACTGGGTAGTAGCCAGTAATGAAAAGAAGGCGCTTGAACTTTTTAAAAGTAAGGGTCTTGGACATGCCAATATTCGTCAGGATGAAGATGTTGTAGATACCTGGTTCTCATCGTGGTTATGGCCGATCTCTGTTTTTGACGGTTTTAAAGATCCTTCAAATAAAGATATTAGTTACTATTACCCAACTGATGATCTGGTTACTGCTCCAGAAATCTTATTTTTCTGGGTAGCACGTATGATTATGGCGGGTCTTGAGTTTCGCAATGAAATTCCCTTCAAGCATGTTTATCTGACAGGAATTATCAGAGACAAGCAAGGTCGTAAGATGTCAAAATCTCTGGGTAATTCACCCGATCCTCTTGTACTGATCGAACAGTTTGGTGCCGATGCGGTGCGCACTGGTTTACTTTTCAGTTCGCCTGCGGGCAATGATCTTATATATGATGAATCATTAATTGAACAAGGACGAAATTTTGCCAATAAAATCTGGAATGCTTTCAGACTGGTTAAAAGCTGGGCAGAACCTAAATTGGCGGGTGACACTGAAAATGCAGTTCCTGGGATTTTTGTTGAAAGGCCTTTAATCCAACCTGATTATTGTAAGGTTGCCGTTAATGGCTTTAACGGGTTACTCCAGAATCTACTGGCAGAATTGCCGGGTTTATTTGACCAGTACAGACTCTCTGAAGCTATCATGGCTATTTACAAGCTTATCTGGGATGACTATTGTTCCTGGTATCTTGAACTGATAAAGCCACCTTTTGGTGAGCAGATTGATGGTGAGACGCTGAAGCAAAGTATTTTGTTTTTTGAAGAAATTTTAAAAGTTTTACATCCCTTCATGCCCTTTATCACTGAAGAACTATGGTATGAGCTAAATGAGGATAGAAACTCAGAAACGATAATGTTTGAAACATGGCCCTTGTCAACACCTTTGACAAAGGCTCAGTCAAATGAAGCTACATTTCTTGAGCAAATTATCAGACCCCTGATTACTGAGATTAGAAACCTGCGCAATACGTATTCAGTATCTCCTAAAGAAATACTGAAAGTATCAATTAAGAAATCGGCTCTTTTATTTCAGCCAGGTTGGGCCGAATTAATGGGAAAGATTGGAAATTTTTCAGCCATTGAAATTATTGAAGAAAAACCTGCATCAAGTACTTCGATACTTATCAAACAGGAAGAGTTTTTTGTTGAATTAGGTAATGTAATTGACCTGAATGCTGAACTTGCAAAGTCTGAACAGGAGTTAGTTTATACCAGGGGTTTTTTGGTTTCAGTAGAGAAAAAACTGACGAATGAAAAATTTATGCAAAATGCCAAGCCAGCTGTTATTGAGTTTGAGCAGCGCAAAAAAGCAGATGCACTTATTAAAATAGAGCAGCTTGAAACAATGATTGCTGAAATAAATAATGAGCAAAAAACGGAATAGCACATTAAATTTAAGAGTACAATATTCCAGGGCTTTACGCCGGGCACTCAAAATAAAGGGGAAGGAAATACATATTTCCTTCCCCTTTATTCTATAAAACAATCAGCACTTTAGAGCTTTTTATCTTTCTTTAAATAAATTTTCTTTCCCTTTGCGTTTATATAGTATTTGCCACCGCGCTTACCATTGAAAACTTTTTCATCATTTGGGCCATGCATTGATTTGTCGCGACTGGTTGTAACATCAGAGGCCAGACCTACTGCTTGATTGGCTGTAAAATTACCAACCTTTTTTGCACCTGTATCAATTTTCTGACCAAGGGTTTTTGTCTTGGCCTTGTATTTTTTTGATGAATGGTGCACTTTTGTTTTCATTACTTTTTTTGTGCTGTCCTGGGCGAAGGTGAACATGCTCACTACCAGCAGTGACAAGGTAAAAAGAAGAGTTTTTTTCATAATTAAATGTTTTTAGTTAATCTCACTATGCAAATATCAAGCCACTGACCTTTGCCGAGAATTTATATAAAACCAGAATAGTCAGGAATCTCTTTTAAAATTTCCACTGTTCTTTTCGCATGATTTATACTACAAGATATTACGTCTATTCCATTGGTGAGCATCACATATCTTGCATTATAACTTGTATTATACCGTGCAGCCTGGTCAATGGTTTTTTGATTTATTTTAATATGAGGTGCCTTGCATTCTACCAATAAAAATGGTTTGCCCGTTTTATCTAGCACAACGATGTCACTTCTTTTTAGCATGGTATTGAAAACCAGGCTGGTCTCAATTTTAATAAGTGAACGGGGGTAAAGTTTATAGATTATCAGGTATTGCAAGACATGTTGCCTGACCCACTCTTCGGGAGTAAGAAATAAATACTTCTTACGTATTTCATCGAAAATATATATTTTATTACCTTCTTCCTTTAATTTAAAAGGGAAATATGGCAGATTTAATGTTACCATCAGTTAAAAGTAAGTATTTTTACATAAATGAGCTTTAATGAAATTACCCGGGATATTATGGCCCGTAAGTTTAATTCGGTCTATTTTCTTGCCGGTGAAGAGCCCTATTTTATTGATTCAATAGCTGATTTGCTAGAACTTAAAGTACTTTCTGAAGCTGATAAAAGTTTTAACCTGAGTATATTCTACGGGAAAGACGCAGACGCGATACAAATTCTGAATACCTGCCGGAGATTTCCCATGGCTGCCGATTATCAGCTGGTACTTATCAAAGAAGCTCAGGAACTAAAATCAATTGACAAATTTCTCACCTATCTTCAAAAACCTGTTCCTACAACAATATTAGTCTTTGCCTACAAGGGTGGTAAGCCAGACGGAAGAACTGAATTTGGCAAGATCATTAAGAAAAATGCACTTTACTTTGAATCTAAGACCTTATATGAAAATCAAGTTCCAGACTGGGTAAAAACCTATATCCTTGACAAAGGGTACAAAATTGATTCTTCGACTGCTGCACTTATAGCTGAATACCTGGGGCAGGACCTTTCTAAAATCGCAAATGAGCTTGACAAACTTATCCTTGGTCTGACACCCGGTCGAATGATTGATGCTGCTCTGGTAGAAAGTAATATTGGCATTAGCCGTGAATTCAATGTTTTTGAACTCAATAATGCCATCGGTAGCCATGATGTTTTAAAATCAAACCGCATCATTCAAAATTTGAGTGCTAATCCAAAAGATAATCCCCTGCTATTGATTTTGGGGTCATTGGTCTCCTATTTTACCAAGCTTTTAGTATACCATGATGTAAAAAGCCAGGGTAATGCTGCTGCTGCTGCTGCAATCGGGGTTAACCCGTTCTTTTTAAAGCAGTATGAAACAGCTGCCGGTTATTATACCCCACAGCGGATTATGAAAATTATCGGCAAACTTAGAATCGCCGATCTTGCCTCAAAAGGGGTAGACTGTAGCCCTGAAACAACAGATGCAGACCTGCTAAAAGAACTTATGTTTCACATTCTTCATTGATCTTTATTCAAACATTAAATTAAATTATGAACTACTGGTTAGTAAAGTCAGAACCTTTTAAATATGCCTGGGATAAATTTTTGGCTGATAAAGAAACCTTCTGGGACGGAGTTCGCAATTATCAGGCAAGAAACAACCTGAAAGGAATGAAAGTTGGTGACCTTGTCTTATATTATCATAGCAATGAAGGCAAAGAAGTTGTCGGAATTGCCAAGGTAAGCAAGGAGTTTTATCAGGATCCGACCACTGAAGATCTAAACTGGGTGGCGGTTAATTTGGTACCCGTTCAAACCCTAAACAAGACCGTCACCTTAAAACAAATAAAGGATGAGCCTATGCTTGCTAATATGGAGCTTGTAAAGCAAGGCCGGCTGTCAGTTACAAGGCTATTGCAAAGTGAATTTGACAAGGTATTAGAAATGGGGGCATAAGCCTTTTACTTGAGATTTTTTCTAGCAGAACGAATTCGACAAGCTGCTAAAGATGGGGGCCTAGGCCTTTTTTTTATCTTCCACAATACCCTTAGCTTCAATCAGCTCTGTAGCAACTTCAAACAAAGCCCTTAACTCTTTAGCATCAGCAGGCTTCATTTTTCCAGCCAGAATAAGCCGTAACTGTCTTCTTTGTAAGGCAGATTCATAGTAGCTGTGTTCGGCCTCAGTTTCAGGTATCACTTCAGGCACCTGTATGGTCTGACCACTCTGATCAACTGCTACAAAAGTGTAATAGGCTTCATTACTCTTTATTTTTGTGCCGGAAGGTATATTTTCTGCCGTAACAGAAAGTCTGACTTCCATAGAAGAGGTAAATGAGCGGGTTACCTGAGCAGAGATGGTGACAACCTCACCCAGCTTAATCGGATGCCTGAAAGATACATTATCAACAGAGGCGGTAACGACGATCCTGTTTGAATGACGCTGGGCAGCAATACCGGCAGCAATATCCATCCAGTGAAGTAAACGTCCGCCCATCAAATTATTCAGGGTATTGGTATCATTCGGTAAAACCATCTGGTTCATGAGTGTAAATGACTCTTTTGCTAGCTTAGTTTTCATGAACGATTTGGTAATGAAACAGTAAATATTGTTTTTTCACCAAGAATTGACTGGGCTTCAATCGCCCCATCAAGTTTTTTAACTGCTTCTTTAACAATGTATAAACCTATACCAGAACCGGCATTGATATTGCTTGCTCTAAAGAACATCTTGAAGATCTCAGAAAGGTGTTTTTCATTTATCCCGATGCCGTTATCATAGAAGACCATCGTAATATGGGCAGCAGTAACATCAACGGTTATAAAAAGTAAATTCTCATTTGAATGAGGCTTCTGGTATTTTATCGCGTTAGAAACGATATTATTAAAAATGATCCTGAGTCTTGAATGATCACTTTTAAAACCAATATTGTCAGGGTTATTGACCTTCATTACAATATTGATATTATTATAATTGGCATAATATTCAAGCTCCTGACGGGTATTCTGTAGAATCTCTTCGAAATCTATCAGTTCATCCAATGATTCCATGCGGGTACTTCGGTAGTAATCGATGATATTACGAATGAAGATATCGAGTTTGTCAACACTCTTTTCAATCATGTCTAGGTAATCCATATCACCCGATGCACTGATATCAGTATCGACAGTACGGGCTAGTTTGACCAGGCCTAAAACTGAAGTTAAAGGAGCCCGAAGATCATGAGAAACACTATAAACGAATTTATCAAGCTCATCATAGGCTTTTAATAATTCTTCATTGTATTTCTTTAATAATTGCCTGGTTTCAAATATTTCATACGCATTTCTGATAGCAACTCTTACAGCCTGATAGTCCCATGGTTTATCAATGAACCGGTACACCTCGCCCTTGTTAATTGCATCAATAACGGCCTGGATATCAGCATAGCCAGTAAGAAGTATGCGAATAGGGTCTGGGTAGGTCTCAATGATTTCTTCAAATAATTGAACACCTGATTTGCCAGGCATGCGCTGATCTGAAATAATGATATGGAATTTTTCTTTGCTTAGAATACTTAATGCTTCAACAGCAGATTGTGCAGTAAGAACCTCATATTCTTTTCTAAATGTTGCCTTAAATGATTGAAGGTTATTCACTTCATCATCAACATATAATATCCTTATTTTTTCTGTATTCATATTCAATCGTTGGCAAAATAGGGATTATTGACGAACCGGCAATATAATTTTGAATAGTGTTCCTTTTTCTGCTTCTGACTGAACGTCAATCGTTCCTTTATGACTAATAATTATTTGTTGCACAATTGATAGACCAAGACCTGTTCCTTCTCCTATTGGTTTTGTGGTGAAGAATGGGTCAAATATTTTCTGTTTGATCTCTTTAGGCATACCAGTGCCGTTATCTTGAATTAAAATTACTACTTCCTGATCGTTTTCTTCGTTCGTTTTTGTCTCAATACATAGCATTCCTGCTGTTGAATCACCATGTAGCTGATTTATTGCATAAATAGAGTTACTTATGATATTCATAAAAACCTGATTAAGCTTACCGGCATAGCATTCAATTTTAGGTATAGCTCCCAACTTCATTTGAAGTTTTATTTTGTCTTTTATCTTACTGTTCAGCAGAAGCAGGGTAGACTCAAATCCCTCATTCAAATTCACTTCTTTAATATCCTGTTCATCGACCCGGGCAAACATTTTCAGACCCCTGATTATTTCTGAAGTTCGAAAGGCACCTTCATCAATTCCCTTTAATAGAAGGTCAATTTCGCTCTTTACATAATCTAGATCAAGTTCTTCTTTAAGCTGATTAATTTCTGTTACCAGAGCCGGATCCATTAATGCAGTGCTGTTTTCAAACTTGGAAAGCATGATGTACAGGTCATTTATATCACGCTTAAGCGGTTTTATATTAGATGTTACAAAATTTATAGGATTATTGATCTCATGGGCTATGCCAGCCGTTAATTGTCCGAGTGATGCCATTTTCTCAGAATCAACCAGCTGAGCCTGTGTGTTTTTCAGGTTATCCATAGTTAGCTGCAAGTCATTCATTGTACTGGTGAGCTGGTTGGTACGGTCATCAACCATATGTTCGAGATTGATATTTTGATCTCTAATCAAGTGCTCATTTTTTTGAGCCTCTGAGAGTGCGATAGCCTGACTAAATTCTTTCTCCTGTTTTAAAATATTTATCCTGTCTGCAAGGGCAAAAGACAGAAGTGTTACTTCAGCTCCTGAACCAATTAGTAAAACATGCTCAGTAAATGAATTAAAGGGAAGTAAATTGAAATTTCTGAGTACAAAGATGATAATGCTTGATAAAAAAAATGACCAAGCCAATAGAAAAAATTTCGCAGGGCGGTACCCCTTCTTTATCAGTTCAAGTGAAATATAAAATAAGAAAAATGAGCCCGTAATCGCACTAATCTGTAAACCTGCCAGGCTTATTAACCTATAACCCAAAAGGCTTGAGATAATACAAAGTATGTAAATAACATTGAATGTGTTAATATATACCAGCATCGATGGAATCTGCCTTTTGATATCTAAAAAGCCTTTAAAAAATTCAGCTACGGCAATGCCCGTCAGTGCAGGAATGAAGATCATACTTTGCATAGACAGCCATGGGCTTTCTGGCCATAAATATTTATAGGTATACCCATCTAGTACAGCCTGAGCAAGGCCCACAAATAAAATATAAATAACATATAGGAAATAGTTTCTATCTCTGACCGAAATGAAAATGAAGAGATTAAAAAGAATCATGACAGCAATAATGCCGTAGTAAATGCCGTAGATCAGATTTCTCGAGATCTCTGAATTATAGATATCACTTGCTGAACCTATATATAATGGCACTAGTATCAGACTCTTTGATTGTATTCTGAAATAGTATTCTTGCTGCTGTCCGGGGCTGATGCTAAGTTTGAAAACGTGATTCTGGCTCTGGGTTGTTCTTGTTGATAGTCTGATTCCAGTACCTGAAATTTGCTGCTTGTAATGATTTGTGCTATCGGCGAAGAAATCGACCCTGTCAAGTGGAGGATATTCAAGATCTACATACAGGAATGGCTCTTTTGATGCATTCTTAATTGAGAATCTGAACCAAAAAATACTGGTTGAAATTTTGAAATTAGGAACCGCTGCTTGTAAGAGTTTAAAAGATGCCGAACGGCGGCGAATGCTGTCAAATGATAAAAAACCATTACCATCTTTATAATAGTACAGGAAATTACCAATATTGGTTTTACCCAGAGAATCCCTGTACTTAAAAATAACCTGACAATATGCCTTAAAACTGGTAAATATAAAGCATAGTAATAGAAGTAAAAACAGCTTTTTCAAATGGTTTTTAATCTAAATGGTAAAAATCACTCACATCTATAACTGGTACTCCTAGATGAAAGTCAATTTCAAGTCGACCTCTGGCTGTATTTTCAATTATGACCTGATTTGGTTTTTCTCTTAGTCTAAACATCCACTCTCTTTCTACTGGCTCAGCATGTTCCATCGTTCTGGTATCTGGTACAACCATAGCTGTTGCAATTAAATCATCTTTCGGATAGTAAAATAAGCCATTATTGCCAATTTCTGTAACCAATACACATCCTGTAGAAGTACACATTTTTACCGTTACCGGTGCACAAAGCATAAAGGTCTTATAAATTGGAAGCATTCCGATTAATGCTCCGGTTACCCGGCCCAGAATAATACTCCCGATACCCATTCCCGTGACTTCCCTTGAATTCCAGAGTCCACAAATTTCCGAAGATCCTTTATCAACAAGCTGATTGATTTTTGAATCATATCGGCTTATAGCAGTTTGTATAGGCAATGGCATAACTCCGTCATACATTTGAATTCTTGCTCCGCCATAAACTTTACTTCCGTCTTCATTTTCAACCATCACAACGATAGTTCCCCGGTTATAGACCCATTCAGTATTATTTGAGGTTATTTTTGTGATTCCATACACTTCTAAAATCTTCTGGTGTCCGTCTATGAATCTAAAGCATGATTCTTCCTCATCTATTGCTCTGAATGCGCGTATTCTGATCATTTGAATATATTCAGGTTTTTCTAAGAAATAATTTCTTCGAAATCGAGGTAAAACCTACCTGATTTTGTGAGTTCATTCAAAAATATCCTTCGACAAGTATCTGCAACCATGGCTGAGCCTAAAACTACAGAAGAAGCAAGCTGTGGCCAAGTGGTAATGG
>Ga0123339_10003356_pt1 | contig 10646 bp, 13 predicted proteins | sample lystaG_FD_89956 | JGI IMG/M metagenome (GOLD analysis project Ga0123339, IMG submission 89956) | Glacier valley bacterial and archeal communities from Borup Fiord, Nunavut, Canada, to study Microbial Dark Matter (Phase II) -... | ecosystem: Environmental > Aquatic > Freshwater > Ice > Glacier ... | reverse complement strand
TGCGACTCATGCGGAGTGAGGATGCCTCCATCGGCATGACGGCGTTCGTCACGAGAACAACCGCAGAGTTCGTTGGCCGGTAAGCCCCCGTCAGCTCCCTGTCTTGGTGGGCAGAGAGGTCTTGATGGGCAGAAACAGCCTCCTCCCGCTTGACGATCATCACAATCGGGTCAACTATCGAGAAGGCCTTCTTCCCGACGCCCGATCCCCTAAAACGTGCGACCGAACACGTCGCTTAGCTTGAAACTGAGAAGCAAATACCAACCGCACCACTGACTCGCTTGGAGTACACATGATCGACACCACCTATGACCTCATCGTGATCGGTGCTGGCGCCGTCGGCGAGAACATCGCCGACCGCGCGGTACAAGGCGGGCTCACCGCCCTGCTCATCGAAAGCGAGCTCGTGGGCGGCGAGTGTTCATACTGGGCCTGTATGCCGTCGAAGGCGCTGCTGCGCACGGGCATCGTGTTGCGCGCAGCCCAGGCCGTCGGCGGAGCACGGGAAGCCGTGACCGGCGAACTGGATGTGGCGGCCACTTTCGCCCGCCGTGATGGTTTCACCAGCAATTGGGATGACGCGGGCCAGGTGAAGTGGGTCGAGGCGGCGGGAATAGCGTTCGTGCGCGGCCACGCGCGCCTCATCGGGGAAAAGCAGGTCACTGTCGATGACACCGTCTACACTGCGAGGCACGCGGTCGCGGTGACTGTCGGGTCCGATCCGTTGCTTCCCGACATCCCGGGCCTGGCGGATGTCACGCCCTGGACGAGTCGGGATGCCACCAGTGCGAAGATCGCACCCCGGCGGCTCGCGATCATCGGCGGCGGCGTCGTCGGCGTCGAGATGGCGACCGCCTATCAGAGCTTTGGCACCGCGGTGACGATCATCGCCCGCGCGAATCTGCTCGGCACCGAGGAGCCGTTTGCTGGCGAGCTGGTGACGGCCGCGCTTGAGAAATTCGGCGTCACAGTGCTCCGCGGGGTCGAGACCACCTCCGCCCACCGAGGCGATGACGGGATAACTCTCGAACTCAACGACGGTTCAACAGTCGTCGCCGACGAGGTACTCGTCTCCACCGGCCGTCTGCCGCGCACCAATGACCTGGGGTTCGAGAACATCGGGCTGACCCCCGGCGACTGGATGGAGGTAGACGACACGATGCTAGTGAAGGGCTTTGACTGGCTCTATGCCTGCGGCGACGTCAACCACCGAGCGCTGCTGACCCATCAGGGCAAGTACCAGGCGCGGGCGGCCGGAGACGTGATCGTGGCACGTGCTCTCGGCACGGGTGTGCACGACAACCGCTTCGGAAAGCATGCGGCCACTGCCGACCACGAGATGGTGCCCCAGGTGACATTCAGCGACCCAGAGGTCGCGTCGGTGGGACTCACCGCGAAGGCCGCAGTGAAGGCCGGCTACGAAATCCGCGTGGTGGACTACAACCTCGGTGGAGTAGCCGGCGCTGCGGTGCAGGCCGACGGCTATGAGGGCCACGCGCGCATGATCGTTGACGAGAAGCGCAAAGTCATCCTCGGCGTCACCTTCGTGGGGCAGGATGTTGCGGAGCTGCTGCACGCCGCCACGACAGCAATCGTGGGCGAGGTGCCGATCGATCGGCTCTGGCATGCGGTGCCGGCCTACCCCACGATGAGCGAGATCTGGCTGCGGCTACTGGAGACCTACGGCCGCCCCTGACTGTCATCATCAGCTGAAGGTCATGACCAGCTGAACGTCATGATCAGCTGAGGCTTGCGTACACCCCGATGAGCGCCGTCGCCGTCGCCGCCCAAGTGAACCCCTCGGCGTAGTGTCGGGCGCAACCGGAGAGCCGCTCCAGTTGAGCGGCGTCGGCAAGAAGAGAGACGGTCGCTTGTGCCCACGCGCGGGGGTCACGGGAGTCGATGAGCAGTCCCGATACACCCGGCGAGACCGACTCCACGAGGCCACCGCCACGGAATGCGATCACCGGGGTACCGCTGGCGGCAGACTCCAGGGCCACTAGCCCAAAGGTCTCCGAGTGTGAGGTCACGAGAGTGACGGTGGCGATGGCCAGCAGGTCGGCGAGTCTCTCCCGCGAAAGCGCGCCGGCGAACCGTACTTCAGCGAGCACGCCGAGTTCTGCGGCGATCGACTGAAGCGATGACGCGTAGCCGTCTTCGCCGGGGGTCGCCTCCCCCGCGACAACGAGCACCGGAGCAGAGCCACGCAGGGCGTGAAGTTCGGCGAGCACGCGGATCGCGAGTTCCTGGTCCTTGAGGGGCTGCACGCGTCCGACGATCGCGATGATCGGACGCCCGAGCGCAATACCGAATTCGCCGCGCACCCGCGAGTCCGCGGCATCCGCACGCATCGGAGTGAAGAGATCGACATCCACTCCCGGCGGGATTACCCAGACCCGATCGGCGGGTGCGTGCACATCTTCGATGAGACTGGAGACCTCTGCTGATGAGCCCGCTACGACCGCACTCGCCTGGTTCGCGAGGTACATCTCGGTGAGTAATCGCCGCTCAGGCTCTGGCGCCTGCCCCGGCGCGAGGGTCGCGTTCTTCATGGCCGCGAGAGTGTGAAAACTCTGCACGAAAGGCAGTCCGAGTTCCAGCGCGACGGGCAGGGTTGACAGCCCGCTCAGCCAGTAGTGGGCATGGATGAGGTCGTAACGCGCCTGCTGGCGCCCGGTGAGCTGCGCGACAGCTTCACCGAACTCGTCGGCAACCTCCCCGAGACGCTCTTTGGCAATGACTCCGCGTTCTCCGGCCGGCAATTCGTGCAGGACCACGCCATCGGCGAGCTGCGTGACCGCGGCATCTCCGATCGCCCGGGTGATCAGATCGACCTCGACGCCCCTCACCGCCAGCTCGGTGGCGGTGGCGAGCAGGGAGACGTTCATGCCGCCGGAGTCTCCGCTACCCGCGAGTGCCGCGGGGGATGTATGCATCGAGACGAGCGCGACTCGTTGCAGCGTGCCGGTCATAATCCCACTGTAGGCGTGTCGATGGCGCGATGGCTGGGCGCAGAATGGACCGGGCAGTCGAGAGGACGGTGTAGAAACGAATCATGCCCTCGCCGACTCCGGCGCCCCAACGCGCTCATGATGCGACTGGCGCTGGTCGGGCCATGAGCATAATCTGCGCGGCGGACCAGCCGCCGAACTCAAGAGGTTCGAACCAGAAGCAGGACGAGAGAAAGGGCACCACCGATGAGCGGAACCAGCGCAGAACTGAGTGGCAGGGTCATCGTGATCACAGGAGCGAGTTCGGGACTCGGTCGCGCCGCGGCAATTGAGCTCTCGACCCGGGGCGCGACAGTCGCCGTCGTCGGTCGTAACGCTCAGCGCACGCGAGCCGTTGCCGACCAGGTGGGCGGATTCCCGTTCATCGCCGACTTTGACAGTCTCGGTGAGGTACACACTCTCGCCGATGAGCTGCTGGCGAGCTACCCGCGCATCGATGTTCTGGCCAACAATGCGGGAGGGCTGCTGAGCACTCGCGGCCTCTCGGCAGATGGTCACGAAAGGACCCTGCAGCACAATCACCTTGCGCCGTTCCTGCTCACGAGCCTGTTGCTCGAGCGCCTCACACAAAGCGCCGGCCGCGTGATCTCCACCGCCAGTGGCGCCAATATGTTCTCACGGCTCGACCTCACCGACCTCGATTGGAAGCGTCGGGCCTACGCCGGTGGATGGCTACCCTACGGCACGAGCAAACTCGTGAACATCATGTTCATCCGCGAGCTCGCGCGGCGCACGGTCGGCACCGGGGTCGACGCATTCTCGTTCCACCCGGGGTTTGTGGCAACCGGGTTCGGCGCAGACTCGGCCCTGCTTCGTCTCGGTCAGTTCGTCAGCCGCGGGTCGCTCGGGATCAGCCCGGAACAGGGAGCCGCACCGCTCATCCAGCTCGCCTCGGAGCGCGACATCGCCTCGCCCAGCGGCACCTATTTCGACGGCCTCAAGCCGGATGGCCGGGAACGCAAGGCAGCCTCCGACGAGGAGCTGTGCCGAGAGCTCTGGGCGGCAAGCGCCGCCATGGTGGGTCTCTAGCAGTACTCGTAATGGTAGGCAGACGCTCCCTTACCTACGACATTGCGATCGCGCAGGATCACCGAGATATTCTTGCCCCGCGCGAAGCATGATTTCGTGAAGGCGCTGCGGGAGGTGTCCGTGTATTCGATCTCGATGACCCTGTTTCCGTAGGGGCGGGTGTAACTGTCACACTCCGCGTAGACCTGGCACTCTTCGGCGATCGCGAAGTCGAAACCGATCGAGGTCTTGCCGCTGGAGCCGAGCTGCGGGGTATTTTTCTGGGCGATGGCGAGCCCGCTGGAGTGGGCGTGGGTTGCGAGCAGCTTCGCCAGGGCGACGTTGTTCGCTTTACTCAGTTGGGTCAACGAGCGGGTCCAGGAGTCGAGATTGTCGGGCTCGATGGCCTGGAAGCCCTTGGCCTTACAGCCGTCGATCCAGCCGTTCACGATCGTTGCGATGCTCGAGCGCTTCGCCGCGGTCGACGTGTCGAGGATAAATTCACCCGGCCAGTCCGGATCGATCAGGTTGGTTCCGTTCGCACGCTTCACGAGCAGGTTGCTGTGGCCGGAGGTCCAGAACGACGCCTCATCCGGCTGGGTCTGGAACGCGTTGATGTAACAGATGGTGTAGACGCCGGCCACCGGGCTCGCACTGCGATTGCGATCCACGATCGACACAGATGACAGGGGCGTGTACGCACCTCCGATCTGGTAATCGAACTGGCCATTCGTCGGTGGTAGCACCACCGCGGCCGCACGCGTCGATTTCGCAGCCAGCCCTAGCCCGAGGGCGACGGCCGTGACCACCGCCGCGGATGCGAGGATCAGAAGTACTGAACGGGCCCTCATGAGCAGCGCCGCGGGAAACGTATCACCACTGCGGCGGATGCCTTCGCTGCCAGTTGAGTCGGCGCTCAAGCTGCGCACCGATCGCGAGCAGCACGTGCTCGCCTCCGGGCCGGCCGACCAACTGCACTCCCATGGGGATGCCCTCCGAGGTCTCATAGACCGGCAACGTGATGGCGGGCAGCCCGGCCACATTCGCAAACGAGCTGAACGGCGCGTATTGCACCTGCTGCGTGAAATTGCGCTCGGCATCCTCCGCGTCGTACCAGCCGACCGGGCGCGGTGTCATCGCCAAGGCAGGGGTGACGACCGCATCGAAACGCCGGAACTGACGGATGATCGAGCGCTCGAACTCGACGAGTGCATTGAGCGCGCTCGACAGCTCCCGTGCCGACACCTGCCTCCCGCGCAGCACGAGCCACTCGGTGAGCGGCTCAAGCAGGTCGAGTTGGGTACCCTCGGCCGAGATACCCGACGCACCGGCCTGCCAGATGGTTCGAAAATTAGGGGGGTAGGAATCGTCAGGTTCGAGCGAAAACTCCTCGATTCCCTGCCCGACTGCGTCGAGCTCCGACAGCGCCAACGCGAGGGCGGCAAATGCCTCGGGCGCGATCTTAATGTCATGAGCGTCATCCCACGGCGAAGTTGTCATCACACCGAGCTGGAATCGTCCCTCGCCGCGGACCGCAGCGTTGAGTAAGGCTCCGCCGTCCCAGCGCGGGGCGCGAACGGTGAACGGGTAGTCGCCGCCCTCGACCAGCGCATCGAGCAGCATCGCGGCATCCGCTACGGATCGGGCGAGCGGCCCCGGCACGACCAGTCCGCCGAGGGAGCTGAGACCGGTTCCGCTCGGCACGAGCCCCCGCGAGGGCTTGAGCCCGACAAGCCCGCATGCGGCCGCGGGGATGCGCACGGAGCCCCCTCCGTCCGAGCCTGGGGCGAACGGCAGGAGTCCGGCTGCAACTGCGACCGCCGCTCCCCCGCTGGATCCTCCGGCACCGAATTCGGTGTTCCAGGGTGCGCGCGCGGGCGGAGCGACAAGGCTTTCTGTGTAGGCGGAGAGGCCGAACTCCGGGACGCTGGTCTTGCCGAGGCTCACTGCGCCCGCGGCATCCAAAACCTCGACGATGGCATCCGACCGGTCGGGTATGAAGCCATCCATGAGGCGTGAGCCGTAGCCGGTGCGCACGCCAGCCCGATTCACCAGGTCCTTGTCGCCGATCGGCAATCCCCACAGGGGCGCGGTCTTCGGTACGGTACCGGCGAGAGACGCGGCTCTCGCGAGCGCCGCATCCCTTGTTACCGTCACGAAAGCTCCGAGTGCTCCATCGAGGCGCTCGATGCGGTCGAGGTAGTGCCGGGTGAGCTCGACGGGAGTGATTTCACCGCGCTGTAACCAGTCCCACTGCTCCTGGGCGCTGAGGTGATGGAGTTCGAACATTCGTCGAGCCTATGTCGTGGGCTCATGTCGGCTGCTACTCCCGGCGCACGCCAGCGGTAATGCTGCACGACTCGGCCGACCGTATCCGGGACTGTGCCCTCACGAGGACTGGGCACCGTCAGACGGCCCCGGGGGCGACGTGCACCAGGGTGGAGCCCTCGAAAGCGTGAGGCGCTTTATTCGAGCTCGAGGCGCAGCTGCCGCAGCAGCGTCTCGAAGGCGGCCGGAGCATCCGCCACCACTCTGCGCCCGATGAAACGCGCGAGCGAACGAGCGTTCTGTGCCACGTTCAGCATCGCGTGCTCTACGTGCGAGCCCTGCTCATCCGGAACCACCCGGTACTCGGCTCGGTACCACCAGCCGCCCTGGGCCACGATGAAGAAGGCCGAGGCGTCGGCAAAGTACAAGCTGCCCGACTCGGCCCTCGGTCGGAAGCGCGCGTCGAGCGCCGCGAATACCGCCGCGGGGCGCGATCGCACATGGCCGCGCAGGGTATCGAGTACGACGAAGTTCGCGGGGCGAATGCGAGGAGCTTCGGGCATTCCCCGACTGTAGCGCGCACGCGCGGCCACGCCGGCGCTGAGCTGAGCTGAGCGGAGCGGAGCGTTAGGTTCTAGTACATCTGTATCAATTTTAGGAGAACAGCATGGGATACCTATTCCTCGCCGGAGCGATTGTGGCCGAAGTGATCGCGACGACAGCCCTCAAGTTCGCCTCCGACAACGGGGCGAACAAATTCGTTCCCTACCTGATCGTCACCCTCGGCTATGTCACCGCATTCGCCATGCTCTCGCAGTCGCTCACCAGGGGAGTGCCGCTCGGCATCGCCTATGCGATCTGGGCCGGTGTGGGAGTCGTGCTGGTGGTCGTAATCAGCTGGCTGTTCTTCAAGGAGTCGCTCACGCTCGTGCAGATCGCCGGCATGGTGCTCGTGATCGGCGGCGTCACGATGCTCGAACTCGGTGGAAAGCACTGACGTGGTCGCCACTTCGGCCAAGGGCGAAGCGCGTCGGACAGCGCTACAGGATGCGGTGATCCGGGTACTCGAAGACGGAGGGCCCGGCGCTGTTACCCACTGCGGTCGCTGCCGAGGCCGGGATGCCGGTCGCCGCGGCAACCTACTATTTCGCCGGCATCGATGATCTCTTCGTGAGCGCCCTCCGGCGGGTCACAGCCCGACAGGTCGCCCTCTTCACGCCCCACAACCGCGACAGCGGTCTCGCCGACCTCGCGGCCGTGCTTCACGACTGGGTTTACAGCTCCCGGACATCCGCTCTCGCGCACTACGAACTGTTCTTCCTCGTGATGCGCCGCGATGCGCCGCGAGAGTGCGCGGGAGGCCGCGAACCTCTGGTACCACGCGCTGGAGGATGCCATCGATCCGCTCGTGTCGGATCCGCGGTGGAAACTGTGCTCCGCGATATCTTCGGGGCGCCGCCTGGCGCTATTTCAGAGACTTCTGCATTAGTACGGTGCCGAGCCAGCGCTCGAATTTGAACCCGACCTTGCCCATTCGGCCGATCTCTTTGAATCCGAAGTCGCGATGCATCTTGATGGATGCCTCGGCCCCCTTGTCCGCGATGACCGCAATGATCTCCTTGAGACCGGCCGCCTTGGATGCGGTGATCAGCTCTCCCATCAGCACCTTGCCGAGACCCTTGCCGGTGGAGGCCGCACGCAGGTAGATCGAGTTCTCGACGGTGAAGCGATAGGCCGCTTTCTCTTTCCACGGGTACACATAGGCGTAGCCGAGGATCTGCTGGCTCGGGCTTTCGGCCACCAGATACGGCATGCCGAGCTTCTTCAGATGCTGAAACTTCGACCGGGTCTCCCGCAGGCTCTGTGCCACCTCGTCGAAAGTCACGGTCGAATTCGCGACGTAGTGGTTATAGATCTCGCGCACGTCGGGCATGTCTTCGAGGCGGGCATCCCGGATCGAATACTCGAACGGGACCTCCAGCGGGGGCAGATTGCGCTGCGCTTCCCGCGGGCGGTGCGTGGCCTGGTATTCCTCCTCGAGCATGACAGGAGTTTACGCCGGGATGGTCCAGTCGATTGGAGCCGCACCCTGTGCCACGAGAGACGCATTTGCACGGCTGAACGGCTTGGAGCCGAAGAATCCGCCGGATGCGGACAACGGGCTCGGATGCACCGACTTGATCACCGGCACCGGCGCCAGCATCGACTCGAGCGAGAGAGCATCCCGGCCCCAGAGGATCGCGACGAGAGCACCACCCCGCTCGGCAAGGGCGTGGATTGCGGTTGCCGTGACCGCCTCCCAACCCTTGCGTCGGTGCGCACCGGAATTGCCCGGCTGAACCGTGAGCACCCGGTTGAGAAGCATGACTCCCTGGTCGCACCAGGCGCTGAGATCGCCGTGCGGTGGAGGCTCGATTCCGAGGTCGTCGCGGAGTTCGCGATAGATGTTCTGCAGGCTTCGCGGCACCGGACGCACGGCCCGATCGACCGCGAACGAGAGACCGATGGGATGTCCCGGAGTCGGATACGGATCCTGGCCGACGATGAGCACGCGAACCTTGGCGAGCGGCAGGTTAAAAGCCCGGAGGACGTTCACGCCGGCCGGAAGGTAGCCCCGACCCGCGACAGTCTCCGCCCGCAGGAATTCCCCGAGTTCGGCGATGGTGCCAGCCACCGGCTGGAGCACATCCGCCCAACCCGGGTCGATGAGTTCTGAGAGTGGTCGAACCGTCATCTCAGTCGGTGACCGGCGGCTGTGACGACCATGGGAAAGCGATCCATTTCGAGGTCTTGCGCCAGACGTAGTCGGGCTCTATCAGCGTGTTCGGCTTGGAATAGAGGCAGAGACTGCGCACATCCGCTTGCGCTCGGCGCAGCAACTCGAGCACCGCGACGAGGGTGCGTCCGGAGTCTGACACGTCGTCGACGAGTAGCACCCTCCGGCCAGCGACCGAGGGAGTATCGAGCATCGGGGACAGCACCACGGGCTCGTCGAGACGCAGGTCGACCCCGGTATAGAACTCCACATTGATTGCGCCGCAGCACTTCACATCGAGGGCGTACGCTACCGATCCAGCGAGCAGGAGTCCGCCTCGAGCGATGGCCACGACCATATCGGGCACGAAGCCGCTCTGCTGCACCTCTACTGCGAGCTCTCGGCTTGCCTGCCCAAACTCGTGCCAGTCCAGAATCTCGCGATCCGGTGCACGTTGCTCGTCGATTGCCATGGTGTCACGTTAGCTGCTCCGCCGAGCCACCAGACCATGGTTTGGCTGCCCGGTGGCGTGACCTTCGTCCCCGACCTGCGTACCGTCACGCTTACCATCCCGGCCCTCGTCGATATCCGGGGGGAGTGAGCGAGTGTGAGGACAGCCTCGCTCGAGCCGCTGGTTCGCTACAGCTTCGGAGTAAGCACGCCCCGGATGACTTTGTGCGGCGCCGCCTGCGCTACCGGTTTGATGGTCACGAGGTCGAGGTTCACGAAGCCGGGTAGCTCGATGGAGTGCACGATTGCCTCGGCGATATCTTCGGCGTGCAGGGGATTCGCCACGTCGTCGTACACGGCGTCGGCCCTTGCCTGGTCTCCGCCGAAGCGCACGAGTGAGAACTCGTCGGTCTTCACCATGCCCGGTGCCACTTCGAGAACCCGGATCGGTTCGCCAGCGAGCTCCAATCGCAACACGGCCACGAGGGCGTGCGCCGCGAACTTGGCGGCGTTGTACCCGCCGCCGCCCTCGTAGGCGATGTGGCCGGCGATCGAGGTGACGGTGAGGATATCCGCATGGGCGACACCGTCAGCATCCGGTGCCGCGGCAGAGGCTCTCAACAGCGGAAGCAGGGCGCTCGTGACACGCTTGACCGCTACGACGTTTACGTCGTACATCCGAGCCCAGTCTTCGGCCACGCTCTCTTCGACCGACGCCAAGCCAAACGCACCGCCCGCGTTGTTCACCAGGGCGTGAACCGGCCCGAGTGCGACGAGATAGTCCCGGAGCTCGTCGACCTGGGCCTGGTCGGTGACGTCCGCGGTAAAGACATCGGCGCCGGTTTCTGCCGCGAGCGCTTCGAGCCGGTCGGTGCGGCGGGCGACGCCCACGACATCCCAGCCGCGCAGACGGAACAGGCGAACGGTGGCCGCCCCGATCCCGGAACTTGCACCGGTTACTACAACGCGTCGTGACATCACTGCTCTCCCTCATTTAGACCTATCCCACCGTAGCGCGGCTATGGGGTCGGTCGGTCCCTGGCGCGATGATCCGACCGACTCGACGCGCCACGACGCGACTAGCTCTGGGTCGGCTTTGCCTCAGCGGATTCGGTCGGCTTCGCCTCAGCGGATTCGGTCGGCTTCGCCTCAGC
>Ga0123339_10003353_pt1 | contig 10649 bp, 9 predicted proteins | sample lystaG_FD_89956 | JGI IMG/M metagenome (GOLD analysis project Ga0123339, IMG submission 89956) | Glacier valley bacterial and archeal communities from Borup Fiord, Nunavut, Canada, to study Microbial Dark Matter (Phase II) -... | ecosystem: Environmental > Aquatic > Freshwater > Ice > Glacier ... | reverse complement strand
TAGCTGGTGCAGATCAAGACAAATATCAAATACTAATTACAATTAAGACTCAGGGCTACAAGTCAACTTTGTACAAAGCTATAGTTACCTTTTGGGATAAAACCCTGCAAACAGAGAATAAGTACTATATATTTGATAAATATGAAAATGGAAACTGGAATATACAGATAACTGCAGATAAGCCAGAGGACTTTTAAAAAAATAAAAAGATGAGTGGCTAAAATAAGTGAAAAGGGTTAAAATACAATTATTAATATAGAGGAGGTATGTATATGAAAGCGATGTTGGAAAAAGAAGGTTGTATAGGTTGTGGCATGTGTCCTACAATATGCCCTGAAGTATTCCAAATGGAGGATGATGGCAAGGCAGGTGTAATTCAAGAAGAAGTTCCTGATGATGTTATTGGGGCAGCAAAGGAAGCTGAAGAGAGTTGCCCCGTTTCTGTAATTTCAATTTCTTAGTAATGCAAATTAAAAGCTATGGAGCTCATATCCATAGCTTTTTAAATTGTACGCTTCTAAAAGAAATCTACAAGTTTGTCGTTGGAAAGTCTAATAGGTGTAGTCTCTACATTTACAGTATCTCCGATTTTAGTTCCTTTTGGAAGCTTAACCAGCTCTATATCTTTAGTTGTTCCATCTTGAAAGTTAATAAATGCCTCAGTAAAATTCATATCCAGTACTTTTCCTAACATAATTCAACACCTCGAGTATATAATTTCCTAAATAATGTAATTTATTCAAATTGTAAAATAATAAATGAAACAGATACGTTATGATATTAAAAGAAATAGAAGATAATTATATACTAATCTAATTAGACATTGAAAAAATGTTGTTGGATAAATTGATAAATAAAAAAATTCATAGTATAATAACAAAGTAATAAATACAATATATAGTGGTTTGGAGGTTGTTTGTGTGCTACATGTAGTAAAAAGAGATGGCAGAAGAGTGCAATTTAATTCGATTAAAATAACAAATGCAATAAAAGGTGCCTGTGTGGAGATTGGACACGAGCTTAAAGAAAGTGAGCTTATTGAACTGACTCAAAAGGCTATTAAAGAAATCGAAAGTCTTGAAAAAGAAGATATAATAGTTGAGGATATCCAAAATATTGTTGAAGGCACTTTGCTTAATGGTGGATATAAGGAACTGGGAATTATTTATTCAAATTATAGAAGAGAAAGAACCAAAATAAGAGATATAAAGTCGGACTTAATGACTGCTATAGAAAAAATAGGGGTGGAAACCGACAGAGATAATGCCAATGTAGGCAATAATTTTAGTTCAAAGCTACTTAGAATTGCCAGTGAGTCAAATAAATGGTACAACCTTTCAAAAATGCCAAAGTATCTTTCGAAGGCTCATGAAAATGGAGACATTTACTATCATGATTTAGATAGCTACAATTTAACCACAAATTGTTTGCATATTCCAACTAAGGAGGTACTACAGAGGGGTTTTAACACAGGTTATGGATACATAAGACCTCCTAAGAGGATAGAATCTGCCTGCGAGCTTTCCTGCATATTGCTTCAATCAACACAAAACGATATGTTTGGAGGACAATCTCATCCAGATTTTGACAATGATATGGCATGCTTCGTGGAGCCTACTAGTAATGAAATAAGAAAAGAGCTTAGGGAACTTGGCGTATCTGAAGATAGAATAGAAGAATTAGTTGAAGTAAAACTTATTAAATGCATTCGTCAGGCTATGCAGGGTATTGTGTACAACTTAAATACTATGCATTCAAGAGCGGGTAGTCAGGTGCCGTTTAGTTCTATTAATATTGGGATACCAAATAGCAAGGATGCTGCTCTGGTTTGTGAATATTTTTTAATTGAATACCAGAAGGGCCTCGGAAAAGGTGAACAGCCTATATTCCCTAACATAATATTTAGAGTAAAAGAAGGGGTAAACAGAAACCAGGAGGATCCTTACTATTACTTGTTTGAATTGGCCTGCGAAGTTGCCAGCAAGAGAATGAATCCTACTTTTATGAATATAGATGCAGACTTCAACAAGGCATACTATGATCAAGGTGTTTTACCTGCCACCATGGGTTGTAGAACCTATGTGTGTTCAAATGTAAATGGAGAGCCGGGAACAAAGGGAAGAGGTAACATTGCACCTGCTACAATAAATCTTCCAAGGATAGGTATCGTGGCTAAGGGCGATATAGATAAATTCTTTAGTATCTTAGACTCAAGGTTGGAAATGACAAAAGATGCGCTTCTAAATAGATATGGTGTTCTTAAGAATTTAAGAGTAAAAGATTTGCCTTTTGTAGCTGGACAAGGACTTATGAAGGGTTCTGAGGGTTTAGCCCCTGAAGATTCCATTGAACCTATATTAAAGCAGGGAACCTGGTCTATAGGATTTATTGGTCTTGCGGAGACGCTTACAGCTTTAACAGGGTATCATCATGGAGAGAATGAAAGCTCAAGGGAATTAGGGCTTAGCATAATTAATCGCATAAGAAATTACACAGATCAACTTACAAAAGAAACGGGACTTAACTGGAGCACATACGCTACTCCTGCAGAAGGATTAAGTGGCAGATTTATCCTTCAGGATAAAAAGATATTTGGAGAAATAAAAGGTGTTACTGACAAGGAATACTATACTAACAGCTATCATATACCTGTAGAATTTAAGGTTTCAATTAAGGATAAGATAAATATTGAAGCACCTTATCATAAGCTCTGTAACGCAGGTCATATAAGTTACATAGAGTTAGATGATTACCCAACTGGTAATGTGGTAAAAGATATAATAACTTATGCCTATGAACAGTCAAATATTAGCTATCTGGGAATTAATTTTCATATAAAATATTGCAGAGAATGTGGTACCTATATTCATGGAGAAGATGTGGTTTGTCCTAATTGTGGTTCAAATGATATTCAGGGAATTTCAAGGGTAACAGGCTATCTTAGTCTTGATGAAAGGTTTGGTGCAGGGAAGGTAGCAGAAAGAAAAGATAGAGTTTCTCACGATTCCAAGCATAATAATTATTATTACGTTTAAGAGGTGATAGACTTATGGAGTATTTAAAAAAATCCTTACAGGTTGCAGGTTTCCTGGATAACTCTCTGGTTAATGGTGAAGGATTGAGATCCGTATTATTTGTATCAGGCTGCAGACATAAATGTCCTGGCTGCCACAACAATTCCATGCAGGAATTTGATTATGGTGATAAAGTAAGCTTGATGGAAATTCTAGAAAGGATTAAAAGCAATGTGCCATTGATTAATGGCGTAACCTTCTCAGGCGGGGATCCCTTTGAACAAGCACAGGAACTTTCCTGGCTGGCCGGCGAGATTAAGGCTATGGGGTTAAATATTTGGTGCTACTCCGGTTATACTTATGATGAGATTTTAGAAAGTCAGGATAGGAATAAGATAGGCCTCCTTAAAAAGATAGATGTCCTGGTGGATGGAAAGTATGAAGAGAAACTTAAAAAAGGATCACTTAAATATACCGGGTCCAGTAATCAGAAGATTATCAGATTATTGAGGTGAAAAATGAATAACAAGGAAGAAGATATATGTAACTGTTGTGAAATTCATGAAGATTGTATTGATTGTGTTAAGAAAAATATGTTAGGACCAGACACATTTTTAAAACTTGCTGAGTTATTTAAGGTTTTAGGAGATTCCACAAGGGTTAAAATAATTTATGCTTTATTTAAAAAAGAACTTTGTGTTTGTGATATTGCAGAGGTGCTCCAAATGACTCAATCTTCAATCTCCCATCAGTTGAGAATATTACGATCTTCAAGACTTGTTAAATATAGAAAAGACGGCAAGGTGGTTTATTATTCATTGGATGATGATCATATAAGTGAACTTTTCAATTCTGGGTTGGAACATATAGAACATGAATAATACAAAGCACTACAGTTAAATTAAACTGCAGTGCTTATTTTTATTTGTATTCCAGTATTTTAACTTGATTAAATCCAGTAAGTATACCATTAACTTTTAATTTACAACTTGTTGTTTTTTCACCATTTTTCATATTGACAAGAAAACTTTCTAGGCCATCTAATTCAAAGCTTAAGTCAGGTGTTTTATAATGCATAGGTATTACTATGTGACTATTAATAGTCTCTGAAAGCTTTGCTGCTTCTAAACCATTAATAGTGAAGTTTCCTCCTATTGGAATTAGAAGAACATCAATCTTGCCAAGTCTAGAGATTTCACTTTCTGACAGAACATAGCCTAGGTCGCCTAAGTGGCAAACTCTATAACCATCCACTTCAAAAACAAAAATAATATTTTCACCTCTTTTGGCACCTTTCATCTTGTCGTGATAGGAAAGAAATCCAGTAACAGATATGCCTTCGTAATTGAATAATCCTGATTTATCAATTACGGGTATGCTCTCTGGTATGTTTTTTATGTAATCGTGGTCAAAATGATGATGGCTAATGGTTACTATATCAGAATTGCCATCAAACATATCATATCCCAGAGTATCATCAAAAGGATCTGTCAAAATTTTTTTGCCATTAGAATCCTCAATTAAAAAAGAAGAATGTCCAAGCCAAGTAATCTCCACACTAACACCTCTTTACTTTTTATTTATATTATAACCTATAAATTTCTTTGATTTTTTGTTATTATTAAAAAGGCAGGTGATATTCGTGGAAATTATTATTTCATTCATATTCTCCTTTATTTTATTAATTGCATGTGTTTTAAAAGGGATATTCGTAGCTTACCCATTGGTGGCTATTTTTATACTGTTTTTCATTGTTGCAATCCGTCAGGGAAATGAGTTTAAATATGTGGGTAAATTAGCCCTGGAAGGCAGTAAAAAGTCACTAACCATCTTGAAAATATTTATATTAATAGGAGCGATAACTGCAATTTGGATGTCTTCAGGAACAGTAGCAGCCATAGTGTTTTACGGTATTAAGTTTTTGAAACCTGAAATTTTTGTGGTTTCCGCATTTTTAATAAGCTGCCTTGTATCATTTTTAATTGGAACATCTTTTGGAACAGTTGGAACAGTGGGTATAGCGCTAATGGTTATAGCAAGAGGGGGCGGAGTGAACTCTTCTGTAGCAGCAGGGGCAATAATTGCAGGAGCCTACTTTGGCGACAGATGTTCTCCAATGTCTTCAAGTGCTAACCTGGTTGGGGTTATAACTGATACAAATATTTATGAAAATATAAAGAATATGTTTAAGACAAGCTTGGTTCCCTTTGCTTTCTCTTTATTGGCATATCTTGTTATATCAATTAAATTTCCATTGAATAATTCTGGTGATTATTTAAATACGGAGATATTAAAGGTATTTCACATTAGTATGGTGATACTTATTCCTGCTCTAATTATGCTTTTATTTTCAATATTTAAAATAGATGTAAAAATTTCAATGCTAATAAGTGTTATAACTGCAGTAGTCATAAGCATTTTCATTCAGAATTATTCAATCGGACAATGTATTAATTATATGATATTCGGTTATAATATGCCTATAGATAGCTCTCTTAACTCCATAATAAAAGGGGGGGGGATTATCTCTATGCTTAAAACGGCTTTGGTAGTTTTCATATCTTCAGCCTTTTCAGGAATATTTGAGGGGACAGGAATGTTAAACAAGGTGCAGGAGCAGCTTGATAAAGCAGAAAATCGATATCAAATATTTAGAAATGTTGTAGTTACAAGTATCTGTACATCTGCATTTGGGTGTAGTCAATCTTTGGCGGCTATTATGACTCACATGCTAAATAAAAAAAGCTACAGTAAGAATCGTGTTTCAAAGGAACAGTCTGCGGTAGATTTGGAGAACACAGCTATAGTAATTTCACCATTGATTCCATGGAATGTAGCGCTGCTAGTTCCTATGATAAATTTAAGAACAGATTTTAAATGTATTCCATTTCTAGTGTACCTCTATTCCATCCCAATTTATAACTTGATATGCTATAAAATAAAAGATAGTAAATTTAAAAAAATTTGACACAACTTTGAATTTATAATATAATTATGAAAATTAATAAGTATTTATATATTATAAGGCGTTGAACAGGAAAAGTAGTTAAACCGGTCACTAAAAGAGAGTGGACGAAGGTGGAAGTCTGCAGGAAAGGTTTAATAAAAATCACCTGGGAGCTGGAAACTGAAAATTGGATATTATCCTTAATTAAGTTTTTTCGTAATTCTGCGTTAAAGAATAGGGCATGCAGTGCCTAAAGATTTTTACCATAGGTGGTACAACGAATTTTACTTCGTCCTATTAAGGATGAAGTTTTTTTTATATAATTTTGAAAGGAGATGTTAGTATGTATAAAAAAGTGGATAATTCAAGAACCTTTGTACAAATGGAGAAAGACGTTTTGCAATTTTGGAATGAAAATGACATTGCAAATAAAAGTCGTAACTTAAATGAAGAAGGTGATTACTTCACATTTAACGATGGCCCTCCAACAGCAAACGGCAAGCCTCACATAGGCCACGTATTAACAAGAGTAATGAAGGATATAATCCCAAGATATAAATCAATGCAGGGATACAAGGTGCTTAGAAAGGCTGGCTGGGATACCCATGGACTTCCTGTGGAGATTGAGGTTGAAAAACAATTGGGAATATCAGGTAAACCACAGATAGAGGAATACGGAGTAGAAGATTTTATAAAGAAATGTAAAGATAGCGTATTTACATATGTTTCTCAGTGGAAGGAAATGTCTGAACGAGTTGGCTTCTGGGTTGATATGGAAAATCCATATGTAACCTACCACAATGACTACATAGAATCAGTCTGGTGGTCCTTAAAGCAGATGTGGGATAAAGACCTAATGTATAAAGGGCATAAAGTTGTTCCATATTGCCCGAGATGCGGAACCTCCCTTTCATCCCATGAGGTTGCACAGGGGTACAAAGACGTGAAGGAAACTTCTGTATATGTTAAGTTTAAGATAAAAAATGAAGATAAATATATGCTGGCATGGACTACTACACCATGGACATTGCCTGGAAATGCTGCATTAGCTGTAAACAAGACCTTTGATTATGTTGAAGTTGTAAATAATGGAGAGAATTTAATAATTGCCAAAGCCCTCGTTGAAAAGCTGAAAGGGGAATATGAAGTTGTCCGCGAGTTTAAAGGAGAAGAACTGGTTGGCGTTGAATATGAGCAGATGTTTAAGTTTGCCAAGGTTGATAAAAAGGCATTTTATGTTGTTCATGCAGATTATGTTACAACCACAGATGGTACCGGTATAGTTCATACTGCACCTGCTTTCGGTGAAGATGATAATATAACAGGTAAAAAGTACGATCTTCCTTTAATTAATCTTGTGGATACTGAAGGAAAATTCACTGAAGAGGTAACACCTTGGAAAGGGAAATTTGTTAAGAGTGTGGATAAAGAAATAGTAAATTATCTACAGGAAAACAATATTCTGTACAAAGAAGAGATGTTTGAACATTCATATCCACATTGCTGGAGATGTGATACTCCTTTGTTATATTACCCTAGGGATTCCTGGTTTATAAAGATGTCATCAAAGAGAGAAGAGCTTGTTAAAAACACAAACGACTCCAACTGGTATCCTGATAATGTAAGAACAGGAAGATTTGGAAAATTTGTAGAAAATGCTATTGACTGGGGGTTAAGCCGAGAAAGATATTGGGGAACACCACTTCCAGTCTGGGAATGTGAATGCGGCCACAAGGAATGCATAGGAAGCATAGCAGAGCTTAATGAAAAGGGAATAGACGTCCCTGAGGGCATAGAGCTTCACAAACCGTATATAGATGCAGTAAAGTTAAGATGCAGCAAATGCGGCGGCGAAATGACAAGATCTGCAGATGTTATTGATTGTTGGTATGATTCAGGTGCTATGCCATTTGCTCAGTATCACTATCCCTTTGAAAACAAGGAATTATTTGAAAAAAGCTTCCCTGCAGACTATATTACTGAAGCTGTTGACCAGACAAGAGGATGGTTCTATTCACAGATGGCAATTGCAACCTGCTTATTTGATAGTAGCTCCTTCAAGAACTGTATAGTTTTGGGGCATGTACTTGACAAAAACGGATTGAAGATGTCAAAGAGCAAGGGCAATGCCATAAGCCCTACTGATGTACTCGAAAATATTGGAGCAGATGCTTCGAGATGGTATTTCTATACTGCCAGCCAACCTTGGCTTCCATCAAGATTTTATGATGAAGCAGTGAAAGACAGCCAAAGGAAGTTCCTTGGTACGTTTTGGAATGTATATTCTTTCTATGTGCTTTATGCTGAAATCGACAACTTCAACCCATTGGAGTATAAGAATTTCAATAGTGAGCATGTAATGGATAAATGGATAACTGCAAAATTAAATACGCTAATAAAACAAACAGAAGAGTATCTTGATTCTTATAAGATAACAGAAGCTGCTAAAAATTTAGGAGATTTTGTTGATGAACTTTCGAACTGGTATGTGAGAAGAAACAGATCCAGATTCTGGAGTGAAGAATTGACTGATGATAAGATAGGAGCATATGTAACACTTTACAGGGTGCTTAATACTTTATGCCGCATAGCAGCACCATTTGTTCCGTTCATGACTGAAGAGATATATCAAAATTTGGTTAGAGGATTAGAACCAAGTGCGCCTGAAAGTCTTCACTTATGCAATTGGCCTGAGTACAATGAAGCATTGGTAGATAGTGAATTAGAAGAGGATATGGAACTTGCCTATAAAATAGTAAAATTAGGAAGAAATACTAGAAATTCAGTAAATATCAAGAATAGACAGCCTCTTTCAGAAATGCTTGTAAGTACAAAGTCATTGCCTGAATATTACGGAGATATAGTAAAAGAAGAACTCAATATTAAAGAAATTATATTTGGAGCAGATCTTTCAAAATATGTAAGCTTCGAAATAAAACCTAACTTACCTGTGCTAGGAAAAGATTATGGTAAACTTATACCTGCTATTAGAAAAGAAATATCTGCTATGGATCAAATGGACTTAGCTCAAAGGATACTTGCAGAGGAAATAGTATATATAACTATTGATGAGGAAGACATTGCTTTGACGAAGGAAAACCTCTTAGTTACAATGCAGGGATTGGAAGGCTTTGCCTTTGCAGGCGAAGGTCCAGTAGGCGTAGTATTAGATACTCATATTACTGAAGAACTTAGAGAGGAAGGGTTTGTGAGAGAAATACTAAGCAAGGTTCAAAACCTGAGAAAAGACAGTGGATTTGAAGTGGCAGACAAGATAAATCTATATGTTTCAGGAAATGAGAAACTGCTAAATATAATAAACAAAAATGAAGAACAAATTAAAAGGGAAACACTTACTGTTGCTGTTGTTTACAAGGGAGACAAAAATTATAATGAGTTCAATATCAACGGCGAGAAATTAGAGATTTTTGTAGAAGTTACAGAATAAACATAAAAATGCATGCAATTAAGTATTAATTGCATGCATTTTAGCTTATTTTTATTGTATAATAATAAATAATTAGAATATTTGTTTGGGAGGTTGATAGTATGGCAGCATCAATCAAGGATGTGGCAAAAGAAGCGAGCGTATCTATTGCTACAGTATCACGAGTTTTGAATGATATTGATGTAGTTAATGAAGATACAAAAACTAGAGTTAAGGATGCAATAGCCAAGTTAGGATATAGACCCAATATTGTTGCGAGAAGTTTAAAAACTCAGAAAACGAAGACCTTGGGCATTATAATACCTGATATATCTAATCAGTTTTATCCTGAAATTGTTCGAGGGGCTGAGGATGTTGCAAACATTTATGATTACAACATTATGCTTTGCAACACTGATCTTGATAAAGAAAAAGAAATAGAGTACCTGAAAATATTAAAAGAAAAAATGTCTGATGGAATAATATACATGAGTAATTCTTTGGATGAAGACATCATGGATTTACTAAGAGAACTAAACCTTCCTACAATATTAATTGAAAACATGGATCCAACAGGAAGAGTAGCTAGTGTATCTATAGACAATGAAAAGGCTGCCTATGACGGCGTATCCTTTTTAGCAAAAAAAAGAAATAAAAAAATAGCCTATATCGGAACAGATAAATCTTTAAAAAATCTTAGTTCCTTAAGATATAAGGGGTATGAAAGTGCCTTAAAGGATAATAAAATAGAAATTGATAATTCCTTAGTATATTTCTCAGGAAATAAAGCAAAAGATGGATATGAGGGTATAAACAGTATTCTAGATAATGTAGATATAGATGCAGTGTTCTGTACAAGTGATGAAATAGCAATGGGCGTAATTAATGGGTTAAGAGAAAAAGGAATTAAAGTTCCTGAACAGGTTGATGTGATGGGATTTGACAATATTTACTCCTCATCCATATTTCACCCAAAACTTACTACAGTAGCACAGCCAATGTATGATATGGGATCTGTAGGTATGAGGATGCTTATTAAAATTATTAATAACACTGAATTGGATATAAAGAATTATATTCTTGAACATGAAATTATTGAAAGAGATTCCTGTAAGTAAAATGTATGTTAATAATTTTAGAATTGCTTTAATAATTTTAGGTTATAATGTATAATTTATTATTGGAGTAACAAGTAGAAAGGGATTTAATATGGTAGAAAGTTTAATAAATATTGTAATTGCCGTTTTAGACAAATTAGGAT
>Ga0123339_10003351_pt1 | contig 10654 bp, 9 predicted proteins | sample lystaG_FD_89956 | JGI IMG/M metagenome (GOLD analysis project Ga0123339, IMG submission 89956) | Glacier valley bacterial and archeal communities from Borup Fiord, Nunavut, Canada, to study Microbial Dark Matter (Phase II) -... | ecosystem: Environmental > Aquatic > Freshwater > Ice > Glacier ... | reverse complement strand
GCGCGTCGACATCGGAGGCATGCACTCGGTCGCCAGGGCTGAGGGATGATCGGGCGGCATAGACGAACACACTGCTATCGGCGGCCGAGACAACGCCGACCACACCGAGCACCGACACGACGACGAGCACGATGCCGATGGCGAAACGCGGATCGAACCAAAACGCGCGTGGCGTCTGCTCGGAGTCGCTGGTGCCACGTCCGGACCGTGTCGGGCGCCTCAGCCCTGTGCTGCGCCGCCGCGCCTGCATCGTGCTCACCACGTTCCTCCGGTCCCTGCGGCATCCGTGCTGCAGGACTCCATGTTCGTCACCGCGGCAGTCTCGCGGGAAAGTTATCCACACCCCCGTCGCGCGGATTGTCCACCCTCCATAATCGAGGCATGACGCACTCGGATTCCGCCGGCCAGGATGCCGCTCTCGGGCGATTCCTGACGCTCGCCGATACTGCAGACGTGCTCAACATCTCCGCAAGTCAGGCGTATGTGCTCGTGCGATCCGGTGAGCTGCCTGCCATCAAGGTCGGAGGACATGGACATTGGCGGGTGGAGTGCTCAGTACTCGAGGCATACATCGAGGCCAAGTACGAAGAGTCGAGGCGGATGAGCCTCTGGCAGCAGTCCGACTATGCCAGCCTCTCGGAATACTCCTTCGGCTTGCGCGGAACACCCCGCAGCACGCCGGCCGAGTAGGACCTACACCCTGACTAAAAGCAGCCGGGCAAACGGCAAGATCTTGTAATGCGAGACCAGGCTTTCGCGACGTGCTGTGCCGGCCTCGTGCACGGCGAGATCGAGGTGATCGCGCCCCACCCGGTCGATCGTGCCGCTGATCACTGCTTCGCTCATCACAAGCTCGACCGACTGACGGCGTCGACACAGGTCGCGCAGCACGAAGGCGAGGCCGAGCCGCCGTGACAATCCGTGTTCGGACTCGATGCCGACCGTTTCTCCGAGGCTGGTGCTCAACTGCGATCGGGTGAGCATCAGGCTGGCGATTGCGTCGAGGGGCAGAATGAATCGCGCACCACGCGCAGTCTGGTCGGCCACATCCCCCGAAATCCAGTCGCGGCCGAAGGAGCGAGGGCGCAGGTCGAGCGTCGAACCATTGACGAGGGTAACCCGCACCGGTCCGTCATCACCTTCTGTACCAAGAGCGAAAAGGCGGTCACGAATGGTGAGTCTGCCGAGCCGAAGACGCTCCTCCTCGGCGCGCAAATCGGTCTCTTCTGCACCGAGCTCCCGTTCGAGCTGGCCCTCAAGATCATCGAACAGATTGTCCCAACGCATGCAGCGACGCTAGCGACGGTTGTGCCGAGGCAGAGCGGGTTATCCACACCCCCGCGTTGGGGCATGGACAGAACGCCCTCGATGCTGGTTGAGTGGCTCCTCAAGACGTCACCCCCATTTCAGGGGTAGACCCTTTCTTCATCCGGATCCCGTGGAGACACGCATATGAGTGATGCACTACCAGCGCAGCACCCCGTACCTGTCGCACCATTTGGCGTGCTCCCGAGCAAAGTTATCCGTTCTCCGTTTCAATCGGACGAGTTCTTCGGAGCGCAGCCGACCTCGCGGAGCTCCCTGCCCAATCCCCAGCCGTTACTCGAGAACCTCACACGTTGTGTGATCGAAATCCTCGCTGGTGCCCGCGATCTTGAACAGATCTCCCGCTGGGTCACGGATGATGTCTATCGACATCTGCTCAAGCGAGTGGTGCTGTCGTCACGCGCCCGCCATGCAACGGGCCGCGTCGTGCGGCGCCCCACCTTCTCGATCGGATCGACATCGATTTGCGAACCGCGGGACGGTGTGGTCGAGGCCGTGGTGATTGTGCACAATCGGGCCCGTACCCGCGCGGTCGCGCTGCGACTAGAGGGGCTCGACAACCGGTGGCGCGCCACAGCGATCAACGTGCTTTAACACATTAATGTGCTGTGACAACAGGAGAACCAAAGAGCTACGACTCAGCGTTTTACCTGTCCGTTACTCTCCTCGTCATCGTCATCGTCATCGAGCTCGGCAAGCGCACCGTCGCGTGATTCGCTGGCCTTGACCACGATGCGATCGCGCGCTTCCTCGCCCCGCTCCCGCAGCTCGGTAGCCGTGGTCGAGACGCGTGCGCGAAAATCCTCAGCAGTCTCTGTGGTGCGATCGGCGACATCCTTCGCCATGCCGGTGGTGCGATCGGCGACATCGCGCGCCGTTGTCGATGTCATTCCGACCACGTCCTTGGCCACTGTGGTGACCCGCCCAGCGAGGTCTGTAGCTAACGTCACGGTGCGATCGGCGACCGTACGACCCGCATCCGCCGTCGCACGCACGCTGTCGGTGAAAGCTGCAGGGGTAGCTTTCGCAATCGATTCCGCCCTCGCCCGCACCACAGGAACCTGCTGGCGGGCATAATCCTCCACTTGAATGCGGGACTTGCGCACGCCGGGACTCTCCCAGAGGCTTCGGGCCGCGCGAGCGATCTGGTCGAAGCGCTCACGCCCTGCGCGAGCTCCGAAAACATAACCGACGGCGAGTCCGACACCGAGCAATACTTTTGATCTCATGAGACCAGCCTAGGCACTGTGACCGGAAGCACGAAGAATCGACCCGCGCGGCCTTCCTCCCTGCGCGGCCGCAAGACCCCGCTCAGCCCTTTCGCTTGTCCTGAGCGCGGCGTTCGGCACGGTTGGTTGAGGCTGTGTCGGCAGTGTTCTGGCCAAATGCACCGCGTTGACCCTCAGCGGTCGCGGCCCTTCCAAAGGAGGATCCGCCACCAGATGCGTCCTGCGCGTCCTGGGCATCCTGTGCCTTTGCGGTGGATGCCTGGTCGAGCTGGCCGCGCGCATTACGCACCTCCACCTCACCCTGGTTGTCGGCGTTCGGCGCGGAGTAGCTGAGACGATCGACCGGAGCCGCGTTACCGGTGAGTCCCTTCGCGGCAACGGTGGGAACAGCGGCAGTAGCCTCTCCTCCTCCGGTCACTTCGACCTCAAGGTTGAACAGAAAGCCGACCGACTCTTCACGAATCTGTCCCATCATGCTCTGATACAAAGCGAAACCCTCGCGCTGGTACTCGACCAGCGGATCGCGCTGAGCCATCGCTCGAAGGCCGATACCGTCTTTGAGATAGTCCATCTCGTAGAGGTGGTCGCGCCAGCGACGATCGATGACCGAGAGCACTACGCGTCGCTCCAGCTCGCGCATGGCGGGCTCACCGAGTGCAGTCGTGCGAGCCTCATACTGCACCCGGGCATCTGACAGGATCTCTTCGGTGAGAAAGCCCGTGGTCACCTTGTTCCGCGATCCGGCCTCGCTGAGGAGCTCGTCGATCGTAATCGACACCGGATACAGCGTGCCGAGTTCGGCCCATAGTGCTTCGAAGTCCCAGTCGTCGGCATGCCCGTCTGAGGTGTGGACGTCTACGACCTCGGTGATCACGTCTTCGAGGAACTTTGACGTGCGATCCTGAAGGTCATCTCCCTCGAGGATGTGGCGGCGGTCTCCATAGATCGCCTCGCGTTGGCGGTTGAGCACGTCGTCGTACTTGAGCACGTTCTTCCGGATCTCGGCGTTGCGTGACTCCACCTGGCTTTGAGCGCTTCGGATGGCGCGACTCACGACCTTCGACTCGATCGCCAAGTCTTCCGGCACACTGCCCCGGCCCATGAGGGATTCCGCGGCGGCCGAGTTGAACAGTCGCATCAGATCGTCGGTGAGAGACAGGTAGAAGCGGCTCTCGCCCGGGTCGCCCTGGCGACCGGAGCGACCACGCAGCTGATTGTCAATGCGTCGGGACTCGTGGCGTTCGGTACCAAGCACATACAGCCCACCAGCCGAGACGACCTTGTCAGCCTCCTCCTGCACCACACTTTTGACCCGGTCAAAGACCGAATCCCATTCCGTCTCGTACTCCTCCGGGGTATCGATTGGGCTGAGTCCGCGCTGGTTCATCTCGGCCACGGCGAGGAACTCAGCGTTACCGCCGAGCATGACGTCGGTGCCGCGCCCCGCCATGTTAGTGGCGACGGTAACGGATCCGAGCCGTCCAGCCTGGGCTACGATCGCCGCTTCACGGGCGTGATTCTTCGCATTGAGAACCTCGTGCTTCACGCCACGCTTGGCGAGAAGTTTCGAGAGGTATTCGCTCTTCTCCACGCTCGTCGTGCCCACGAGCACCGGCTGTCCCTTGTCGTGCCGCTTGACGATATCTTCTACCACCTGGCCGAACTTGGCCTCCTCGTTCTTGTAGACGAGGTCGGACTGGTCGATGCGCAACATCGGCCTGTTGGTGGGGATGGAGACCACGCCGAGCTTGTAAGTGCTCATGAACTCGGCGGCCTCAGTCTCGGCCGTGCCGGTCATTCCGGAGAGCTTCTTGTACAGCCGGAAGTAGTTTTGGAGGGTCACTGTGGCAAGGGTCTGGTTCTCGGCCTTGACCTCGACGTTTTCCTTCGCCTCAATTGCCTGATGGATGCCCTCGTTGTAGCGCCTACCCATGAGAATGCGGCCGGTGTGCTCGTCGACAATGAGCACCTCACCGTTCATCACGACGTAGTCCTTGTCCTTCTTAAACAGGGCGGACGCCTTGATCGAGTTGTTGAGGAACGAGATGAGCGGGGTATTGGCTGATTCGTACAGGTTGTCAATTCCGAGATAGTCCTCGACTTTTTCGATACCGGGCTCGAGCACTCCGACCGTTCGCTTCTTCTCGTCGACCTCGTAGTCGACATCCGGAACGAGCTTCGTTGCAAGGTTTGCAAACTCCGCAAACCAACGATTGGCCTCACCGGATGCGGGACCCGAGATGATGAGGGGGGTGCGTGCTTCATCGATGAGAATCGAGTCGACCTCGTCGACGATCGCGTAATTGTGCCCACGCTGCACCATGTCGCTGGCCTGCCAAGCCATGTTGTCGCGAAGGTAATCGAATCCGAATTCGTTATTCGTGCCGTAGGTGATGTCGGCTTCGTATTGCTCCCGCCGCTCAAGCGGAGTCTGGCCGGAGAGGATGACGCCGGTGGACATGCCGAGCGCTCGAAAAATGCGACCCATCAGCTCGGACTGGTAGCTCGCGAGGTAATCGTTAACCGTGATCACGTGCACGCCACGGGACGGGATGGCATTCAAGTAGGCCGCGAGGGTCGCGACCAGTGTCTTGCCCTCGCCGGTCTTCATCTCGGCGATGTTACCCAGATGAAGCGCCGCGCCACCCATGATCTGCACATCGAAATGACGCATGCCGAGGGTGCGCTTGGCAGCCTCCCGTACTGCGGCGAAGGCTTCCGGCAACAGGTCTTCCAGCGACTCGCCGTTCGAGTAACGCTCGCGGAACTCCACGGTTTCCTTCTTCAGGTCCTCGTCGCTAAGTCCGTTGAAGTCGTCTTCCAAGTGATTGACCGCCTGGGCATACCGCTCCAACCGTCGAAGGACTCGACCCTCGCCGACACGGAGGACCTTCTCGAGAACGTTGGCCACTGCTAACTCCAGATGAATGTGGGATACGCCACGACACCACCGCGAAGCGGAGCCTGTGACCGGTTCGTAATAGTAGCAAGACTAGCCGGTGGCATGGCCGAAGATCTGGCCCGCTCGGACAGTGAAGAACCCCGAAGTGGGGTCACCGCGTACGCGATGACCCCACGGTTCCCGCGCCAGCAGCGTCTGTCCTCGCCGGCTTCAGCCTCGCGTCTTGCGCGGTCCCGCGGTCTCCTGCAATTCGCTCGTGGAGTCGTCGAGGCCGATGACTCCGTAGTCCCAGCCCTTGCGACGGTAGACGACGCTCGGGCGATCGGTCTCCGCATCCATAAACAGGTAGAAGTCGTGCCCGACTAGTTCCATCCGGTATAGCGCGTCATCCACCGTCATCGGCTCCTGCGCGAACACCTTCTTGCGGATGACTACAGGACTCCAAGCCGCCTCCTCATCCTCCACGGTCTCGTCTTCAATCACCGTAACGGAACCGGTTCGCACTTTTTCCATCACCGCGGCATCCGCGGGTGTCACGTCGGTTCCCCCAAAGCCACCGCTGCTCGCTACGCGAATCGACGCCGGTCGATGCTGTCCTCGATGCACTTTCTGGCGGTCCTTCACCCGACGCAGTCGCTCGACGAGTTTGTCGAGTGCGAGGTCGAGGGCGACATACTTGTCGGACCCATTGGACTCCGCCCGCACGAGCGGTCCCGGCCCGATCAGGGTGAGTTCGACCCGATCATCGCCGCTCGACCCATTCTTCTCGTTGTGGCGGCTCACCTTGACTTCAAAAGCGAGCGACTTGTCTGCGAGATGGAGGATCTTCTCGGCCTTCTCGGTCGCGTATGACCGAAATCGATCCGTGATTCCCACGTTGCGGCCGTTGATGGAAATTTCCATGGCACTCCCCAGTTCCTGTTGAGTTGACGGCACGACGCCCGGTTGAATCAGGCGATAATTCCGCGCCTCTTTTGCCCACCGTAGTCCTCGTCATGCATCGATGTCACGGCTTATTTCGAGCTTTGATGACAAACCCAGCCAATGCCGAGGCGTGGCCGCAAGAACGGCTGCGCCGACCACCTCCGCGCCACCATCACGCAGTGAACGAATGACCTCGGCAAGGGTCGCACCCGTGGTCACGACGTCGTCGAGCACGAGAAAACGTCGGCCGTGCAGCGGTCTCGTCGTCGCCATAGAACCAACAAGATTCAGGGCTCGCTGCTCCTTGCCGAGAGTCTTTTGGCTCGCCCTCTCGTGCAGGTTGACGAGCACCGAGACGGGTTGTGGCAGGCCGGCGGCCCGCGCGATCAGTCGAACCGGATCGTAGCCCCGTCGCCGGAAAGATGCGCGGTTCACGGGGGGAATCGCGAGTTCCACTGTGCCATCGGCGGCGGAGGCCGTGTTCAGCCTGAAGCATGAGACCGCGCTCCGCAGCGACACTGCCAGCGCTCGCGCAACATCCGTCCGCCCTTTTTCTTTGAGGCCGAGGATGGTGCGGCGCGCCACTCCGTCATAAACGAGCGCCGCCCACACTGGCGTGCCGTCGTCGAGAGGCCGCGCAAACGGGTGCGGCTGCATCTGGCCAAGGCATCCGGAGCAGAGAGCCCGATCATCGCCATCACATCCGGCGCAGGCGATCGGCAGTACGACCGCGATGGCATCGAGAACAGCCTCCCGAAGCGGGTGAGAAATTGTGAAATCCATGGCCGGATCCTGCCCGAACCGGCCGCGAGACATCACCGGGTGGTACCGTTCGGGGCACGCCGCCGGTGCGTGGCAGCCTGTGCAGGACTAGCGCTGGGTGGCGATGAAATCCACGGCGACCTTGGACGACTGCCAACTGCTTCCGCCCCAGCCGTAGAGGATGGAGTCATCGCGACCGAGCACGCGCAGACCGTTCTCGCCTTTGTTGCCGCCGACGATCTGGCGGGACACAACGAGCGAGCTCAGCGCCGTCTTCTGCCCACCGATTGCGTACAACTCGACCTTCGATTGACCGTCGGCGGTGAGCAGAGTGCCGACTGTCCACTGGTCGACCCACGTCGCGTCGACCGCCACGCCGTTACCGAGTGACACGTCGACGATCGCCGGGCCGATGCCGAAGGGTTCGAGCTTCTCATTTCGCAGGATCGCGGCCACCATGAGTCTCGGGCCCGTGGGGGTAGATAGAAGCATGAGTACCCGCGCTCCCTCCCTCGACACACTGAGAGAAATCATCTGCGATCCGTCCTGCATTTTTGCAGAGATGGGATGGGCAGTGCCGGAGGGATCGTAGACATTGATCGCGTTGGGCGCGCTCTTCGGTACCGACCAGGTGTATCCGGCTCCGTCGAGTGACGGGGCGATGAGGTCAGGGCGCGGATCGATGAGAGCCACCGCGCCGGTCTTGCGCACAATAGAGACCCCAGCGCTGCCGAGAACAGCGACCTGCTGCTGGTCGGATGAGATCGTGGCATCCCTTGCGCCGAGAGAGAGCACCTTGGTGCTGATTCCCACAAGATCGGCGACGCGGCGGTTGGCGTAGAAGCCGAACTCGTTCTTGCGCAGCACGAGCGCCTGGTTGTCGACGGAGAAGTCGACCTGGGGCGCGGCCAATCCCAGGTCGTCGACTTGCACGGGGGTGCCCTGGATCGAAAGACGCACCTGCGAGATACTCGATACCGACCGTAGGCTCTGGGCGAGCTGCAGGTACATGTTCTGGCGGTCGCGCACGCTCGCCACCAGTGCCTCTTTGGAGAGGTCCACCTGAGCTACGCCGTCGGCCGGGGTGACGGCGCTGCCAGCATCCGAGAGCTTGGTGCCGTCCGGGAACCGGGAGAAGGCCGCCCCCTTGAGCCAGTCCGGCGGCCCGGCGAGGAGAGCGGTCACGATTCGGGTAGAGGCGGTGCCGATCGGGTACCAGCGCACGTCGGGCACAAAGTTCTGATTCTGTTGATCGAGAAAGTAGAGCGGATATTGCCGGAAAATTCGCTCAAAGGTCTGATCGGCGAGCACAATGCCATCCGATGCCGCGCTGATACGCCACTGGTTGGCTTCCTTCACAAAGGAGAACGGCAGGGTGAATGACTGGCTGGTCTGCGAGTAGGCACCCGTGCTGTCGACCGTGGCCACAGTTTCGAATGAATACGCGAGAGAAGCGACACTGAGCTGGCTGATGCTCGGCGTGCCGGAACGCACCTGGACACTCTGGCGTGGATCCCACTTGGTCTTGAAATCCGAGGAGAGGAACTGCTTTGATACGGCATATCCGCCGGTGGCAGAGGTGAATGACGCGACAAAGCCGCGAAGGATACTCTGCTGGCTTGCTCCCGCCTCCGGACCTTGCGGATTGAATGCGATGTTCGATCCGCTGCTGTCTTCGCTCAGCGACAGCCCGGCATTCACCGGTCCTGAGTCGGGGATACCCACACAGCCAGTGAGCGCGAGAAGCATGGCCGCGACCACCGCGACAAGGAGACCATGCGGGCGGTGGTCACGCATCGTGCACCTCTTCAAGATGGAGGGCATCGTCCGGCGGCAGTTCGAGTGGAGACGAGACGATGGCGCGGCCGCGTACCCGGGGCAGGGTCAGCCGAAAGCACGTGCCGATGCCGAGTTGCGACCACACTTCGAGTCGACCGTTGTGCAGCGTCGCATCCTCCAGCGAGATCGCCAGCCCCAGCCCGGTACCTCCGATGGTGCGCTGGCGGGAGGGATCCGCCCGCCAGAACCGGTCGAAGACCCGCGAGACATCCGCCGTTTTCATGCCGATGCCGTAGTCACGCACCGTGAGTGCAATCGCTGTCGCGTTGCTATCGACCATGACGACGATAGGTTTGCCCTCCCCGTGTTCCACTGCATTCCCAAGTAAATTACGCAGCACACGGCGGATGCGACGGGCATCGATCTCGGCTTCGAAATAGCCGCCCGGTGCCACCAGCCGAAGTGTCGAGCCACGCTTTTCGGCGAGGGGTTGCATGCCCTCGACGGCATCTTCGACCAGCCGCACGAGGTTGGTGGGTTCGAGTTCGAGTTCGACGGCACCCGCGTCGTACCGGCTCACCTCGAGCAGGTCGGCCAACAGCACTTCGAAGCGCTGCACCTGCGTGTGCAGCAGCTCGGCAGTTCGCGCTGTCGCTGGTGCAAAATCTGCGCGGTGGTCGTAAAGCACGTCGCCAGCAAGTCGGATGGTGGTGAGCGGCGTGCGCAGCTCGTGCGAGACATCCGACACGAATCGCTGCTGTAGGCGCGAGAGCTCAGCAAGTTTGGTGATCTGATGCTGGAGGCTATCGGCCATGCCATTGAATGAGCGGGCGAGGGTGGCGATGACATCGTCCCCCCGCTCCGGAATGCGCTGCTCCAACTGCCCAGCAGCCAGCTTTTCACTGGTTTCAGCAGCGAGCCTGATCGGCCCGACGACGAGCCGCACGACTGTATAGGTCACCGCGCCGATCAGCAGTACCAGCGCGAGTCCGCCGAGAGCAAGGGTTTGCTGCACGTACCCAAGGATCGTCTGCACCGGGGAGAGGTCATAGACCAGGTACAGCTCGTAGCTGCCCGCGGTCGGCACGCGCACCTGCGATCCGACAACGAGAGCCGGAGAGCCATCCGGCAGCGTCGTCGACTGGTATTGAACGTGTGACACGTCTTTGACCACTCGCGCCCGGAGGGAGTCGGTGACGACCCCGTCGGGAAAGTTCGTGGACGACACGGGTTGCATATTCTGCGGGGTCTCGGCCTGCCCTGGCGTTCGTTTGATGGCGAACTTGGTACTGGCCGGAGCGGTGGTCGACGGCAGAAACTTGTCGGTTACGGAGTTCGCCACGATATCGAGCTCGACCGTCGGCGCCTGGTCATTGGCCGGCTGCGCCGCATCGAAGGTGCTCTGGGCCTGGTTGTGGATGGTGCGGGCTTCCTGTTGTACCTGGATGCTCCGCGACGCAAACAGGTTGTTGGAGATGCTCACCGAGAGGAATGCCCCGATCACGATGACTGCGAATCCGGAGAGCAGCACGGTGATCGCGACCGTACGGAATTGGAGCGAGCCCCGCCAGAATCGCAGGAGACGGTCGATGTAGGAGCGCCAGTCAAAGCTATTCACGTTCGAGGCTCTTCCCGGCCGGACTTTCCGCAGTTCATAGCTTGGTTCAGTTGCTTGAGCCCGCGCGATAGCCGACTCCGCGCACGGTCATGACGATGCGCGGGTTGTCCGGAT